>OHVY01000049.1_pt1 | contig 44136 bp, 43 predicted proteins | sample 1579641 | NCBI WGS metagenome assembly OHVY01 (sample SAMEA3882536, study PRJEB24775) | human gut metagenome | biome: human-associated habitat; feature: intestine environment; material: feces | place: Netherlands | collected 2009/2010
GAGAAGGTGCGCCGCCGCCCCTACAGCGTGGTGCTGTTTGACGAGATCGAAAAGGCCCACCCGGACGTGATGAACATCCTGCTGCAGATCCTGGACGAAGGCAAGATCAACGATGCCCAGGGCCGCACGGTGGACTTTTCCAACACGGTCATCTGCATGACCTCCAACGCGGGCAGCAGCGACCAGAGCACCAGCAGCCTGGGCTTCAACAAGAGCGAAGAGCAGCGCAGTGCCGAAAAGACCCGCAAGGCGCTGGCACAGTTCCTGCGGCCGGAGTTCCTGGGCCGTGTGGACGAGGTGATCACCTTCAAGCCCCTGAGCGAGGAGACCCTGCAGGGCATTGCAGCCCTGATGCTGGACGAGTACAAGCCCGGCATGGAAGCCAAGGGCATCGCTTACAGCTACACCCCGGCAGCGCTCAAGGCTCTGGTGCAAAAGAGTCAGGGCGGGCGCTTCGGCGCACGCGACCTGCGCCGCACCATCCGCAAGGCTGTGGAGGACCCCGCCGCTGAAAAGATCATCGACGGCACCCTTGTTTCCGGCTCCACCCTGACCGTGGATGCTGAGAACGATGAGATCGTGCTGAAATAAAGAGCAAACAGAAAGCCGCTGCACAGCGCAACAACTGTGCAGCGGCTTTTGTAGTGTATAAAACCTCTCAGCCGCCTGCGGCGGCAGCTCCCCTGATAGGGGAGCCAAGCCCTGTGGGAGAGGTTACTCCACGCTGACCGGCTCCTCCGGCTTGTTGGTGGTACGGGCGCTCGTGCGGCCCTCGGGAATGATCTCGCCTGCGGCGGTCAGGCTGAGCTTGGCCAGGGTCGGGCCGACCAGCTCGTACACCAGTACCGAGAAGAGCACCACGTTGCGCACCATGTGGCCGTCGGAAAGCTCGGCAGCCTCGGCGGCCATGCCCAGTGCCACACCGGCCTGCGGCAGCAGGGTGATGCCCAGATACTTCTGGATCTTTTCGCTGCAGCGGGTGGCCTTGCAGCTGACATAGGAGCCGGAGATCTTGCCCAGAGAGCGGGAAGCGATATAGACGGCACCAATGAGCAGGACCATGGGGTTTGCGAGGATGTTCAGGTCCAGCTCCGCGCCGGACAGCACGAAGAACAGGATGTTCACCGGGCTTACCCAGCGGTCCAGGCGGTCCATCAGCTCATCGGAAGTGGGGCAGATGTTGCAGAACACGGTGCCGGTCATCATGCAGACCAGCAGCAGCGAGAAGCTGCAGTGGATGGGGCCGACCTCAAAGCTGACCATGGAAAGGCCCACCGTCAGCAGCACAAAGGCCACCGAAAGGCTCATGCGCTTGGAGCGGGAGTGGAAGTAGATCTCCAGCTGGTTGAGCACAAAACCGGCCAGCGCACCCAGACCCAGCGAGAGGACGATCTCCACCAGCGGCTCCACGATGACGCCGAGAGGGTCGATGCGGCCCTGTTCCAGCGCGTTCGCCACGCCGAAAGAGGCGGAGAAGAGGACGAGGCCGACGGCGTCGTCGATGGCGACGACCATCAGCAGCAGGTGGGTCAGCGGGCCGTTGGCCTTGTACTGCTTGACGACCATCAGGGTCGCAGCCGGGGCCGTGGCCGCTGCGATCGCACCCAGCGTGATGGCCGAGGCCATGGAGATGACATCCGGGCGGAGCAGGTGCAGGACGACCAGCGCGAGATCCACCAGTGCAGTGGTGACGACGGCCTGCAGGATGCCGACCGTGATGGCCTGTCGGCCCATGCTTTCCAGCGTGGTCAGACGAAATTCGTTGCCGATGACGAAGGCAATGAAGCCCAGCGCCACCTGGGTGATGAGGCCGTAGCTCTCCACCTGAGCCAGGCTCCCGAAGCCGATGCCCCAGCCGCTTAGGCCGAGCCGCCCCAGAAAGAAGGGCCCCAGCAGCAGGCCCGCCACCACCAGCTCCTTGACGGCGTTGGCGTTGGCGCCGGGGGTGTTGAACACCACGATGCCCTGCTCACTGCAGCGGTCCAGGGGGATGTTGTTGACCCCGGCACCGGCGCGGGCGATGGCCAGCAGCTGCCGCTCGCCCTGGCTCAGGCTGCCGCCGTCCCCGGTGATGACCGTGTCATACCCCTGGGGCAGGTGGCGGATAAAGCTGTCGGCGTTGGCCAGCTTCGCCGCGGCCCGTACCTCCTCGTCCGTGGCGTCCAGCCGTCCGTAGCGGATGTTGTCCGCGATGGTGCCGGTGAACAGATGGGTGTCCTGCAATACCATGCCCAGCGAACGGCGCAGAGAGTCCTTCTGGATGTCCTTCACGTCGATGCCGTCATAGGTGATGGTGCCCTCCTGCACATCGTAGAACCGGTTGATGAGGTTGGTGATGGTGGTTTTGCCCGCGCCGGTGGAGCCCACAAAGGCGATCTTCTGCCCCGGCTTGGCAAACAGCGATACGTCGTTCAGCACGGTTTTCTCCCCGTCATAGGAGAAGGTCACGTGGTCGAAGCGCACGTCGCCCTTCAGCTCCACCAGCGTGCCGTCAGGCTTTTTCCACGCCCAGCAGCCGGTGCGGCGGTTCGTCTCGGTCAGCGTATCGCCATGCTTTTCTACCCGGACGATGACGGTCTTGCCCTCGTCCACCTCCGGCTCGGCCTCCATCACGGCGAAGATGCGCTCCGCGCCGGCCACCGCCGCCAACAGCACGTTCACCTGCTGGCTGATCTGCGAGATGGGCTGGCTCACCTGCTTCACATACAGCAGGTACGCACCCAGGGAGCCCACGTCGAACATCCCGCCGATGGCCAGCAGCCCGCCCACGCAGCAGGTGACGGCGTAGTCGATGCGTGACAGGTTGGCCATGGCTGGCATCATGGCGCCGGAGTAGGTCTGGGCCGCCGTGGCGGCGTCCCGATAGCTGTCGTTCAGCCCGGAGAACTGCGCGATGGCCTTGCTCTCGTGGTTGAACACCTTGATGACCTTCTGGCCCTCCACCATCTCCTCGATATAGCCGTTCATGGCGCCCAGCGCCTGCTGCTGTGCCTGAAAGCTCACGCGGCTTCTGCCGCCAACGCCCTTGACCACCAGCAGCATCAGCACCAGAAAGGCAAAGGTGATCAGCGTCAGCACCCAGTTCATATACAGCATCATAACAACAATGCCGATAAACGTCAAGGCGCAGGACACTACACTGGCGAAGCTGGAGTTGATCATCTCCGACACGGTGTCCATGTCGTTGGTAAAGCGGCTCATCAGGTCGCCGGACTGGTGGGTGTCGAAGTACCGCAGGGGCAGGTCCTGCAATTTGTCGAACAGGTCCTGCCGCATCTGGGCCACCGTCCGCTGGGAGATATGCACCATGATACGGGCGTAGGCATAGGAGCACAGGCCCGACAGCAGGAACAGTCCCAGCAGCAGCGCCAGCATTTTCAGCAGGCCGGCGAAGTCGCCTACCAGAATATAGTCGTTGATAATAGGCTTGAGCAGATAGCTGCTCATCACCGAGCCCACGGAGCTGACCACCAGGCAGATGAACACCACCGCCAGCGCGCCCTTGTAGCGCCCGATATAGCGCAGCAGCTTGCTCACCGTGCCCCGGAAGTCCTTGGGCCGCTGGAAGCCGTGTCCCTGGGGCCCGTGGCCGCGCGGTCCGCCGCGTTTTTGTTCAGCCATCGATGCTCACCCCTTCCTGCTGGGAGCGATAGACCTCCCGATAAATGTCGCTCTGCGCCATCAGCTCCTCATGGGTGCCTATGGCGGAGATGTGCCCATCGTCCATCACCAGTATCAGGTCGGCGTCCATAACGGATGTGATCCGCTGGGCGATGATGAGCTTTGTGGTGCCGGGCAGCGCCGTTTTCAGCGCGCCTCGGATCTTCGCGTCCGTGGCGGTGTCCACCGCGCTGGTGGAGTCGTCCAGGATCAGTATCTTCGGCTTCCGCAGCACCGCTCGGGCGATGCACAGCCGCTGCTTCTGCCCGCCGGAGACGTTGGTGCCGCCCTGTTCGATATAGGTGTCGTACCCGTCCGGCATCTTCTCGATGAACTCGTCGGCGCAGGCCAGACGGCAGGCCGCCTCGATCTCCTGATCGCTGGCGTTCTCGTCGCCCCAGCGCAGGTTCTCCCGGATGGTGCCGGAGAACAGCGTGTTCTTCTGCAGCACCATGGCACAGCCATCCCGCAGCGCCTCCATGGTGTAGTCCTTCACATTGTGGCCGCCCACATACACCGCGCCGCCGTTCACGTCGTACAGCCGGGGGATCATGCTCACCAGCGTGGTCTTGGCGCTGCCGGTGCCGCCTAAAATGCCCACCGTGGCCCCGCTGGGTACGGTAAAGCTCACGTCCTCCAGATTCCAGGCCTCCGCCGTGTCGTGGTACTTGAAATACACATGGTCGAAGCGGATGGAGCCGTCCTCCACCTTCAGCGCCGGGTCGGCCTGCTCGTCGGTGATGCGGGGTTTCTCCTCCAGCACCTCGGCGATGCGCTTGCCGCAGGCGATGGCCCGGGTCAGCATCATCAGTACCACGGATACCATCATCAGCGACATCAGTATCTCACTCAGATAGGTAAAGAACGCGATCAGATCGCCGGAGAGCAGCGTGCCCTCCCACACGTAGTGGCCGCCGATCCACATGACCGCCGTGATGGTACCGCCCATCAGGATCATCATCACCGGCATGAACAGCACCACAAAGCCGAAGGCGCGCTCGGCCATGCTTCGCAGCTTCTCACTGCGCTGGGTGAACTTCTCCTTTTCCTGCGCCTCACGCACAAAGGATTTCACCACGCGTATGGCGTTCAGGTCCTCCTGCACCACCAGGTTCAGCTGGTCCGTGGCCCCCTGCAAAGAGGTGAAGAACGGACCTACCCGCTTGATGACGATGACCACCGCGATGACCAGCAGGGGAATGACCACCAGGAAGACCTGGCTCAGCCTTGTGCTGATGATCAGGGCCATCACCAGCGCCGTCACCAGCATGGTGGGGGCCCGCACCAGCATACGCATTCCCATGAATGTGGTCATCTGCACCGAGGCCACGTCGTTGGTCAGCCGCGTCACCAGACTGGCGGTGGAGAAGCGCTCGATGTTGGCAAAGGAGAAGCGCTGTACCTGCTCGTACTCCGCCTTCCGCAGCGCCGCGCCGAAGCCCATGGACGCCTTGGCGGCCAGTGCCGCCGCGCCCACGCCGCAGCCCAGCGCCAGCAGCGCCATAATGACCATTTTCAGCCCCGCCATCAGGATATAGCCTCTGTCTCCGTTGGCGATGCCGATATCCACGATGTCGCTCATCACCTGGGGCAGCGTCAGCTCCAGCACCGCCTCTCCGGCGGAGCAGGCGATGGCGAACAGCATCAGCAGGCGGTAGCCCTTGGTATAGGGCGCCAATTTTTTTATCATGCTTCCTCCTCCTCGTCGGTCAGGTTCCGTCCCGCCCGCAGCAGGAACGCGGTGAACTGCGCCTTTTCCTCCTGCGTGAAGCCGCGCTCCAGCCGTTCGTTCACCTGGTGCAGCACGGTCTGGAAATCGTCATGGAACCGCTGGCCCTCCTCTGTCAGTGCCAGAATGCGGCACCGTCCGTCCGTGGCGCTGACGGTGCGGTATACCAGCCCCTTCTCCTCCAGCCGGTCCACGATGCCGTTCACCGTGCTGGGCTTGATCATCAGATGGCGCTCCAGTGTTTTCTGGTTCACGCTGCCCTCCGCGTCGTGCAGGAACATCAGCGTCCGGCACTGCATGGGCGATACGTCGTAGCGCTTCAGCATCCGCCCCATCAGCTTATGCACCTGGTGATCGCAGTAGCCGAACAGCGCGCCGAAGTGCGCCGGGTGCTCGTCAAAGCAGAATTTCATGGCGGTCCTCCTTCTTTGCTTTTGAATTTTTAGCATACAAACTATTAGTATGCTAAATGGTAGCACCAATATTTTTTGTTGTCAATAGGGAAGAGGGGCGGCTCTGTAAACGATCTGTGAACGGCGGGCGCGCTTTGTGAATGATTTGTTAATTCTTTATCAAGCCTGTTGACTTCCGCCCCGGATGCGTGTATGATACGCTCATCCGAAAGGATACCCACCCATTGTATTTCTCTCTCCTTTTACCGAAAAAAAGGCGGCGCTGAAGCGCCGTCTTTTTTCGTCTCTGCCCTTGTCAACAGAGGGTATAATAAAAGCAAAAGCGAAACAGGCGGCAAAAAACAGTTGCCATCGCGGAAGAATTGTAGTAGAATATATCTCACGAACTTGTCCTCCGCCGTGAGCTGCGGGGCCGGTCTCGCGCAATGGATACCCACGAATCATGTCAGGCGGGGAACCGAGCAGCATTAAGAGGGATCATCCATGTGCCGCGAGGGTGCCGGCCCTGTGGCTCACGGCGGAGGACTCGTTTATTTTGTTTGTCAGCAGGGAGGTGTGCCCATGTACCAGGCGCTGTACCGCAAATACCGGCCCAAGACCTTTTCCGAGGTGGTGGGCCAGCAGCACATCACCGATACGCTCCAGCGCCAGGTGGCCGACGGTCAGGTGGGCCACGCCTACCTGTTCACCGGCACCCGCGGCACCGGCAAGACCACCTGTGCCCGTATTCTGGCCAAGGCCGTCAACTGTCAGCACCCCATTGACGGCGCGCCCTGCAACCAGTGCGCCGCCTGCCGCGGCATTGACGACGGCTCACTGCTGGATGTGACGGAGCTGGACGCCGCCTCCAACGGCAGCGTCAACGACGCCCGCAGCCTGCGGGAGGAGGCCGTCTACCCGCCGGCGGTGCTGCAAAAGCGCGTCTACATCATCGATGAGGTGCATATGCTCTCCCGCGATGCTTTCAACGCCCTGCTGAAGATCATGGAGGAGCCGCCCGCCCACCTGCTGTTTATTCTGGCCACCACCGAGATCCAGAAGGTCCCGGCCACCATACTCTCCCGCTGCCAGCGGTTCAACTTCAAGCGCATCCTGCCCCACGATATGGAGCAGCAGCTGCTGAAGGTGGCGAAGGCCGAAGCCATCGACCTGACCCCGGACGGGGCGGACCTGCTGGCCCGCATGGCCAACGGCGCCCTGCGCGACGCGCTCAGCCTGCTGGACCAGTGCCGTGCCGCCGGCGCGGTCGTGGACGGCCGCAGCGTGCTGGACACGCTGGGACTGGCCGGCAGTACCCAGACGGTGCAGCTCATGCGCCTGCTCCTGGCGCGTCAGGGGGGCGACGCTTTGGCGCTGCTGGACCAGCTGTACCGGGGCGGTAAGGATGTGGGCGCGCTGCTGGGCGAGCTCAGCGACCTCTGCCGGGACATGACCGTTCTGGCCGCTGCGCCGGAGGGCGGCGCCGCCCTGCTGGGCGGCCTGTATGACCGCAAGACCCTCTCTGAACTGACGGCGGAGGTCCCCATGCGCCGCCTGCTCTATATGACCGATACCATCCAGCGCACCGCCGCGGCCCTGCCCCGGAGCATCCGCCAGCGAACGGATGCCGAGCTGTGCCTGCTGCGTCTGTGCGACGAGAGCCTTTCCAACGACACGGAGGCTCTGGCGGACCGCGTCTCCGCCCTGGAGGACGCCTTGAAGAAGGGCGTCGTCCCGGCGGAAAGACCTGCGGCCCGTCCGGCGGCTGCGCCGACTCCGCCGCCCCGGCGTGAAGTGTCTCCGATCCCGCAGGAGACATCTCCCGCACCGGAACCCGCACCGGTCCCCACGGCCCCCGCACCCGCGACGCCTGCGCCGGAGAGCGCCCCGGCGGCGCCCGGCGCCGGCGGTGACAGTCAGGTCTGGGCCGCGCTTATCGAGCACTATAAAGGCCCGCTGACCATCCCCGACCGGGTATGGCTGAACCAGGCGACAGGTACGCTGGAGGGGGATGTGCTCACCGTTTCCTGTGCCAACGATCTGGTGAAGCAGCAGCTCAGCCGCAAGGCCATCGAGGACGTGCTCTGCGGCGTCACCAGCCGCCATGTGGGCCGTTCCGTCCGGGTGCAGTTCACCGTAGGCGGCGGCCCCGCCGCGCCCGTGCGGCGCGCCCCGGTTCGCCCCGCGCCCCGGCCAGAACCCACCCCACCGGCGGACGACTATGAGCGCCCGCCCCTGCCGGAGGAGGCGCCGCCCGCCCCGCCGGACCTGCCGCCCTGGGAGGTGCCGGCTCCCCACAGGGACAAGCTGGACGAGTTGGTGGAAAACGCCAAACAGCTGGACAATTTTCGCATCAAATAAGCCGACAGTTCATGCTGAGCGCACCGGTGTCTCACATGGAGCACACCAATGTTACACAAAGAGCGCATCGGTATTACACATGGGTAAACCGATGCTGCACATAAGATGTCCGATAGTTTACACTGGCAAAATGAACAGATCGATATAAAGGAGAAACGAATATGGCAAAGGGATACAGCGCCCGCAGGGGCTTTACCGGCGGTGCCGGGATGATGCAGCAGCAGGCGCAGATGCAGCAAAAACTGCTGAAAATGCAGCAGGATATGGCAAAAGCGCAGGAAGAAGTTGAAAAAACGGAGTTCACCGCCTCTGTGGGCGGCGGCGCGGTAACGGCAGTGGTCACCGGCAAAAAGGAGCTGACCAAGCTGACCATCAAGCCCGACGTCATCGACCCGGAGGACGCGGAAATGTTGCAGGATCTGGTCATTTCTGCGGTAAATGAGGCACTTCGGCAGGCAGATGATGCCATGAACAGCTCCATGAGCTCACTCACCGGCGGACTGAACATCCCCGGCCTGGGCCTGTAAATCGTGATAGAAAAGCGCCCGCCCTGCATAACGCAGGGCGGGTGCTTTTCGCGCAAAAAAGGACAAAATATTCAGGTATTTCGCACGATATATTGACACATTCGACAAGGCGGTGTATTCTGTGTATGTAGAAATTTTGTTAAATTTCTGCTTATCATATGGATAAAAAACGGGAGAAATACATCATGGAAAACGAAAAAAACGAGATGAAAAAGAAACCGGGAAAGGTGCTGCCGTGGTTGGCCGCTGTGCTGCTGGCGGCGGCCCTGGCAGCGCGGGCGGCGGTGCCCGTGCCCGCGGGCCTGTTTACGCAGATCTGGAACATCGGCACACAGCTGATCATACTGTTTTCCGGGTTGGTGCTGTTTTCGGCGGCGGCCAGAGCCGTATTTCAGAGAGTGTCGCCCAGCAGCAACCACGGCAAGACCGTGTTCACGCTGGCGGACAGCGCTATCCGATATCTGCTGATCATCGTGGGGCTGCTGTGGGCGCTGTCTATCGTGGGCGTGGATGTGCGGGCGCTGCTGGCCGGCGCCGGCGTGCTGGCGCTGATCATCGGCTTCGGTGCGGAGAGCTTGATCGCCGACGTGATCACCGGTACATTCATGCTGTTTGAACACCAGTACGAGGTGGGCGACATCATCGTGGTGGGCGACTTCCGCGGCACGGTCACACAAATCGGCATCCGTACCACGCAGATCATGGACTCCGGCGGAAACGTGAAGATCATCAACAACTCCGATATCCGCAGTCTGATCAACCGATCCAATGACCTGTCCTTCGCCGTGTGCGACATGGCGGTCCCCTATGACAAGGAGAGTCTGGCGCGGGCGGAGAAGGTGCTGGGCGAGGTACTGCCGAAGCTGCACCGGGAGCATCCCGACCTGTTCAGCAAGGCCCCGGCCTATCTGGGCGTACAGTCGCTGGACTATGAAAATCGCGCCGTTGTGCTGCGGGTGGCGGGGGAGACGCACGAGGAGAACATTTACAAGGCGCAGCGCCTGCTGAACCGCACGCTGTTCATGGCCTTTGAGGAGGAGGGACTCTCCTGCCCCGTCCACAGGGTGGAGCTGGATCGGGAGTAAGCCATGAACGACAAGGAATTTTCACCGACACCCGCGGAATTTTCCCCGCCGAGGCCGGAGTTCTCCGCGCCGCCGCGGGAGTGGGCCGCGCCGGGGAACGAGATATCCCGCGACGACACCGCGCCGCCGCAGAAGAAGCGCCGCAGTCTTCCGGCCATGCTGGTGGCCGGGGCCGCGGCGGTGGCCATCGGCTTGTCGTGCTGGGGCGCCGCCGTGACGGACAACACGCCCCGCGCCGCGCTGACGGCGGAGCAGTGCGCCTATCTGGACGCGGTCAGCGAGGCGCTGCTGGAGGAGGACATCCCCGGTCTGGAGGCGCTGGCGCTGGATCCCATGATGCGGCAGCTCTGCGAGGAGGTCATAGAACCGTATTACTACGACGTGCTGCTGCCCTACGACGCTTCCTACAGCGATATGGTGCGCAAGGACGAGCTTTATACCTACTACCGGGACATCGATTATGACGGGAAAACGCTGGGTGCCATTAATGATGCGGTGGATATCTTTAAGCTGGGGAGAAACCTGCATATCTGGTACAGCAAGTATGAGAGTGGAGATCCCTCTGTTGATTGGGATGATACGACATGGCGGTATACTCAAAGGCACGGCGATGAATATACCTACCACTGGCTTGAATGCGACAGCAGGGCGGAGGGCCTTAACAATCTGGAATTCTATACATACACATGGAACTGGACATATGAGGACGGAGTAAGATGGCCCACGGATATCCATGGTGTCAGACAGTATCGGGCGGCCTATACGCAGGGCGTCTGCAAAAGCGTATGGATCAGTGAGGGAGACGCTGTGTATGTCGCCGATGACTACCGGGACGGCATGATATATGGGAGCGTATGTCTGGAAAACGGCGAGGTCACCCTCCGCACCGGAGACGGGCGCTATGAGACGACATTTCCCGTTGTCAACGGGAGGGCGCAGCCGGGAACGGATGTAGAGGTCGAAATGCGATCCGATGAAAACGGCAATGTCTACGCATCGGCGCTGCTCTGGCATACGCCGGACGGGGAGACGCTTCGGATAGGGCTGCAAACGCACTGGGGGCAATCTGCCGATGCGTCCAATGCGGAAGAGCTGTATCATATTATCGTGCTGGAGCGTATGAGCATAGAATGATCCCAATAGACTGCCCGGAGGCTTCGCCGGATCAAACGGACCAATAAAAAATATTCCCTTAGGCCAACTGGCCTAAGGGAATATTTTTTATCCGAAATAGGCCACCAGCAGATCCGTGACCACGCCGTAGCTCTTGCTGCCGTCCGTGTCGCCGTTGCTCTTGAGAAAGCCGTCATACACGGTGTCCGAGACCTTTGAGACGACGCCGCGGAACTGCGCCCAGTAGGCGTTGTCCGCCCGCAGGTCGGCCACCACCGTGTCCGGCAGTGCGTCCCGTATGGTCTGCCACGCCTCCCGGTCGGCGCTGTACAGAGCGTTGAACAGATACCCGAACCCCGTCAGCCAGCCGGAGTAGCGGTACCCTGCGTCCTCTGACCGGACAGCGGCCAGTATGCCGATGAAATTGCACGCCTCCTCCGCCGTGACGCCCCGCTGGTGGGCCAGCTCATGGCATACAGTGGCCGGCAGAAAGGCCGCCGGACTGTCCATGTTGACGTTCGGCTCGCCGGTGAAGGGGAAGTAGAACCCGGTGAAGCGCAGGGCACTCAGCGCCCGGGAGCAGCCGAAGCCCTTGGCACCGCCCGTTTCCGCCCGCAGGAACGGGAACTCGCCGCAGAGCACATCCAGCGCGGAGGCGCTCCGGTTCAGCACCGCCTGCCGGTCCAGCGTGCAGACACCGCTTTCATCTCTGGGGACGTCATCGGCGCAGGCGGCCAGATTGCCGGCAAAATAGGCCGTTACCTCCGCCAGCGTCTCCGCGGTGGAAGGCCGGGCATGGATGCCGCTTTTCTCCTGGAAGCTGTCGGTGTTGTACCCGATGCCCCAGGTGAGGCAAAAGCCGGCGTACACCGTCAGCACGGCGCAGAGGGCGGTGAGCGTCAGGTGCAGGGCCATGCCCCAATGGCGGCCCCGCGCGGCGATGATGCGCCGGGGCACATTGGCCAGCCACAGTATGGCGCAGAACACCGCCGTCAAGATCAGGACCTCACCTACGGAGAGCGTCAACCTCCCACACAGCCGCCCCAGCCACTGCTCCGCCGGCAGCACGGCGCCGTACCACAGGGCAGTCATGGCCGCGCGGCTGGTGCGCAGGGCGAAATACGCGGCAAAGAACACCGCCAGCGCAATACACCAGCGGCACAGGGCGCGGCGGCTCACAGGGGCAGCGCCCTGCCGGTGAAGCACATGACGCAGTGGGCGCGGACGATGACCTTGCCGGTCTCGTCGGTCATTTCGGCGGAGCAGAAGGCCAGCTTGCCGCCCAGGCGGTCCACCTTACCCACGGTGGTCAGGGTGCTGCCGGCGGCAGCGGCGGACAGATAATCGATGGTGGCGTTCACGGTGACTACCATCTCCTGCCGCAGCGTCATAATGGCCATGCCCATGGCCACATCGCACAGCGAGAACAGGATGCCGCCGTGGGCGCCGCCCCAGCGGTTCAGACTTTCGGTGTGCATGGGCAGCGTTACGGTGGCGGTACCGTCATCCAGGTCGGTGGTCCGCATAAAGTTGTGGGCGAGAAACGGCTCCCGGTCGTTGCCGAAGACCATCAGCTTATCGTAGAGGTCTTTTGTCATGGAGGTGCTCCTTTCAAAGAAAAGGCAGGCGGGCTGCGTGCCCGCCTGCCTGCCATATCACGCGGGATCTTTGGGTTCGGGAGCGGGTGTATCCTCCGGCGGGGAATCCTTGGCCCGACCCACATAGGCGTAGGCCTCCGTGGGCATATTCCGCTTCCGCAGCCGGCGGTCCATCAGGAATTTCAGCAGTTCCTGTATGCAGGCGAACACCGGCACGCCGATGAACATACCCAGCACGCCGGCGAAGCCGCCGCCCACCAGGATGGCCACGATGACCCAGAAGCTGGAGATGCCCGTGGCGTCGCCCAGAATTTTGGGCCCCAGGATGTTGCCGTCAAATTGCTGGAGGATCACGATGAAGATCACGAACACCAGACATTGCTTGGGGCTGACCAGCAGGATCAGGAATGCCGACGGCACCGCACCTAGGAAAGGGCCGAAGAAGGGGATCACGTTGGTCACGCCCACCACCACGCTGACCAGCGGGGTGTAGGGCATTTTCAGGATGGAGCAGCAGATAAAGCACAGGATGCCGATGATGAGGGAGTCCAGCAGCTTGCCGCGGACAAAGCCGGAGAAGATGGCGTTCACCCGCCGCGTGCCGCGCATGACCGCGTCGGCATTTTCCTCCGGCAGCGCGGCATAGACGGCCTTGCAGCAGCGAGCCAGGCTCTTTTCCTTCATGCCCATCAGATAGATGGACACGATGATGCCCACGATCAGGTCAAAGGCAAAGCCCACCGCGCCGCGGATGCCGCTCCAGATACCGTTGGTCAGCGGCACAATGGCCTTCTGGGCCCAGGGCAGCACCTTGTCGGTCAAAAAGGCCATACCGTCGGTATAGCGCTCGGTGATGAGCCCCGCCAGCCAGACACCGATCCCACTGTCGCTCTCCAGCAGGTCGTTGGCCCAGCGATAGACCTTGCGGTAGTAGGACTCTGCGTTGTTGATGAGGGTGGTCACGCTGTCCAGCACCTGGGGCACCAGCACGCTCATCAGCAGGTACAGAAGGAAGATGACCACGGCCTCGGTCAGCAGGATGCTCACCAGCCGCAGCGCGCCCGACGGCTGCTTCAGCTCTTTTTTGAAGAGCTTTTTCCACAGCGCCGCAATGGCTCGTTCCAGCCAGGACATGATGGGCGTCAGCAGATAGGCGATGGCGAAGCCATACAGCACCGGTGCCAGGATGGATGCCAGCTTGGACACGAACTGCTGCAGCGTTCCTGCCTGATAGAAGGTGTCGTAGAACACCAGCACGGCACATACGGTCAAAAAGGCCGTCAGTCCCCATTTGAAATACTGCGTTCGCTTCATGGCAGGACCTCCCACTGCTGTTTTTTCTATCATACCCGTATGCGCGGCGTTTTGCAACAATTTTCGCACACAAACACCCGCGGCGGAATGTGTATTGCAATCCCGCCGCAACTGTGGTATCATACTCGGACAACCCCGCGCAAAATGCGAGAATTACGATGGTATGGAAGGGTGTCCCTATGAAAAAGCTCTTGTTTATCGTCAATCCCCGTGCGGGAAAGACAAAATCCCGCGCCCCGCTGTTCGATGCCGTGGCGCAGTTCTCCCGTGCCGGCTATCTGGTACGGGTCTATATCACCGAGGCGGGCGGCCAGGCCCGCGATATCACCGCCCGGTGGGGCGGACAGTACGACATGGTGGTCTGTGCCGGAGGCGACGGCACGCTGAACGAGACGCTGTCCGGGCTTATGCAGCTGGAGCAGCGGCCCCTGCTGGGCTATCTGCCCTGCGGCAGCACCAACGACTTTGCCATGAGCCTGCATCTTCACACCATGCTGCCCGCCGCGGCAGAGGCGGCCGCCACCGGCACGCCCTGCCCCCTGGACGTGGGGCGGCATAACGACCGCTATTTCGCCTATGTGGCCTCCTTTGGGGCCTTTACCCGGTCCTCCTACTCCGCCACCCAGGCGGCCAAGAATGCCCTGGGCCATTTTGCCTACATTCTGGAGGGGCTGGGCGATCTGGACTCCCTGCGGCCCTACCGCTGCGCGGTGGATGCCGATGGTGAGCGCTTTGAGGGAGAGTTCATTTTCGGCGCTGTGTGCAATTCCACCTCCCTGGGCGGCCTGGTGAAGCTGGATCCCTCCCGTGTACGGATGGACGACGGAAAATTCGAACTGCTGCTGCTCCGTATGCCAAAGACGGCACTGGATCTGCAGAACCTCATTACCGCCATGACCCGTATGCAGTACGACTATCCCGGCGTGATACTGCGCCATGTCCGGCGCGTTACCCTGACCACCGAGGAGAACCTCCCCTGGTCCCTGGACGGTGAATACTGCCCCAGTGCGCCCCGCGTGGAGATCGAAAACCTCCCCGCTGCCATCCAGCTGGTCCGCTGAGGCCGAAACAAGTTGAAAAGACCCGCCATCGGCGGGTCTTTTTCTATGCACGCTGCAATTGTGCGGCGAAAATATACGGATCGCGATCAGAAGGACACCATCTCCGGGTCCGGCTTGGTGGTGGCGGCGATGGAGGTGACGTACAGCACGGGGCCCTCACCCTGATAGGCTTCACAGGCCTCCTTCTTCACTGTGGCGTGTATCTTCACCCACTGCTTGTCCTTATACTGCTCCAGCCCTTCGCCGCGGCACACCAGGGCCAGGAACTGCATATCCTTGTCGCAGCACACCATGGCGAAGCGCCCCGGGCAGTGCACGCCCTTGAACTTTTTGGAGTGGCACATCAGCGCCTTGAAGGACACCTCCACGCCCTCGTAGCGTCCCGGGTTGTCCATCATGTCCACATACCAGATGCCGTAGTCCTCGTCCGGCACCTCCAGCTTGCCGCCGGTCAGGTCGAAGGGCGACATCTCCGGCGTGACGTACTCCTCGCTGGTGCCGTCCTCGTTTTCCAGGTAGATATCCGCCCGGCGGTTGGCCATCCGCAGGTTGCGGCTGCGAAGCTGGGCGCGCAGCTGCTCATTGCAGCGGTTGAAGATCAGCATATCGCAGTTGGTGATCTTCTCCATCATCAGCTGCCCCATGTTCTTCAAATACATCTCGAAGGTCGTGGCGTCCACCAGACACATGATCTGATAGAGTATCCAGTTGGCGGGCAGTCCTTCGCGGTACAGCTTCTCCATGCTCCACATGCCGTTGTACTCCACGATGACTTGCTTGGGCCGGTACTGCTTTTCCAGCTTCTTCAGAAAGTCCGGTGTCAGTTGGTCCTCGTCCTCCACGGTATAGGTGAATACGTTGCCCAGTACCTTGGGATCATAGCCGTTTTCACCCTCCTCGCAGCACAGCAGCAGCGTCCGGTCCTCGGCGGCAAAACCGTCCCGCAGGATGCCGTTGATGAACTCGGTCTTGCCGGCGTCCAGAAATCCGGCAATAAGATAAACAGGAATATCCATGTCAGCCACTCCTTACAGTCCGAACAGCTGAGAGAGTTTATCCTCTTTCAGCTGGGAGCCGATCACACAGATACGGCCGGTGTAGTCCGCCGGACCGCGCCGCACCTGGTGCTCCTCGGGCACAAAGTCATAGTGCAGCCACTGGCCGCCGTCGGCGGCAGCCACGATACCCTTGGCCCGCAGGATCGCGCCGTATTCGCCGCTGTCCAGCGCCGTCAGGATGTGCTCCAGCTCCGCTTCGGAGTAGGCCTTCACCGTCTCCGTGCCCCAGCTGGTGAATACCTCGTCGGCGTGATGATGGTGATGGTGGCAGCCGCAGTGGGGATCATCGCATTCCTCGCCGTCGTGGTGATGGTGGTGATGATCGTGGTCATGCTCGTCCTCATCGTGGTGATGATGGCAGCAGTGCTCATGGTCGTGGTCGTCGTCATCGTCATCATCATGGTCATGGTGATGGCAGCAATGGTCATGATCGTGCTCATCCTCGTCATGGTGGTGATGGTGGTGCTCATGCTCGTGCTCCGCCTCATCCGCCTCGTGCTCAGCGCGCATATGCGCCAGCAGCTCGTCCGCCAGAGAGACCTTTTCGATAGCGCTGAGAATGGTCATGCCGTCCAGCTGGTCCCAGGGTGTGGTGAGAATGGCGGCATTGGGGTTCTTCTCCCGCAGCAGCGCCACGGCGGCCTCCAGCTTCTCCTGGCTCAGCCGTTGGGTGCGGGAGAGGATGATGGTACCGGCGGACTCGATCTGGTTGTTGTAGAACTCGCCGAAGTTCTTCATGTATATCTTGACCTTGGTGGCGTCCGCTACGGTCACAAAGCTGTTCAGCTTCATGTCCGGTACGTCCTTCACGGTGTTCTCCACCGCCACGATCACGTCGCTGAGCTTGCCCACGCCGCTGGGCTCGATGAGGATGCGGTCAGGGTGGAACTGCTCATGTACGTCCTTCAGCGCCTTGTTGAAGTCGCCCACCAGAGAGCAGCAGATGCACCCGGAGGACATTTCACTGATCTGCACGCCGGAGTCCTTCAGGAATCCGCCGTCAATGCTGATCTCGCCGAACTCGTTTTCGATCAGTACCAGCTTCTCGCCGGGGAAGGCCTCGGCCAGCAGCTTCTTGATAAGGGTCGTCTTACCTGCGCCCAAGAATCCGGAAACGATGTCGATCTTTGTCATAGAAAAAACCTTCTTTTCTCTGCCGCCCACTGCGGCGTAAATTTTGTTCCGTGCCCCGCGTCCGCCGTTCAGAGGACGAAAAAAGGGGGCGGGGACGTTTTTCACCTATATAATATCCCATTTTTTGAAAAATGCAAGTCCTGCCGGTAAAAACCGCGCGGCGGACATCCTGTGCCCGCCGCGCTTTTGTCATTCGCCGATCCGGTTTAGGATCAGCTGACTGAGCGACGCTGCCAGTGCCCGGTCGTACCGCCGCGTTTCCACGGTGCCGTCCATCTGTCCGTCCTCATCCGCCTGGCCGCTTTCGTTGTGGCCGCCGTTCAGGTCATCTTTGGCGCTGCCGGTGTCCGTGCCGTTGGTGTCCGGCTGTGTGGTGATGCTGCCGTTGGGTGTGGTGTCCGGCGCGTTGCCGTTTGTCTTGTCGTCTGCCGCGCCGCAGGCCGCCAGCGTCACCGCCAGCATCACTGCCGCCGCCAGTGCAGCGAGTCGATCTGTCATATCTTTTTTCCTCCTTTTCCCATGTGCGCCGGCCGATCCGCGCAAAAACACGCGCACATGCGCGGAGAACAGCCGCCGCCAAACGTAGGTTTTGCCGCGGGCGGTTTTATAGCCCCGACACTTTTTGCCTTTTGCATCATTTGTACAGGAGAAGCCGTATCTTTTGTGGCGGAAGTATTGCATTTTCCGAAAAACCATGATATGATTTCTTCTACCTCAGAGATGGGTAAATGTTTGATTACGAACCGTGTTATTTGCTTAGGACATAACGACTTGAACATAGATGGAGGACGATATATCATGCAGAAGCTGGAAAAGCAGTATCATATCCACTGTGCCGAAGGCGACGTGGGCCGCTATGTTATTCTTCCCGGCGACCCCGGCCGCTGTGAAAAGATCGCGGAGCTGTTCGACGACGCGCATTTTGTTTCTCAGAACCGCGAGTACACCATCTATACCGGTACGCTGCTGGGGGAGAAGGTCTCCGTCTGCTCCACCGGTATCGGCGGGCCCTCCGCCTCCATCGCCATGGAGGAACTGCACAACATCGGCGCTGACACGTTTATCCGCGTAGGGACCTGCGGCGGCATCGAGCTGGATGTCCGCAGCGGTGACGTGGTGGTCGCCACCGGCGCGATCCGCTTTGAGCATACCAGCCGGGAATATGCCCCCATCGAGTACCCCGCGGTGGCGAACTTCGAGGTCACCACCGCGCTGGTCCAGGCGGCCAGGGCGCTGGGCAAGCGTACCCAGGTAGGCGTCGTTCAGTGCAAGGACGCGTTCTACGGCCAGCACAGCCCCGAGCGTATGCCTGTATCCTATGAGCTGCTCAACAAATGGGAGGCCTGGAAGCGCCTGCACGTCAAGGCCAGTGAAATGGAGTCCGCCGCCCTCTTTGTGGTGGCTGATGCCCTGAACTGCCGCTGCGGCAGCTGCTTCCATGTGGTCTGGAACCAGGAGCGGGAAAAGGCAGGTCTGGACCAGGATATGAGCGAGGACACCACCTCCGCCGTTCAGGTGGGAGTGGAGGCCCTGAAGCGGCTCATTCAGGCCGATCGCGCGGCCCAATAAGCTTCCCTGAAAAAAGCGCCCCCTGTCATGCGCCCCCGGATGCGGACGGAAAGCTGACCTGCCCCGGTCGGTACCCCATGCGGCTATCCCATCAGAATCATGTCAGTTATACCCCGGCTGACACAGTCCCCGGAGAACAGAAGGAGGCACCCCCACCTCCTTGCCCTCGGCCACGCCGGGGGCGCTTTTTTGACTGGCATCTGAAAAAATTTCAGAAGACCTGACAAAAAGTCTTGTTTTTCCCGTTAAAAAGCGTTAAGATGATGCTTGCGCCGGAGGGCGTGCAGCATTTTACAAAGGAGAAAATCACATGGAGCGTATCTTTCATCTGAAAGAGAACGGCACCTCCGTCAAAACGGAGATCCTGGCCGGTCTCACCACATTCATGACGATGGCCTACATCATCGCCCTGAACCCCAACCTGCTGACCAACTTTGCCGTGGGCACACCCCTGTGGAACGGTGTGTTTCTGGCCACCTGCATCGCCAGTGCCATCGGCACCGTGGTCATGGCCTTCCTGGCCAACAAGCCCTTTGTCATGGCGCCCGGTATGGGGCTCAACAGCTTCTTTGCCGTCATCGCCGGCAATGTGGCCGCCATGCTGAACACTGACTACACCAGCGCTTTCCAGGCGGTGCTGTGCATCATTCTGGTGGAGGGTATCGTTTTCCTTCTGCTGAGCATTTTTAACATTCGTGATAAGATCGTCACCGCTATCCCTCTAGGTGTCCGTCTGGGTATCGGTCCCGCCATCGGCCTTATGCTGATGAACATCGGCCTGGGCTCCAACGTGGGCATCTACGCCGAGGGCAACGGTTATACCTCACCCTTCTATGTCATGCGTGACTTCTTCGGCGCCATGACCCCCAGCGTGATCAAGGATCACATGGGTGCCGAGTACAGCCAGATGGTCCTGACTGTTATCACCATGTTCATCGGCCTGTTTGTCATCATCCTGCTGGCCAAGAAGGGCGTCAAGGCCGCCGTGCTGGTGGGTATGCTGGTAGCTTCCGTGATCTACTGGGCCGGCTGCTTCATCTTCCTGGGTACCAATCCCTTTGCCTCTCTGGAGGGTGCGTCCTTCCTGCCGCCTTTCCACGACATGGTGGAGACCACGCTGTTCAAGTTTGACTTCACCGACTTCTTTAATATCGGCTGGTTCACGGCGATCAGCCTGATCATCACCTTCTGCATGATCGATATGTTTGACACCATCGGTACATTGGTGGGAACGGCCTCCCGCGCCGGTATGACCGACAAGGACGGCAATATGCCCAACATGAAGGAGGCCCTGCTGTCCGATGCCGTGGGTACCGTGGCCGGCGCCTGCTGCGGCACCTCCACCGTTACCACCTTCGTGGAGTCCGCCTCCGGTGTGGAGGCCGGCGGCCGCACCGGCCTGACCAGCCTGACCGCCGCGTTCATGTTCCTGGCCTGTATGTTCATCGCGCCCGTGGCGGCCGTCATTCCCGCTGCCGCTACCTCCTCCGCCCTGATCTACGTGGGCATCCTGATGCTCCAGGGCCTGAAGAACGTGGATTTCGACGATCTGGATCAGGTGGTCCCCGTGTTCCTGATGCTGCTGGCCATGCCCATCTCCGGCTCCATCGGCCACGGAATCGGTATTGCCATGATCTCCTACACCGTGATCAAGGTGTTCTCCGGCCGTGCCAAGGAGGTCTCCATCCTGACCTACGTTATCTCCCTGCTGTTTATCATCAAGTTCTTTGCCGTCGTCTAAACGGTCAGCGGCCCCCGGCACAGCCGGGGGCCGCTTTTCAGCCATGCGCACCGGCTCTTGGTCGGAGCGCATATTTTTATTGTTCCTGCTCGGCCTTGTATGCCATGGCCTCCTTCTGGTAGTCCAGCGCCGCCTGCCGCAGCTCGGCAATGGCGGCCTCGTCCAGCTGGCCTTTGATCTTGGCGGGGGAGCCGAAGGCCAAAGACCCGTCCGGTATCTCCACGTTCTGCGGTACCAGCGCCCCCGCGCCGATCAGGCAGTTGCTGCCGACCTTCGCGCCGTTCAGCACGATGGCGCCCATGCCGATGAGGGTGTTGTCACCCACGGTGCACCCATGGAGAATGGCCCCGTGGCCCACCGTTACGTTTTCACCCACCGTCACCGGATGGTCGTAGTCCACGTGCACCACACAGTTATCCTGGATATTCGTGCCCGCACCGATGGTGATCGGCGCCCGGTCGCCCCGCAGCACCGCGCCGAAGAACACGCTGCTGTTGGCGCCCAGGGTCACGCTGCCCCGGACGGTGGCGTTGTCCGCCACAAAGGCGGAGGGATGGATGACAGGTTTTTTCATGGCTGCACCTCGCAAAAGTTTTTCTGCATTGTATCACAACTTTCCGGGAAAATCGACAGTCACGGTAAAATTTGTGCTTACATTTTTCGTCAGAATATGTTATACTGATGTCAGGTAATGGTGAGCAAAAGGGGAACGCATGGTCGTGTGCCATGTGCCTTTTTGTGTATATATGTGTATGTATGTTGCGGATAAGGAGCGTGTGTGATGTTTGCAGCGGGTGATCTGGTGGTATACGGCGGCGAGGGCGTCTGCCGGGTGGAGTCCATAGGGCCATCCGGTCTGGCCTATGACGGCGGCGACAAGGTCTACTATCATCTCTCGCCCCTGTACCGCGGCGGCACGGTCATGACACCGGTGGACACCGCTGTCCTCATGCGCCCCATCATCAGCCGTGACTGTGCGCTGAAACTGATCGCCACGCTGCCGGTCCTGCCGGAGCAGAAGCCCGCCGAGCGCGGTATGCGTGCTGCCAAGGATTTCTACCACCAGCTGGTGCTCCGCTGTGACTGCGCCGAGCTGGCCGCCATGATCCACGGTATCTGCCGCAAGCGGGCGTGGGCCCTGCGCCATGGTAAGAAGGTCAGCCAGATGGATGAGCGCTATCTCAAGCGGGCTGAGGACCAGCTCTACGGCGAGCTGGCCGCGGCACTGGATATGCCCCGGGATCAGATGATCCCCTATATCCGCCAGACCTGGGCCAAGTGGCCCGAGCAGCTGCCCAAGCAGGGGCAGGAGGAGCCGGCGGAGGCTGCTGAAGTGGAATAAGCGGACAGGGACGGCGGGAGCCGTCCCTGTTTTAACAGCAACTCGTATCAAACATTTGGGGCGGAAAGGGTGTATTCTGTTCACAGCGAGAGAAGGGAGCAAGCCTATGTACGAATGGCAGCAGCTGATCCAGACCGTCGTCAATGAGATGGACGACGCCATTATGCGCCGGGACGATCAGGCGCTGACACTGCGGGCGCTGGCGGCACGTCTGCACTATTCTGAGTACCACGCCACCCATAAATTCCGCGAGATCGCGGGTATGTCCCTGCGTACCTACCTGCACCAGCGGCGCCTGGCCTTTGCCCTGAAGGAGGTGCGCGATACCGACCGGCCTTTGTTGGACATCGCGCTGGACTACGGCTTTTCCGGGCAGGAGGCTTTTACCCGCGCCTTCAAGGCGCTCTACGGCGTTACCCCGGTGTCTACCGCCGCCGGCCCCGCCCCGTAGTGCTCCGCACCCGCATCCATCCCTTCGATCGCTATATCTTTGGATTGGGAGAGATCGGTATGGTCAAAAGTGAACAGGGCGTCAAGACGTATTTCTATTTTGTGCCGGGGCAGTACTTCAAGTATATCCGGCCCATCAGACGGGAGAAATAAGAAAGCAGGGCAGCCCAACGGGCTGCCCTGTTTTTCAGATCAAGAATTCCGCAGGGACGTCGTGGGAGGAAAACAGCAGCGGCGACAGCGTTCTGGCGTAGGCCCCGGTGTTCCCCACGGCCACAAGATCTCCCACCGCCAGCGCCGGACCGGTGAAGTTCTTAGCCAGCACGTCCGCGGCGCAGCAGAGGTTTCCTACGATGTCTACGGTCTCGGTGATGCCGGTATCCTCCGCAGGCAGGGCGGTGATGGGGAAGGCGGTCTCGCCGGTAAACAGAGGTTCCTGAGGCGCAAGGGGGCCTTCTCCGGCGGCGTTACGCAGCATGGCGGCAAGAGAGGGCTTCTGGAAGCCGTTGAGACAGTTTTCTACGATGACATAGGTGGTGCCGTGGGACGTCTTCTTGTCTACCACAGGCAGATAGTACGTTCCCGCCTGTGCTGTCAGAAACCGCCCGGACTCCACCAGCAGCCGTGCGCGGAGGGTACGGGCGTTTTCCTCTGCCACGGCCTGCGTACATTGCTTCAAGGTGCTCATGTTCAGCGGCGGTTGGCACGCCGGGTCGTAAACGATGCCTACTCCGCCGCCGAAGTTGATATACTCGATGGCACAGTCCAGAATATCGCGGACGCGGAGGGCCAGCGCGAAGCAGTTTTTGTAGTAGCGGGCGAGAGTGTCCGCGGAGAGGTTCTGGGAGCGCAGGTGGACATGGAGGCCGCAGACGGCTATCGGCAGCGTTTGCAGCAGGATTTTCAGTGCCGGGAGATCGGACTCGTCGATGCCGAACTTGGATGTCCCGCCCGCACCGCCGTCCATGCTGAAGGCGGGGTTTACGCGCAGACCGATGGCCTTCGTCTCGCCGCGGGCAGCGGCCATAGCGGCGATTCGCCGCACCTCGCCGATAGAATCGGCGATCAGATGGCAGTTATCCCACGCGGCGGCCAGTGCACGATCGCTTTTGCCGGCTGCGGAGAAGTAGATATCCTCCTGCGCGATCCCGCATTCCGCGGCCAGGCAGACCTCACCCGCACTGGCCGCATCCGCGCCGATGCCCAGCGCCGCAAGGTGCCGTATTACCGGTGGGAAGGGGTTGGCCTTCACGGAGAACAGAATATCAAAGCCGGGGAAGGCCCTGTGGAGAGTCTCTGCCTGTGCGGTAAGGATCTCGCGGGAGTAAATGTAGCAGGGCGCGTGCTGACGCGCCAAGGTGAGGGCATTTTCGTTCATGGGGCACCGTCCTTTCGTGTACTGTTGATGACAGTATAGCATAGGGTGGAGGGGAAAGGCAAAACATTCCTTGCACGCCGACGTGAAGTGTGCTACAATACGGCGTGGATATGCGGGCGTGGTGGAATTGGTAGACTCGATGGATTTAGGTGATGTCACCTCAGTGAAGGGTTTATCGCTCCATCATTCGCCGTGCTCATTCTTGGGTAAAAGCAGGTTCATCCTGTTTTTATAGATGCGGGTCAAGCGTTATGCTCCGCCTCGGTTCCTCGCCGTGTAAAAATCAGAGGAGAATAAAATAGCGGCAGGTAGTTCTGCCGCTCATATTTGCGGGCATGATGGAATTGGTAGACATGCGAGATTTAGGTTCTCGTGGAGTAATCCGTTGGGGTTCGAGTCCCCATGCCCGCACCAATTACAAGAAGGAGGGCAAAATGGCTGATAAAATGTATAACCTTTATCACGGAAATGTATGCGAAATATATTCTAATTGGCCTGCGCCCGATTTGATTATTTCCGATGGCGCATATGGTGTTCGTGGTTTTCGTGGAGATACTACGAATGCAGCAAGTCTTGCAGATTGGTACCAACCGCATATTTTAGAATGGGCTAAAGTCGCTAAGCCGTCTACGAGCCTCTGGTTTTGGAATACCGAAGTTGGTTGGGCAACAGTCCATCCCCTGCTTTTAGCAACAGGCTGGGAATATGTGCAGTTAGGTATTTGGGATAAAGGCTTAGCGCACATCGCAGGAAATGTGAACGGAAAAACCATCCGACAGCTCCCCGTCGTGACAGAGGTTGCCGCTCTTTACCGCCGCAAGCTCTTTCTTGATACCGAAGACGGGCAAGTATTAGATGCAAAGAGCTGGTTGCGTGTGGAATGGAATCGTAGTGGTCTTCCCTTAAATCGATCCAACGAAGCTTGTGGTGTAAAAAACGCTGCGACACGGAAATATTTAACGGCAGACTGGCTCTGGTATTGGCCTCCGGGTGAAGCTGTTGAAAAGATGGCTGCATATTGCACTCAGCATGGGAAACCAACAAATAGGCCTTATTTTTCTCTTGATGGAAAATCTCCAATTACTGCAAAGGATTGGGATGATCTTCGGGCTGTTTGGCATCACAAAAATGGAATCACAAATGTTTGGAGTAGACCCCCGCTTGCAGATGCTGAACGTTTAAAAGGAACAATGGAAAGAAGTGCCCCCAGAACATATAAGCCTACTCAGCAATCAGCAGCACATTTGAATCAAAAACCACTGGATTTAATGCTTATGCAGGTAGAAGCAACAACAAACGAAGGTGACGTTGTGTGGGAACCTTTTGGCGGATTGGCATCTGCATCAGTAGCATCAGCTCTTCTTGGCCGAAATGCATATGTCGCTGAAGTTGATCCAACTTTTGTTGAATTGGCATCAACCAGGCTTTCCGAAGCAGATGCTCATTTCCGGGAATATGGTGTTTATCGGAAGGAATAAGAGAATATGCCTACAAGATACGAATTACCTCAAGATGATGCGCGAACCGCTTTGCGTGAAGGTGTCGTTCGGGCTTTGCATGCCGTACCTATGCATTTTGTTTCAACAATTAACATTGAAGGTATTTCGACAACAGATTTATTTGCGATGAATACGCTTTTAGGTGGTGCTATCGAAAGCCAGACAGTTGAAACTCTGAATGCAACACGAGCCATATGGGATCCCCAGGGTCGTTGGGCAGATTATGAGTTCAAACGGTATGCGGAAAGTTTTCCCGATGTTAGACTTGAGTCTAATGATGGTGGCGATCCTCTAATTGGCATTGAATTAAAGGGCTGGTATCTACTTGCCAAGGAAGAAGAACCGTCTTTCCGTTTTAAGGCATCAGCAAATGCAATGACTGTTTGGGATTTAATTGCAGTGTTTCCATGGTCTCTTTCAAATGTTATTTCAGGAAAACCGATTCTTGAAGCTCCGTTTATTGAACAAGCTAAATATGCCGCAGATATGCGAACTGAATATTGGGAAAACAGAAGTGCTACAGCACAGCCTGTTGAACACCCCGATACCCATCCTTACCCGGATTCACGGTCCACATACTCCGATATCGTCCATGACGACCGGGGCGGAAACTTTGGCAGAATTGCCCGTATTACTGGTCTGATGGATGACTGGGTTAAAAACGCAATGACAACATCGCTCGCTGGCATTGAAGCCAGATGGTGGGTAAGATTTTTTAAACTGTTTGATGAACGCGGTGACGAAAACACTATTCGAACTAAATTTGAACGACTTGCAGCACAAGCCGGCCACGATTCAGAATGGGTTGAAGACATTGTGGCTCATGTTACCGGGCTAATGGAGCTTTAATTGTATTTTCAGATTTGATTATCTTCTCCATCACAATCTCATCTATTTCCTGTTCCAGCTCCTGTACTTTCTCCTGCAACGACAAAATGTGGGCGTCGAGGATCGGTTTCCTCAACGCCCACATTTTTTGCATCTGTACCAGCTTCTTTAGTTCCTCAGCGCACTGCTTCCTCACAGTTTCGGCATACTCCTGCACCGCTGCATCCAGCACCTCCTCATGAATGCGGTGGGAGGAGCAGTAGGTTTTTCCATTCCGATGATACCCACGGCATACATATTCCACACGGCTCTTGCCGTTCCAGCAGCGGATCATAGGAATGAACGCATTCCCGCATTCCCGGCAGGTCAGCAGTCCCGCATAGCGGTGCTTGGCCTGATTGCCGTTTGCGGGCCGTGCCTGCCGCTTGAGTAACGCCTGTACCTGCTCCCATTCCTGTTTTCCTATAATTACAGGAAAGAATCCCTCATGACGATACCAGTCGGTTTTGTCTATATGCTTGGCCTTACCGTTGTTGTATTCTCTGCGATGGTTGTTCAGCACGCCGGTATACGCCTCCTCCACCAGAATGTTTTTCACACTGGAGTATGTCCATAGGAACTGGCCGTCACGGGTTTTGTGCGTTTGTCGTACTTCTCTGCCGCACCGCTCGGCCCGGAGCTGTGCCGGTGTCTTTCGCCCCGCGGTATTAAGCCGCCGGGCGATCTCTTTCTGCCCACAACCCTGCAAGTACAGAGAATAGATGAGCTGCACTGTGACCGCCGCTTCTGTGTCAGCCTTGATCTGCCCCGTGTTTTTGTCTTTCCAGTAGCCGAAGGGCGGCGTGATCACGATGCCGTCTTTCTGTTTCTGTCGGTATCCCGCCCGGATCTTTTTGCCAATATCCTTCGCATAATAATCATTGAACATACGTCGTTCGGGAAGGTGAAGCGCAAACAGCAAAAACGCAGTATTCATGCGGGTTTGCGGCGAGATGGCTCTCGATCAGATACCTCTCTTTCAGACGGTCAAGGGGCTGAAATCACAATCGCATAGTTGTTTTCATGGGAGAATGGCGGTAACTTCAGTCATTCTCCCTTTTTTCGTTCCTGCCGCTTTCAACGAGGAGGAACACGAACATGGAAGAACCGAAAAGCAAAGCGAAGCGCGGGGCAAAGACCGCTGCGGCTGCACAAGAGGATAAAATCACGCTGCTCCCGCTGTCGGAGCTGCACGACTTCCCAAATCACCCGTTCAAGGTGCGGGACGACGAGGCCATGCAGGAAACGACGGAGAGCATCCGGCAGTACGGCGTTCTCGTCCCGGCTATCGTCCGTCCCCGCGAGGACGGCGGCTATGAGATCATCGCCGGACACCGGCGCAGGCACGGCAGCGAGCTGGCGGGGCTTTCCGCCATGCCCTGCATCGTCCGTGAGATGGACGACGACACCGCCACCATCCTCATGGTGGACAGCAATATCCAGCGTGAGAACATCCTTCCCTCCGAACGGGCGCAGGCGTATAAAATGAAGCTGGAGGCTATCCGCCGCAAGGCTGGCAGACCGGCAAAAGCGGAAGAAATTGACACCTCAGAAAATGGTGGACAAAATGGCCACGATTTGCGCGGTATCAAAAGCCGCGAACTGTTGGCAGAAAACTCGGACGACAGTGCGCGCACCATTCAGCGCTACATCCGCCTGACCGAACTCACCCCGGAGCTTCAGCAGATGGTGGACGAGAAGAAGATCGGCATGACACCCGCCGTGGAAATCTCCTACCTCAAGCCGGAAGAACAGCAGATGCTCCTGACCGCCATCGACAGCGAGCAGGCTACGCCCTCGCTTTCTCAGGCGCAGCGCATGAAAAAGCTCTCCCGCGACGGCAAGCTCAACGACGACACCATGCTGGACATCATGATGGAGCAGAAAAAGCCGGAGGGCTATAACGTCGTCCTCTCAGCGGACAAGCTGCGCAAATACTTCCCGCGCTCCTATACGCCGCAGAAGATGGAGGAAACCATCCTGAAGCTGCTGGACGCATGGCTGCGCAAGCGCCAGCGTGACCAGTCCAGATAACCGAATACGACCGCAGACAACCACGACACCGACCGGGCAGAGAGCTTTCTTTGCCCGGTTTTGTCATATCCAGAGAGGAGCAAAGCCATGTATATCAACACGTTCAAGTATAAGCCGGAGGACGTTTCCTGCGTCCTCTGTACGGAATATGTCAAAAAGCTGGGCTGCACCGCCCTGTCCTGCCCCTGCCTTGCCGAGCGTATGGAGGCCGGTACGGTGGGCTATGCGGAGGCTGTTGCGGAGCTGTTTCCGTACCGTCCGCGCCTGACCGCAAGAATCATGCGACTGGCGGAGAGCTTTCCCGGCACCATGTGGCAGGACGACGCCCACAGGAAGCGCATGGAAACCCTGCGGCTGCTGCTGGGCTGCCGCAAAGAGCGCGATACGCCGGAGTTCTTCGCTGCGCTGTATCTGCTGACCTCCAACAAGGAGCTTGCGGACAGGACCTTCAACTGCTTCTTCCGCGGCGGTATCGACTTCCGCTACGCCCGCAGACGCGGCATCTCTCCCCACGACTACACGCTGCTTATGGCGGCAAAGAGCCTTTACTGCCATACGGCGGAGGTCACGCAGGGCGACCTTGCTGAGCCGCAGATCATCCCCGACGAGGCGTTCCGGCTGCTCATCAACGCCCTGCTCATCGCCCGTTTCGGGCTGGACGCCCTGAAAATTACCGCAAGACGCGGACAGCGGGAATATACCCTCCGCCGCCTCATCCGCCGCGAAGCAGGGGGAAACGCTCCGTCTGCGGGGCTGCTTTTTCCCTCTGAGGGGAGGTGAACACCGTGGCAGTATTTCGCGTGGAGAAGAACCACAATTACACGGTCATGTCCAATTACCACCTGCGGGATACCCGCCTGACGCTGAAATCCATCGGTCTGCTGTCCAAGATGCTCTCCCTGACCGACGAGTGGGATTATACCACCCGTGGGCTTGCCGCCATCTGCAAGGAGGGCGTGGACGCCATCGGCGCGGCGCTCAAGGAGCTGGAATCGCACGGCTACCTTGTACGCCGCCAGCTCAGGGACAGCCGCGGGCGCATCACCGACACCGAGTACACCATCTATGAATCCCCGCATCCGCCCTTGCCGGATACGGCTTCACCAGATACGGAAAACCCGTATCTGGATACCCCGGATACGGCGGAGCCATATACGGAAAAGCCCGCGCAATTAAATAAAGATAGAAGAAGTAAAGAAAAAGAAATACCAAATGGATCAAGTACGGACATATCAAATCCTGATCCTATCTATCGCCCGACCCCCTTGCAGGGCGCGGGATGCGATGGGATGGGATACGAGGCAGCGCGAGAGCTCGTCAAGGAAAATATCGAATACGACATTCTCACGCAGGACCCGCAGCAGGACAAGGAGCAGCTTGACGAGGTGGTGGACCTCATGGCGGAAACCCTCTGCTCCCGCAGACAGACCATCGTGGTGGCCGGGGACGAGTATCCGGCAGAGATGGTGAAGGAAAAGCTGCTGCGCGTCAACTCCATGCACATCGGCTACGTCTTTGACTGCCTGAAGCAGAACACCACCTACGTCCGCAACATCAAGAAATACCTGCTTGCCTCGCTGTTCAACGCCCCCAGCACCATGGGCAGCTACTATTCCGCCCTCGTCAACCACGATATGTACGGCGACGGGCTGCGGGGCAAGAGCTGAATATGACCGAAAAAGGAGGGATGACCCATGCAGGAGGAAGTGGAAAACAGAGCGGTCACGCTGGTCATCAGCGCAACCAAGCTCACGGCGCGGCTGCTGAAGGCCGCCATTCTCAAATACCTTGCCAGCCGCAAGGAGAAAAAGCTGGCAAAGGCGCGCGCCGCGCCGGAGAAGCCCACCGGCAAGCAGACGGTGAAGCAGCTCATCGGACAGAATCAGGGCGTGTCCAACATCGAGATCACCGACAGCAATATCAAATCCTTTGAGCGCGTGGCGCGGAAATACGGCGTGGATTTTGCTCTGAAAAAGGATAAGTCCGGGGATATTCCCAAATACCTTGTTTTCTTCAAGGCCCGCGACGCCGACGCTTTGACGGCGGCCTTCAAGGAGTACACGGCAAAGGAGGTCAGGCGCGCCTCCAAGGACCGCCCCTCCGTGCTGGAGCAGCTCCGTGCGCTCAAGGCGAAGCTGCTGACCCTCACGCCGGACAAGTCCCGGAGCAAGGATAAGGGGCTGGAGCTATGAAACAGATCAACGTAAAAAAGCTCCTGCTTCCCAATCTTCCCTATGTCTTTATCGCGCTCTTTGCCACCAAATTAGGGCAGGCTGCGCGGCTAAGTCCGGGCGCGGACTTTTCAGCAAAGGCGTTGCACATCATGGAGGGCTTCGCCGCCGCGTTCCAATCGGCGCTGCCCAGCTTTCACCCCATCGACCTGTGCGTGGGCGTTGCAGCCGCCATCGCCATTCGGCTGGCGGTCTATATCAAGGGCAAAAACGCCAAGAAGTACCGCAAAAATGTAGAATACGGGTCGGCGCGCTGGGGCAATTCCGACGATATACGCCCCTACGTCGATCCCGTGTTTGAAAACAACATCATCCTCACCCAGACAGAGCGGCTGACCATGAACAGCCGTCCCAAGGACCCAAAGACAGCGCGCAACAAAAACGTGCTGGTGGTAGGTGGCTCTGGCTCAGGCAAGACGCGCTTTTTCATCAAGCCAAATCTCATGCAGTGTACCTCCGACGCCCGGCCGGTTTCCTTCGTCGTCACCGACCCGAAAGGCGGACTGATCTGCGAGGTCGGCCATTTGCTCAGGCGCAACAAGTATCGTATCAAGGTGGTAAACACGATCAACTTCAAAAAGAGTATGCACTATAACCCCTTCGCCTACATCCACAGCGAGAAGGACATTTTGAAGCTGGTCACGACCCTCATCGCCAACACGCAGGGGGACAGCAAGAGCGGCGACGATTTCTGGCGCAAGGCGGAAACCCTGCTCTACACCGCCCTCATCGGCTATCTCTGGTACGAAGCGCCGGTGGAGGAGCAAAACTTCGCCACCCTCATTGAGATGATAAACACCATGGAGGTGCGGGAGGACGATGAGGAGTTCAAAAACCCGGTCGATCTGATATTTGAGGAGCTGGCAAGCCGGGACCCCGGCCACTTCGCCGTGCGCCAATATGCCAAATACCGCTTAGCGGCGGGCAAGACGGCAAAAAGTATTTTAATTAGCTGCGGCGCGCGCCTCGCTCCCTTCGACATTCAGGAGCTGCGGGAGATCACGGCGTATGACGAGCTGGAGCTGGACACGCTGGGCGACCGGAAAACGGCGCTGTTCATCATCATCTCTGACACCGATGATACCTTCAATTTCCTCGCCAGCATGATCTATACCCAGCTTTTCAATCTCCTGTGCGATAAGGCCGACGACGTGTACGGCGGCAGACTGCCCGTCCATGTGCGCTGCCTCATCGACGAGTGTGCCAACATCGGACAGATCCCCAAACTGGAAAAGCTCATGGCCACCATCCGCAGCCGCGAGATCTCCGCCTGCCTCGTCTTGCAGGCACAGTCCCAGCTCAAAGCCCTCTATAAAGACAACTGCGACACCATCATCGGCAACTGCGACAGCTCCATCTTCTTAGGCGGTAAGGAGCCGACCACCTTGAAGGAGCTGTCCGCCGCGCTGGGCAAGGAAACCATCGACACCTTCAACACGGGCGAAAGCCGGGGCCGTGAGCGCTCCCACAGCCTGAACTACCAGAAGCTCGGCAAGGAGCTGATGAGTCAGGATGAGCTTGCCGTCATGAACGGCGGCAAGTGCATCTTGCAGCTGCGCGGCGTGCGCCCCTTCCTCTCGGATAAATACGACGTCACCCAGCACCCCAACTACAAGTACCTCTCGGACGCGAATCCTAAGAACGCCTTTGACGTTGAGAAATACCTCTCCACGCGGCTGAAGCTGCGCCCGGAGGAGGAATTTGAGGTCTTTGAGGCGGACGTGTCCGAGACGCAGGCTCCCGCCTGAACGGGCGGTTTATATAGATTTTTCAGACATCCATTCCGTAAAGGAGGACGACCGACAATGCAGCGACAATATGTGAAACGCAAGGTCGGAGGCAAACAAATTGAATATTTTGAAAGGAGACGCCGGGATCGACAGCCGCGTACAGCGGCCTGCTCATTCCGGCTTTGCTGTTTCCAAAGAGAAAAAACATCATCAAAGAAGCGATCCCGGCAAACAAAAATATGGATTTCTTCAACAGTGCTGTGGACGTTCTTCAGACCTTGGTCATTGCCCTCGGAGCCGGTCTTGGCATTTGGGGCGTGATCAACCTGCTGGAGGGCTACGGAAATGATAATCCGGGCGCAAAATCACAGGGCATGAAACAGCTCATGGCTAAATAGATGTAAATAATACGGAAAGGAAAAGCACAATCCAGACGGACACGGCGGCGCAGTCAAGAAATATTTGTGAAATGGCAAGAATTTTGATATAATGAGGTCAACCACCCCAGCACTGGGAGAAAGGCGGGAAAATCAATGCACATCGGCTACCAACCGCTCTGGCGCACCCTAAAGGAGCGGAGAATGAGGAAAGAGGACTTGCGGCTCGCCGCCGGTCTTACCACAAACATGATCGCCAACATGGGAAAGGGCAAACACATCAGCATGGACACACTGACAAAGATATGCGAAACCCTTGACTGCGGGATTTTGGACGTGATCGAATTAGTCCGAGACGAGGAACAGACGCATGAGAGCGACTAAAACAGGCTGGCGAGAGAAGCTGCCGCTATGGGAAGCACCATTCCCACACGGCAGCTTTTTTCTATTTCCTGCGCCGAAAACTTATGCCGGAGTTTTTTATGACCGGGGAACGCTTGAATATTTTTATCAGAGCCGCTTTTTCATTCGGGGGCAGGTTTTTGGATTTTATCTGGAAGCCCTTGCAGAACGCTTCCACGAACGTATCAATCGTATTGTGGACGGGTGACTGCACGATACGCCGGATTTCCATGAATATTTCATCGGCGGGCGTTGTGACCGGCGCACTCTCAAAATCCTTTTCGTGGGCTTTCCGTATGTCGTGGAGGATAGCGTCCCATGCCTTGTGCGTGATATGGCAGAAAAAATCATCTTCCTCTATCATCCCTGCGTCAAAAATCCGAAATGCCCGATCCGTGACCGCTTCGGGATGTTCTTCCAGCAGCCGCGCCCTGTCCGCTGCCAGCGATTGCTTCAAATCATGGAAGCGCGAGGCGGCGAGGCCGTCCACATAGATTTCAACGTCTGCCAGCAGCTCCGCAAATTTTTCATGGGTGACAAGCTCACACAGCAGCCGATTATTGATGCTGCCGCTTTTCAGAAGCTCCACCGTCGCGTCGCTCAAGCGAAGCTCCGACAATGGCGCGTTTGGGAGGCTCCTGTTTTCCGTCTGTCCCAGAAGATAATCAACGGACACCTCATAGAAGCCTGCCAGAGCGATAAGGTTTTTGTGATTCATTTCTCTTGGAGTGTCCAGTTCATAGCTGCCGAGGGCGGATTTTGAAATGCCGGTAATCTCCGCAAGTTCTTCCAGATTCAGCTTTTTCTCCACCCGCAAATCCTTTAGCCGCTCCGATATGCTAACTTCTGTTTTCATTGCCAGCCGCTCCTTTCCTGCGGCTGCCGCCGCCTTTTTCCCCATTATACCATACCATTCCGCAATCGTGGAATTTTTTGATTTTCGGGCAGGATTCCTTTTTTGAGGACATACAGGAGAGGGCGCAAAAATGTTCTATGCTATAGGCAGTTCATCGATGGATCATTCCAATCGAATGACCGGCCTGTAGGGATATGCTCCCCGGCGATGTAGCGCAAAGACCTGCGGAATGGGAAATGGAGGAACCCAGCCCGCAGCGAGCGTACCAAGGGGAGGGATACGCCGCCGTGAGATTCGGGGGCAGGAACGACAGCAGTGAGAACCGGCGAAAAATGAACACAAAAGACACCCGAAACACGACAGCGGGCAGAGAAATGGAATTCCCTGCCCGTACTGTCACAAAGGATTTTCAGGCGGCGCAGAGGGCAGAAAAGCCCTGAAAACCGCCCCGAAATACGACACTAAAACCGCTATCCGTCCGTTCCCGCTGTTACGGCAGAAATGGACGGATTTTCATAACAGGAGGCACTATGCCAAGAATGAGCCGAAAACGGAAGAACGAGCTTGCTTTCTTCCTCAACGACCGGGGGCGCGTGACCTACAATGAGTTGTGCCGGAAGTGTCGGCATACCTGCAAGCAGAGCTTCCGGGCGACCGTGATAGACTGCCCCCGCTACCTGTCGAAACGAGCAAAGAACAAGGAGGACACTCACTGAATGGAATTTGAGTTTATGACCGCAGGGACACCCCTGCCGCCCTGTATGCCCCTGCCGCCCGTTCTGCTGCGGCTGCCTGCCAGCAGCACCGCAAAGGTGATGTATGCCCGTATGCTGGATGAAGCCCTTGCTTACGGCATAGAGGACGAGAACGGGATTTTGTATATCCACTTCCCCATCAAAGAGCTTGCGGCGGCACTTTCCCGCAGCACCATGACGATCAAACGCGCCATGAGCGAGCTTGACGATATGGGGCTTGTCATGCGGGTACGGAGGGACTTTAGCAAGCCCAACAGGATTTATCTGCTGATACCAAAGGCAGATCGCACGAAAACCGTCAAGAGCCGGAAAAAACGCATATTTGACGCTGGGAACGCTTCGGACGAGGAAGGTATCGCCGGAGCGTTTTCCATTGAAAAATCGCCGTTTTCCCCAAGTCAAGAGCCGGAGAAAGCAGCCAAAAAATGCCACTCTTGTGCGACAGAGGGCAGAAAGGAGCTTGTATGAGAACAGGGCTGACAAAGAGCCAGAAAATCACGGAAATCTGCTTCGACGAGAAAGAGCCGCTGATCTATATCCGCACCCACAACACCGACCTCAAGAACAGGCTGACCGCTTATGCCGCAGCACACCCCGGCGAGTGCCGCCAGACCGACGCAGACCCGGACACGGGCTGTATGGAGTTTGTGATCCGCAAGGGGCGTTTTTCCTTTCGGCTGACCGCCCCATACAGCGAGGAACGCCGCAGGGCGGCAAGCGAAGCGGCGAAAAAGTGCGGCGTTCATAGAAAAGTTGCATATTTGTATGGAGACAAGAATTGAAAAGTTCGCACTTTGCATGGTATAATCATATTGGATAGTTATAAGTGATTTGAACAATCCTTCTGCCCGCCGACAAAGCAAAAGAAACCGACCTGATTTTTGGAGGTGAACAGTATGAAGAAAAAGAAGTTATGGATTGCGATCCTCGTGGCTTTTGTAGTGCTTGTATCATCCGTTGTTTATCTGAACCGGGCTGTAATTTTTCAGCGTGGCAATCCTATTCCTTATCTTACAGCGGCTGCCCAGATTTCTGAAAAGAACCCCTATGTGGCGGTGGATGAAGCAAAGGGCATCTATATCTCTAAGCGTGGCGAATGCCCGGAGCTGCTTGAGTATTATCAGGAAAAAACAGGGATGGAATTTGTCGAACAGGCTGGGAGCAGCTATCTGTTTACTGATGGGAGCCGAAATGAAGTAGCCTCGTCTGAGGTTTATTGGGGGCGTTATACGGTCTGGGTGTTGCCCACTATGGAAGCTGCCGAGAACTCCGATGCTGAGCAATACGACGCGAAGCCTGTCATTTATCTCTACCCGGAGAAGAAAACTGTGGTCACTGTGAAATTGAACTATGCCGGAGATCTGACCTGCACATATCCTGCCTACAATGACGGCTGGAAGGTTTTCGCCAGTCCCGACGGCACATTGACAGACGCCGCCGGGCAAACGTACAACTATCTTTATTGGGAGGGCGTAAACAGCGTTGCTTATGATTTTTCCGAGGGCTTCTGCGTAGCCGGAAGCGACACCGCCGCTTTTCTGGAGAACGCCTTGAACCAGTTGGGACTTACCCGGAAGGAAGCAAACGAGTTTATCGTTTACTGGCTGCCGCTGATGAAAGAGAATCCTTACAATCTCATTGCATTTCAGTTTGACAGCTATACGCAAACGGCACAGCTATCCATTGAGCCAGCACCCGATACGCTGCTGCGGGTATTTATGGCGTGGAAACCGCTTGAGAGCACCGTGGATATTTCTACACAGAACCTCACCGCCCCGGTGCGCACCGGCTTCACGGCAGTGGAGTGGGGCGGCTGTCAAGTTAGGTGATCGTTGGAGTTAAAGAACGTCAAACTTCATTCTCAGGGGGACTGTTATGAACACAAAAACAAAGCAAGGCGGGCTTGGCATCGTATCCATCCTGACGATTGTATTCATTGTTCTGAAGCTGTCAGGCGTGATTAAGTGGCACTGGATATGGGTGCTTTCGCCAATCTGGATTTCCGCATTGACTGCTGCTGTCCTCTTTGCCGGTATTCTGATTGGCGGAAGGCTGAAAAAGGGCAAGTGGTAATATGCTGTCAGGAATTTCAAAATCCCTTTAGGAACTAAAGGACGCACGTTCATACTCTCCCATCGGGAGTATCGTGCGTCCTGCGGAGCTTTATTCCCGGTAAGCAGAAGAAAACTGTCAGACCGAGAATGTTTCGTCACTTCGTTCCGTCAAGGGAGCTGCACTCCCTTGCGACGCTTGCGCGTCTATCCCTTGTGGACTTGCCGTCCGCAAACAGCATAAAATGTTGTTCGCCGCCAGCAAGTTTGAAAACGAAAAACTTGAACTTGACGAAAGGAGTGTGATTGCATGAAGAAGTTGATAGCATTAGTTTTAACATTGGTCTGTGTGTTGGGTCTGGTCAGTTGCAGTAAGACAAACGAGTTGCAGCAAGGTGACAATAATATGCAATATTTCTTCTCTGCGAAGGTCATTGAGGTGGATGAAGCATACCTATTGTTGGAAGTGTTTGACACGGGAAATAGCAATCTTTCTAAAGGTGCAAAGATTGAAGTATCAACGGATACAGTATCTGCCGATGGTTGTCCTGAATTTGTGATAGGCGAATATGCAAGAGTGCTCATGGCACGGAATACAGACAATAATCCCCCTGGTCGATTAGAAGCATTTTCTATTTGCAAGACAGACGAAACTGGGAAGGTTACCGCAGATTAAAGCGACCAATAATAATTCGTTCAACAGCCAGAACAACCGAATACCGAACATTTGTTTTCGCTCTTGCCTTAGCGTTGAGACTTTAGCTGGCTGTAGCAAAGAGAAATCAAACGAGAAGAAGTGTCTTAACAGGAGGTGTTATAATGAAAAAAATCATTGAGGGGAAACGCAGCCTTCTAATTAGCATTGTGCTTTACTGCCTTTCTATTTCAATCTTTTTGATAAGCCAGCTATCTATTGTATCTGGCACATTTATGAGTGGAAGTGTTTTTAGCTATAACTATCCTTTAAGAGTAGCAATGAATTGCTTAGCCATTGTATGTGCTGCTATTGCAGCTTTTGGCAAAACGAAAAAATTGATATTGACAGTTAAAATATTGTCATCTATATTCATTATTGCTTTCATATTGATTTTCGGAATGGAGAATAATGCTATATCTTAAACGGAAAAAGGTGGCGTATGGGAAAAGGAAAAATGGGTGCTATACCCGATTTCCAACAACAAAAACCGAATTAAAATGCGCCCCGATACTGTGCTTGAAAGATTCCCCCTGTACTGCCCCAAATGCAAGCAGGAAACAATCATCAATGTAAAAGAGTATGTCACATCGGTTATCAAAGAACATGGCAAACAGCCATAACTAATTCAATAGTCCTTTGGGATAGGAGCAGCTATTTTCGCACAGAAAACGGCTGCTCTTTTCTTTTAGCCATAAGCAGAAAGGAGCGACCACCCATGACTAAGAAGAAAACGCCGCAGACCATCGAGGAATGTAACGCCGAGCTGGAACTCACGCAGAAGAAAATCCGGCAGTATGAGAACCGAAGCAAGATGCTTGACCGCAGGCTTGCCATAGAGAAGCGCAAGGAGCGCAACCACCGCCTTTGTTCGCGGGGCGGCTTTATTGAAAGCATCGTGCCGGAGCTTATCACCATGACGGACGAGGACGCGCAGGCCTTTTTCCGACTTGCTTTGACGAGTGAACCGGCGCGGGAGTTTTTGAGAAAACGAGCCGAGGAAACAACAAGCTGAACAATCCCTTGGCAACAAGGGCGCACTTATACACCCTGACGGGCGTTGTGCGCTCTGCCGAGGGCTGAACTCTCCACACAGCCCTGCCGTGTTCCGAGTTTGGCGGCGTTGCCGCGAACAGGGAAAATTGCATTTTCCCTGCGACGGCTTGCGCCGTCTACCCTTTTGCACACTTGCCGCGAGGGAACGCCTTGCCGCCGCAAGCCATTCTCTCCCGTCAAGTCCGAACGAGCGAAACGGAGGTGATACCATCGCAATCTACCATTGCAGCATTAAGATTGTCAGCCGGGGAAAAGGCAAGTCTGCCGTTGCCGCAGCAGCCTACCGAAGCGGCGAGAAAATCACAAACGAGTGGGACGGGCTGACCCATGACTACACCCGCAAGGGCGGCGTTGTCCATTCCGAAATCCTCTTGCCGCCCCATGCCCCGCCCTCTTTCTCTGACCGTAAAACCCTATGGAACAGCGTGGAGCTTTACGAAAAATCGAATAACGCGCAGCTTGCGCGGGAGGTGGAAATCGCCTTGCCTGTCGAGCTGTCAAGAGAGGAACAGACCCGCCTTGTGCGGGAATATTGTTCCTCTCAATTTGTTTCCAAGGGCATGATCGCCGACTTCAATCTGCACGACACGGGAGGCGGCAACCCCCACGCCCATATCCTGCTGACCATGCGCCCGCTGGACGAAAAGGGCGCGTGGCTTCCGAAGTCCAAAAAGGAATATGTGCTGGACGAAAACGGCGAGAGAATCCGTCTGCCCAGCGGCAGGTACAAGACCCGCAAGGTTGACCTTGTGGACTGGAACAACCGGGAAAACGCCGAGGTCTGGCGCAGGGCGTGGGCTGACCTTGCCAATGAGTATTTAGAGAAGAACAACCGCCCGGAGCGCATCGACCACCGCAGTCACGCCGAGCGCGGTATGGACGAGCTGCCCACCGTCCACATGGGCGTTGCCGCTTCCCAGATGGAGAAGAAAGGCATCGTGACCGAGCGCGGGGAGCTGAACCGAAGCATCAAGGCGGCGAACCGTATCCTGCGGGAAATCCGCCGACTTGTGCACGGCTTAAAGGACTGGATCGCGGAACTGAAAGAGAGAAAGACCGCCCTGCTGGAAGCGTTGGCAGAGGCACGGGCGCAGGCCAGCGAGCCGACCATCCCACAACTGCTTGCCCGGTACATGGAGCAGCGCGGTGAGGAACGCGCCGACTGGACTTCCAAGGGCAAGCTCAAGGGCGCTGTTTCCGACTTCAACAAGGTGCAGGCGGCAATGGAGTTTCTGCGGCAGAAAGAAATCTCCACCGTGGAAACCCTTGACAGACAGCTTGATGGTATCAGCGAAAACGCCGTTGCCATCCGTGACAGCATGAGGAAAGCGGAGCGCCGGATCAAGGACATCGACACCCTGCTCTCCCACATCGGGAACTATGAGAAATACAAGCCGGTCTACAAGGAGTATGCCGCCATCGGCTGGAAGAAGCAGAAGGAGAAATTCGAGGAAGCCCACAGGGGCAAGCTGGACGCATACCGGGCAGCCGCCCGGTATGTCAAGACCCACCTGTCCGGCACGTCCTACAGCCGTAAGGAGCTGGAAGCCGAACGCAAAGACCTTGCCGCCGCCCTGCCCGGCAAACGGGAGGAGCTGGAAGCGGTACAGGCAGACGTGCGGACGCTGCGGGACGTGCGGCACTGGCTCAATCAGGTGCTGCCGCCGGAGCAGTACCGCCAGACCGCCGAGCCGGGGAAAAAGCCATCCATAGTGGAGGGCTTGAAAGGCCGGGAGCAGCGTATCCGGCAGGAGCAGGAGAAACGGCAGCAACCGCCCCGGACACATAAACAACAGGATATGGAGCTTTAACCTTAACATCAGGCACCCGCCATTTTCAATTCTGGAATGACGGGTGCCTTTTTCATTTCAAGGAGGCTGCGATTGCATTTATTTGAAGCTGTGAAGCAGTCTGTCATCACAAGGCAGGCTGCCGAGCGATACGGATTGAACGTGAACAGAAACGGCATGGCGGTCTGCCCGTTCCACAGGGACAGACACCCAAGCATGAAGGTTGATCGCCGCTATTACTGCTTCGGCTGCGGAGCGACCGGGGACGTGATCGATTTTGTTTCCCGGCTGCATGGGATAAGCGCAAAGGAAGCCGCCCTCATGCTGGCGCAGGATTTCTCCATCCCCTGCGGGGACGGAACGGACGCGCCCCGCCAGTCTGCCGTGAAGAAGCTGCGGCAGGAAGCCGAGGAACAGAAATACAGGCGCATGGAGCGGCATTGCTTTCAGGTGCTTGCAGACTATTATCACCTGCTGCGCCGGTGGAGGGAGGAACACGCCCCCTGCCAGCCAGATGAGGCGTGGCATCCTCTGTTTGTGGAAGCCCTGCAAAGGATGGACTATATCGAATACCTGCTGGACGGGCTTTTGTCCGATGACCTGCGGGAACGGGCTGCCATCGTCACAGAGTACGGAAAGGAAGTGAGAGCGATTGAGCATAGAATTTCAGGACTTGCCGCCGCAGGTCCGGGAGACCGTGAGGAACGCGCCGGACAGCGCCGCGCCGATGCGGAGCGTTGAGGAAGTAAAGGCGATGCTGGACACCACCGAAAAAGGCGGCGTCCGCAACAGCATAAGGAACTGCCTGACCGTATTCCAGTATGACCCCCTGCTTGCCGGGGCGCTGGCCTACAACCTTTTGACCGACCGAACAGACCTTGTAAAGCCCATCGGCTGCCAGCGTCCACCCGGCGCGTCCATGACCGACACGGATATGAAATATATCCGGCTGTACCTTGAAGAAACCTACGGCCTGACCAGCGAAAGGAAGATCGCGGACGCTGCCGACCTTGCCGCCCATCAGAACAGCTACCACCCCGTAAGGGACTATCTGAACGGTCTGGAATGGGACGGGACGGAGCGCATACGTTTCTGCCTGCGGCACTTTCTGGGAGCCGCAGCGGACACCTACACCTGCGAAGCCCTAAAGCTCTTTTTGCTGGGCGCAATCCACCGGGCATACAGACCCGGCTGCAAGTTTGAGGTCATGCTCTGTCTGGTGGGCGGTCAGGGTGCGGGCAAGTCAACCTTTTTCCGGTTGCTGGCGGTAAGGGACGAATGGTTTTCCGACGACCTGCGGAGGCTGGACGATGATAACGTCTACCGAAAGCTGCAAGGTCACTGGATCATTGAAATGTCGGAAATGATCGCCACAGCCAACGCAAAGAGCATCGAGGAAATCAAATCCTTTTTGAGCCGACAGAAGGAGGTCTACAAGATACCCTATGAAACCCACCCGGCAGACCGCCCCCGTCAATGCGTGTTCGGCGGCACTTCTAACGCACTGGACTTCCTGCCCCTTGACCGAAGCGGCAACCGGCGGTTTCTCCCGGTGCTGGTAAACCCGGAGCAGGCGGAGGTACACATTTTGGAGGACGAGGCCGCTTCACGGGCATATATCAGCCAGCTATGGGCGGAGGCAATGGCGCTTTACCGGGCGGGCAGATGGAAGCTGACGTTCAGCCCGGAGCTGGTGCGCTACCTGAAAGACCACCAGCGGGATTTCATGCCGGAGGACACCAAGGCGGGAATGATACTTGCCTATCTCGACCGCTGCACCGGCGATGCGGTCTGCTCCAAGCAGCTATACAGAGAAGCCCTGAACCACCCCTTTGACGAGCCGAAGCAATGGGAGATACGGGAGATCAACGAGATCATGAACCAGTGCGTGACCGGCTGGAGCTACTTTTCCAACCCCCGTATGTTCCCGCAGTACGGCAGGCAAAAGGGCTGGGAACGGGAGAATGCGACAACGGACACCGGCAACGAGGACGAGAAAATCCCCGACGGCTTTGTGCCAGTCACAGAACAGATGGAGCTTCCATTCTGAAAAATCCGGGAAAATCACAGCCCGTTGCATACCCCGTTGCTATCCCGTTGCCGACCCCGTTGCCGGGGAAAATGCTGTAGCCGCAAGGCTTTTCCCCTCTCTGACAACCAAAACAACAGAAAAATAAAAGAAAAGGTAAATAGTAGCCAACCCGCCAGATAGGGATTGTTTGCAAGGTCTTTTGAAGCCCGTTGCCGGACTTCGTTGCCGACGCTCCCCTGCCTGGCTATTTTCATGTAAGGAGGTAACTGCCTATGGCGAAAAACAAGACCCGAATCGATGTGATTACCGTCTTTGACGGGGAGCTGGACGCTACCGATGTTTTTGTGAGCCTGATTGCACAGAAGCACTCGCAGAAATCCAGCGAGGAATCCGGCAAGAATAATCTTGCGAAAACGCAAGATTTATGCTATACTAAAGACAAGGTTCAGGTAACCGGCGCTCCGTCTGGATTGTGCGGGTAAAACGGTTATGATGAACGGATATGATGTGATGAGCGCGGCGCTTGCTGGGGGCTTCCGGGCAGCTATCTACTGCCGGTTGAGCAAGGACGATGACCAGCAAGGGGAGAGCGCCAGCATCGCCAACCAGCGGGATATGCTGGAAACCTACTGCGAGAAGCAGGGATGGGAGGTTGTGGCAGTCTATCAGGACGATGGCTATACGGGGCTGAACATGGAACGCCCCGACCTGAAACGAATGCTGAAAGCCATCGAGCGCAGACAGGTAAATCTTGTGATAACGAAAGATTTATCGAGGCTGGGCAGAAATTACTTGCAGACCGGGCATCTCATTGAGGACTTTTTTCCAAGGAACGGAGTGCGCTATATCGCCATGAACGACGGCATAGACACCCTGCGGGAGAACAACGACATTGCGCCGTTCAAAAATATCCTGAACGAGATGTACAGCAAGGACATTTCCAAGAAAGTCCATTCGTCCTACCTGCTGAAAGCGCAGAAAGGCCAGTTTACCGGCTGCGTCGCCCCGTTTGGATACAGGAAAGACCCGGAGGACAAGAACCACCTGCTGATCGACCCGGAAACAGCCCACATTGTCCGGCTGATATTCGGGTACGCGCTGGAGGGGCACGGCCCGAACTATATCCGGCGCAGGCTGGAGGAACGGAAGCTCCCCTGCCCCACATGGTGGAACAGGGAGCGCGGGATACGCAACGTCCGCACCCGGTGGGAGCAGCAAGACCCGGAGAACGGGAAATATATCTGGGACTTCTCCGTGATAAAAGACCTGCTGATGAATCCCGTCTACACCGGGGCGATTGCTTCCCAGAAAACGGAGTACCGCTTCAAGATCGGGACTATCGGCAGTAAGCGGCCGGAGGACTGGATCGTGGTGGAGGGGACGCATGAGCCGCTGGTGGACAAGAGGGACTTTGCCATCGTGCAGAGCAAGCTCAAATCCCGCCAGCGTCCGGGGGCTTCCGGCGAGCCGAGCCTGTTCGCGGGGCTTCTCAAATGCGGGGAGTGTGGGAAGTCGCTGACCGTCCGCTACACCAATGCCAAGCACCCGCAGCGGATTTATTCCTGCAAGACCTACAATGCCTTTGGAAAGCACCATTGCAGCCAGCACAGGATCGAGTATGACACCCTCACAAGCCTTGTGCTGCACAAAATCCGGGAGTGCGCCGCCGCTGCCCTGATGGACAGCGAGGCCGTAGCCGACAGGCTGACCGGCAACTGCGAGGCCGAGCAGAAAGGGCAGCGGGAAGCAATGGAACGGGCTTTGGCGAAGGACGAGGAACGGATCGAAACACTGGAAAAGATGGTGCTGCGGCTCTATGAGGACATGGTAGCCGGACGCATCACGGAAAACAATTTCGATCTCCTGCTGGCAAAGACGCAGAAGGAACAGGCCGAGCTAAAGGAAAAGGCCGCAGAAGCCCGGAAGCGGCTGGACGATGAGGCCCGCCTTGCGGTGGACGCAAGGGAATGGGTGGAATCCATACAGGAATACCGGGACATTGCGGAGCTTGACGCTGCCACTCTAAACCGCCTTATCAAAGAAATCGTTGTCCATGAAACCATTGACAGCGACAAGACAAGACACATTTCTATCGAAATTCATTTCAATCTCAAGCCCCTGCCGGAAGTAGAGCAGGTCACGGGATAATCTGCCCCACGTCGGGGAACTTCTGAAAACTTCATATATTTTTTGACACGCCGCCGCCCGCCATCGAGCAGAGTTTTACACCTAATTGGGGATAAAACAGCT
>OHVY01000051.1_pt1 | contig 42457 bp, 30 predicted proteins | sample 1579641 | NCBI WGS metagenome assembly OHVY01 (sample SAMEA3882536, study PRJEB24775) | human gut metagenome | biome: human-associated habitat; feature: intestine environment; material: feces | place: Netherlands | collected 2009/2010
TCTTCCAACGTGACGATGCCGTCGGTGCCGCCGTATTCGTCGATCACCACTGCCAGGTGGATGCCGCGTTTGCGCAGCAGTTCAAGGCTGGGCAGCAGCTTGGAGGTGCCCGGCAACGAGATGCCCTCGCGCGTTACGTCGGAAACGGTTTTCGCATTCGGATCGCGCACGTCGAGCAGATCGCGCACGTGTACGAAGCCGATCACGTCGTCGAAGTCCTTGCCGGTGACCGGATAGCGCGAATACGGTTGGTCGCGCACGAAGGCGGCGGCCTCGTCCAGCGACATCGAACCGTCGATGAACACGACGTCGGCACGCGGGCGCATCACTTCGGCCACAATCGTTTCGGAAGCGTCGAACACGTCGTCAAGGATCGTACGCTCGTCCTTGCTCAGGTTGGTGTTGGAGTTGACGAGCACGCGCAGCTCATCGTCGGATACCTCGGTTTCCGTTTCGTTCGGGTCGAAGCCGAGCAGACGCACCAAACCGTTGGTGTTCTTACCAATCAGCCAGATGAGCGGACGGCATACCTTGGAGAAGACGTCGATGGCCGGCACGACCGCGCGGGCGATGGCCTCGTTGCGCTGCATGGCGATACGCTTGGGCACCAGCTCGGAAATCACGATCGAGCAGTAGGAGATGATGAGCGTCAGGCCGATGGTGGTCAGCGGCGCGGCGATATGGTGCGGCACACCCCAGCCTTCCACGACGGGCACTACGAATGGTGCGATGGAGGATTCGCCGAACGAGGCGGAGAGGAAGCCCGAGAGCGTGACGCCGATCTGCACGCTGGACAGGAAGGTGTTGGGGTCGCGGGCGATTTTGGCGACGCGTGCACCGCGGGCGTCCTGCAATTCCATCTGGTCGATCTGCGAGCCGCGCAGACTCACCAGCGCAAGTTCGGTGCCGGCGAATACCGATCCGAGCAGCAGGAAGATGAAGATCAGCAGGATGTTCAAACCAAGTGACATGCGGCCAGTCTATCTTTTCGGCTTGTCAAGACGTGCATGAGGCAGCCGGGCGGCGAATGGCAGGCGAACCCGCTGGGAGCCGCGAATGTTCGCGGCAAGCCTCACAATGGTTTGCTGTGATGATTGACGGCCTTGACGTGCATGTGGTGCGCAAACCCATCAGGAACATGTATCTGCGCATTAAACCGCCTGAAGGACGAGTGGAGATATCCGCGCCCGTGCGCATGGCGGATGCCGCTATCGTCTCGTTTGTGCGCAGCCGCCGCTCGTGGATCGACGCCAATCGGAACGCTATACGGCGGAAAGCGCAGCAGGCAGCGACGACGGGTGCCGTGGAATGGAACGACGATCTTCGCCGCGCGGCTGCGGCATCGATCAACAAGGCCCTTCCCGCCCTGCTTGCACGCTGGGAGCCGATTATCGGCAGATCCCCTACCCACATCACCCTACGTACCATGACCTCGCGCTGGGGGTCGTGCACGCCGAAGACGGGGCGTATCCGCTTGAATCTGCAACTGGGGCTGATGGATCAGAGATTCCTGGAATACGTGCTGGTGCATGAGATGACGCATCTATGGGAGCACGGCCACGGTGCCGGTTTTCAGCGCCGCATGAGCGCATATCTGCCGGATTGGCGGAAGCTGCGCCGCGAGCTCAACCAACATATGGTGTTGCGGTAGTGGGAGTGCGGCGGCGGAATGCACTTGCTGACACATGCCCCTATCGAACGCCGCTGATATTCACCACCCGACACACACTCAACACACGTTCAACACACGTGCACTGCGATGCCGTTTTGCATTTAGGCGGGGGTCGTACTACAGTGAATTGAGTTGTTCTGCGGAGCAGTACAACACCCAAGGGGCTGTAGCTCAGTTGGTAGAGCGCTTCGTTCGCATCGAAGAGGTCGCGGTTTCGACTACCGTCAGCTCCACGAAGCCCGCTGCATTCATTCCACCGCAGCGGGCTTTTTCTTTTGTTTTCCGCCGTTTCCGGTATTTCTTGCGATTCCCGTACGCACTTTCCAGCGCTCTTCGCACCGTGCATACGCCCGTCCGCACGCACGCACCGCGCCGTCCGCACCGGCCACGCAAACGCAACCCAGCCGAATCGCCATACATGCCGACTTCTAAAAAGCCATTTAACGGGGTCATTTTCGCGATTTTTACGATTTTAACCCCGTTAAAATCGCATTTTTCGCAAAACCCGTACGATAGTCCACGTCAAACAGTCCACACAAACCCAAAAATACGTTAAACTAGCGTTTTAACGGGGTTATTTTTGCAGTTTTCGCAATTTTGACCCCGTTAAACCACATCTCAGGGATTATCGGTATCTAAAAAGTCACAAGGAGCACCACATGAGCACCTATCGCAGAGAGCACTATTTGGCCAAGCTCCGTCCTTTCTACAACGATTCCGGTCTCATCAAAGTAATCACCGGCATCCGCAGATGCGGCAAATCCAGCCTGCTCATCACAGTTCTCAACGAGCTCTTTGAGCAGGGAATCCCTGAAACCAATCTCATCTACCTCAACCTCGATCGCCGCGAATACCGCAACGTAACCACTCCGGACCAACTCGATCAACTCATCGAACAAGCCATGTCGAATGCCTACGGTGCAGGACTGCGTTATCTGTTCATCGATGAAGTACAGAACGTGAAAGGCTTCGAAACCGTCATCAACGGCTGGCGGGAGGAAGGTAATTGCTCCATTTTCATCACTGGCTCAAATTCCTATCTGCTGTCCGGAGAGCTTGCCACGAAACTTACCGGCCGCTATATCAAGCTGGAAATGTTCACCCTTTCCTTTCAGGAATACCTCGGCATGCGGAATTTCCTAAACAAACCGGAAATTCCGGTATCGCAAGCCTTCCGCGACTATCTCACATACGGCGGGTTCCCGAAATCGCTGGAATATGACGATCCCGACGCAAAAGCCGCATATATTCAAGACGTCATTGGGCAGATCTTCAACAAGGACATCACCGCCCACAAAAAAGTACGCAATCGCGATACTTTCACCCGTGTGCAGGACTATCTCATCAATAATTTCGCAGCGCCCACGAATCTTTCCGGCATTATCGCGTATCTGAAACACAGCGAAGGCATCAGCATCAAACGCGAAACGCTTGCCAGCTACGTCCGTTTGCTGGAAAGCGCCAAAATCCTCTACAAGTGTCCTCGCTTCGATCTGAAATCCCGCAAGTCGCTCAGGGGCGGGGAAAAATACTATCTTGCCGATCCCGGTATCCGGTTCGCCCGTAATACCGATACGCGAGTCAGCTACGGTCCGTCACTGGAGAACGCGCTATATACGCATCTGCGGTCGAAAGGCTATGACGTCAGCGTCGGCACCATCGGCAAACTTGAATGTGACTTCATTGTCCGAAAGCGCAACCAGTACGCCTATATCCAAGTGTCTATGAGCGTTCAGGATCCGCAGGTCGAGGAACGCGAATATCGCCCGTTCAGCAAATTGGCGGACGGGTATCCGAAATACCTGTTCACATTGGATCCGCTACCATTGCAGCGCGACGGCGTACGTCACCTCAATCTCATGGAATTTCTGCAAAACGACGGCGATATCGACTTCGATTAAACATTAATAATGGCGATTATGTCGTGTGGCGCGCCGGTTGTGCAGACGCACCACACGCATTGCGGAGGCGTCAGGCGTTGCGGCTACGTACGTAGGCGTCGAGCGTGGCGGCGGTGATGCCGTCGTAGCCGTTGATCGAGGCGAATTGCGGGCCGTTGGAATTGTCGATGCGCATGAAGCCGGTCTGGCCAAGCGTGGTGGCACCGGATGCGGCCGCGGAGCGCAGGCCGGACATGGAATCCTCCACCGCGATGCAATACTTCATGTCTTCGGGCGCGATGCCAAGCTTGCGGCCCGCCGCAAGATACGGTGCGGGCGACGGCTTCTTCTCGACATCGTCATCACCGCACACGTAACCGGCGAACGTGCCGTCCGGCGCCTGCGCGATCAGGTTTTCCGCCAGATGACGCGGCGATGTGGTGACAAGCATCGACGGCACGCCCGCCTCCTTCAGCGACAGCAGCACGTCTTCGACGCCATCGATCCACGGAATGCGTTCGAATTCCTTCTGCGCCACGTAATCGATCATGCCTTTGCCGATTTCCTCTATCGACAGCTTGCAGCCGTGCTCCACCATGCGGCGTGCCACGTCCGGAACCGGCGTGCCGGAACCCTGCCAAGCGAGGTCCTCATCCCAGTATCCGCCGTGGTCGGCTGCGATTTTCAGCTCGCCTTCATGCCAATACGGTTCGGAATCGATCAGCGTGCCGTCCATGTCCCAGAACACGGCTTTGAGCATCAGCTTCGAAACTTCCTGGGCGCCGTTCTGGATACCGTTGTTCAGCTCGGTCATTACGTTTCCTCGCAATCGTTACGCTTCGTTCTCCGATAGCTACATTCTTCGTCAGCTACGACCATTTCAGCAGAGCGGCACGACGGAAGCGCTTCAGCGCGCAGAAAAAACGGGACGGTTCCATCAAGCCGGTCCGCCAATCGGTTCATACCAATCGGCTCGCATCAATCGGTTCACGCAAACCGACTCATGCACAAGCCAATTCGCGCAAGCCAACGCAGCAACCAACCCATAGCAACGGAGGCACTTGGAAATCCCCCAAGTGCCTCCGCAACGAACAACGCATCCGACGAAATCGGTCGGCCGCAATCGCAGCAATCCGTCATAGACCCCTTTTAGACGAATCGCAAGACTTGCGTGCGACTACTCCTGAGTCTCCTGCTCCTGAGCGGCCTTCTCGGCATTCTCCGCCTTCCAGCGGGCGATGCAACGCTCGACGCGCTTGTAGCCGATGATCTTCGGATCCAAGCCGGCCTCGCGGAAAATCGCGGCAGGCGAGCCACCCTCGGCATACCTGCGCATGCAGTCGTCACGGAATTCCTTGGAATAGCAAATTCGATACTGAGTGACTGATTCCACAGCATCGAGAGACCCCAGGTATTTGCGGGTCTTTGCGGTGAACGCAACTCTTGGCACTGTACGCTCCTAACCTTTCTGTATCCACCGCATGCCCTCCCCCGATTCTTCGCGGAAATAAGCAGTCATATTTCATCGAAGCTGTGGGCCAGCCGGAAGAAATACGAACTTCAACGTGGATACGTAATATTATTCCTCACAATAGAGACATCATTGCGAGACAGATGCGGCGTTATGAGTAGTTGCATACCAAAAATCGGGCATACCCCCGCGATATATGCCCGATTTTGCTGTTTTTTTAGATTTTTTTAGGGTTTTCCAGCGCTTTTCAGGAAAGTCAGCGAATGGGCTGTCAGCGAATTCCCCAAACTACCACTGACCTGGAGCCCATATCGTCCCCCTCTTCCGCACGTTCCGCCCGTACGGATTCGCGCGACGGAAGCTGCCGTGCATCGGCTCGCAGCTGCCTGCGCCACATGCGCGCGCGCTGGGACCGCTCGACTTCCACGATGCCACCGTCCGCGTCCGCGGCGAACACGCTGGAACCGGCCGGCTTGCGCAGCCGCTCCACTTGGCGGCGCAGCTCGCGGTTCTCTTCCTCAAGTTCGAGGATGCGCGTAATTCCAGCCAGGTTGATGCCCTCCTCCTGGCTGAGTTGCTGCGCTTGCGCGAGGCGGGAGATGTCGCGCAGCGAATAGCGTCGCGCGCCACCTTCCGTACGTTGCGGTACGACCAAGCCAAGGCGATCGTACTGGCGCAGCGTCTGCGGATGCACGTTGGCGAGCTCGCCGGCCGCACCGACCGAGAAGACGGGCAGCTCGATGTCGAAACCGACTTCGGCGGCACCGTCCAGGTCGGCCCGGCCGGCCACGATCGCCATGGCGCACATTTCATACAGCCGCTTGATCTGCCGTGCGGCGCGCGCTTGGGAGGCTTGGGAAGTCCGCGATGAGCGTGCCATGGCGGTCAGCGCTCCCGAGCGAGCTCGTCGGCGAAGCCACCGCACGCCTTGTCGAATTCCTTCGCGGCATGCTTGGCAACGAGGTTCGGATGCTCCGGAACGCGGATCTCCACACGGCCGACCAAATCGCCGTTCTCGTGCGGATTGGCCACGCCCTTGCCTGCGATGCGCACTTCCGCGCCGCTGGACGAGCCGGCAGGCACTTTGAAGGCGATTTCGTTTCCGTCGATATCCGTGGCCGTCACTTTCGCGCCGTTCACGGCTTGGCTGACGGTGATGGGCAGCGGCATGATGATGTCACGTCCGCGCAGGGTGAATTTCGGGTCTTCGGCGACGGTGATATGCAGGTACAGATCGCCGTTTTTGCCGCCATTGCGGCCCGGCTTGCCCTTACCGGTGAGACGGATCTTCTGCCCGTCGCGCACGCCGGCGGGGATGTGCGTCTTGAACTTCTTGCCGTCCGCGGACAGCGAAACCGTGGCTCCCTTGACGGCCTGGCGGAAGGTCAGGCGGATCTTGGAGTTGCGGTCCTCGCCGTTTTCCGGCTGCGGCTGCTCGTAATCGTCAGCGCCGTAGCGTTCGTAGGCGGAGCCTGCGCCCGGGCCGCCCGCACCGCCGCCGAACATCGAGAAGATGTCGTTGAGGTTCGGATTGCCGCCGCCATTGGTCTGGAAGCGGATACGCGAGCCATTGCCGCCCATGCCTGCGCCGCCGCCGAACATCGAGCCGAAGATGTCGGAGAACGCGCCCGCGTCGAAGCCGCCCTGGCCGGAACCGCCGGCGAAACGCGCGCCGCCCATGCCGAACTGGCGGATCGCATCGTATTTCTGACGATTCTCCTTGTTGCTCAGCACGTCGTACGCTTCGGAGATGTCCTTGAACTTCTCCTCCGCTTCCTTCGTCTTGTTCAGGTCGGGATGGTATTTGCGCGCCAGCTTGCGGTACGCTTTGGTGATTTCGGCGTCGGTGGCGTCTTTGGAGACACCGAGGACCTTATAGAAATCCTTGCTCAGCCATTCATTCTCAGCCATGATGTGCCTCCTTTCGTGAGGTTTTCATGCAGTAAAAAGTACAGTTTTTCAAACTTTCAAACAGTTGTCGTTGAACCGTTGTTTCAGGTAATCGAAGGCCCCTCGTTTTTCAGAGGGGCCCGATTACTCGTCACATGCGTTTCGCGCGGATACGCGGATTGTGCGAATGCGCGATCAGTTCTGCGGAGAAGCCACGACCACACGGGCCGCGCGGATCACGCGGTCGCCGATGCGGTAGCCGGCTTCCACCACGGTGTCGACGGTTTCCTTCTCGGCATTCGGATCCGGCTTGTGCAGGATCGCGTCATGCTTCGTCGGGTCGAAATCCTCGCCCTTTTCGCCGAACTTCTCAACGCCGAACTTCTCGAACGCCTTGTCGATCTTGTTGGCGACGGCCTTGAACGAATCGTCCATTTCGCTGTGTTCGCGAATGCGGTCGATGTCGTCGAGGGCCGGCAGCAGGGCGGTCAGCACGTCGATGATGCCGTGCTGACGGAAGCGTTCCTGCTCCTTCTGCGCGCGGTTGCGGAAGTTGATGAACTCCGCGCGTTCGCGCTGCAGTGCCTCCAAGTATTCGGCGGCTTCCTTCTTGGCCTGGCCAAGGGGGGTCAGCGTATCGTCGGCCTTGCCGTCGGCAGCGCCTGCCTTGTCAGCACCGTCAGCGGCAGCGGAATCGCCATTTTCTTGCGATTGCGCGGCAGCCGGCTGAGCTGCACCTTCCTGCGTTGCGCCAGCGGCGGAATCGGCGGAAGCGCCGTCAGCAGCGGAAGCGGCGGCCGGGGCGGCCTGCCCGGACAGGTCATCCATGTCGGGCAGGTCGTTCAGGTACTCGTCCTTGTTGAAATCGGACATGATTACTTGTTGTCCTTGTCGTCATCGTCCACGACTTCGGCGTCAACCACGTCGTCGTCGGAGCCGTTGGAAGCGGAGCCGGCAGCGCCTGCGCCAGCAGCGCCGGCCGCACCGGCGGCGTCGGCGGCACCCTGCTGTGCGTAGAGGGCCTGGCCGATCTTCTGGGCGGAGGTCATCAGCTCGGTCTGGGCGGACTTGATCTTCTCAATGTCCTCACCCTTCAGGGCTTCCTTGAGCTCGTTGACCTTGTCGGTGACTTCCTTGGCCACATCGTCGGAGAGCTTGTCCTTGTTGTCATTGACGAGCTTCTCGGTCTGATAGGCGAAGGACTCGGCCTGGTTGCGGGTCTCGGCGTCTTCCTTACGCTTCTTGTCCTCGGCCTCGTGGGCTTCGGCTTCCTTGACCATGCGGTCGATCTCGTCCTTCGGCAGGCCGGAACCACCGGTGATGGTCATGGACTGTTCCTTGCCGGTGCCCTTGTCCTTGGCGGACACGTGCACGATGCCGTTGGCGTCGATGTCGAAGGTGACTTCGATCTGCGGGACGCCACGCGGAGCCGGAGCGATGCCGGTCAGTTCGAAGGTGCCCAGCGGCTTGTTGTCGCGAGCGAACTCACGCTCGCCCTGGTAGACCTGGATGAGCACGGACGGCTGGTTGTCTTCAGCGGTGGAGAAGACTTCGGAACGCTTCGTCGGGATGGCGGTGTTGCGCTCGATCAGCTTGGTCATGATGCCACCCTTGGTTTCGATGCCGAGGGACAGCGGGGTCACGTCGATAAGCAGGACGTCCTTACGGTCGCCCTTGATGACGCCGGACTGCACGGCTGCGCCGACGGCCACGACTTCATCCGGGTTCACGGACTGGTTGGCTTCCTTACCGCCGGTGAGCTCCTTGACGAGCTCCTTGACGGCCGGCATACGGGTGGAGCCACCGACGAGGACCACGTGGTCGATGTCGGAGACGCTGATGCCAGCGTCGCGCAGCACGTTGTTGAACGGGGTGCGGCAGCGGCCCAGCAGGTCGGAGGTCATTTCCTCGAAGTGGGCACGGGTCAGGGTCTCGTCCAGGTGCACCGGGGTGCCGTCAGGGGTCATGGCCAGGTACTGCATGGAGATGGAGGTGCTGGTGGAGCTGGACAGTTCCTTCTTGGCCTGCTCGGCAGCTTCCTTCAGACGCTGCAGGGCGATCTTGTCCTTGCTCAGGTCAACGCCGTACTTGTTCTTGACTTCGCCGACGAGCCAGTCGATGATCTTCTGATCCCAATCGTCGCCGCCCAGGTGGTTGTCGCCGTTGGTGGCCTGCACCTGAATGGTGGAGAAGCCGTCGTCGTCCTTGCCGATTTCCAGCAGAGACACATCGAAGGTGCCGCCACCGAGGTCGAAGACCAGGATGCGCTCGTCTTCCTTGCCCTTCTCAAGGCCGTAGGCCAGTGCGGCTGCGGTCGGCTCGTTGATGATACGCAGGACGTTCAGGCCCGCGATGGTGCCGGCGTCCTTGGTGGCCTGACGCTGGGCATCGTTGAAGTATGCCGGGCAGGTGATGACGGCGTCGGTGACCGGTTCGCCAAGGTAGGCTTCGGCGTCGCGCTTCAGCTTCATCAGGACCTGGGCGGAAATCTCCTGCGGGGTCCACTTCTTGCCGTCGATCTCAACGGTCCAGTCGGTGCCCATGTGGCGCTTGACGGAGCTGATGGTGCGGTCGACGTTGGTGACGGCCTGGCGCTTGGCGACTTCGCCGACCAGGATTTCGCCGGACTTGCTGAAAGCCACGACCGACGGTGTGGTGCGAGCGCCTTCGGCGTTCACGATAACGGTGGGCTGGCCACCTTCAAGAGTTGCGATGCAGGAATTGGTGGTACCCAGATCGATGCCAACTGCGCGTCCCATATTTGGTCTCCTTTGCAATAGGTTCGCTATACGTTCTTTTCGTTCTTCGCTCGAGTTTCGGATCGCCGTTTCCGGATTGCCGTCTCTCATGCTTTCCAAAACTTGAGCCTACACCACTCAACTTTGAATCGCAAGTTATTATTCCCAAAATCGCAAAAATTCTTGAGCACACCTCACTCAACTTTGCGCAAAACCCAAAACCGCCGGCGCTGGAGAGTATCTCAGCGGCGGCGGTTTTGGGGATCATCGGAGGTTATTCAGCCAATCAGCGGTCGTTCTTGGCGGCCTTCACGGTCTTGATGAGCATCGCGACGGCAACCAGCATGGCGATCGCAACAGCCGCAGCCAGCACCGCGGTGCCGGTCTTGCCGAGCAGTGCGGCGCCAAACGGGCCGGCCTTCGTATCGTTGTTGACCTTGCCGGAAGCGATCACGCCGTTCTTGTCAGCGTTGCCAGCGCCCGGCTTGCCGTTGTTCTTGTCAGCGGAGTTGGCGGCCGGAGCCTGGAAGTCGACGGTCACGGCCTTGCCGGACTGGCGGCCGGTGACGGTGAGCGTGTATTCAGAGCCTTCGGTCACGCCGTCCAGCGCGATCGGAGTGGTCTGTGCGGTCTTGACGCGCACGCCGGAGAGCGGAGTGGAGGAATCGGACGCGGCCACGGTCTTGCCGTTCTTGTCCTTCAGCTCGTAGCTGAGCACAGCGTCGCCGTTGAAGCCGTCGACGTCCGCGGTGAACTTACCGTCGGCAGCAGAGACCTTCACAGTGCCGTTGTCAGACAGTGCCTTCTGCGATTCGGTGGAAGTGGCCAGTCCCAGAGCGCCAGCGATGGTGTAGAAGTTGTCGGTCTGGTCGGTCAGGCCGATGACGCGCTGTGCGCCAGGGCCGGAAGCCGCGATACGCAGCTGGGTGCCGGTGTGCTCCATGTCGCCGCCGTTGTAGCCGCCGTCTGCATCGCGAGAATCGTCCTGGGCGGTGCCGTAGGAGACGACCATGTTGTTGCCATCAGCGGTCTTCAGCACGGTGGACAGTGCGTAAGCCGGCTGGGCGTTGAGGATCTGGGAGGTGTGCGCGTGGTCGGCGGTGACGATCACCAGCGTGTTCGTGAGGTCCACGTTCTGCATGGCGTAGGCAATGGCCTGGTCGAAGTCGTCGGTCTCGCCAATCTGGCCGCAGGCATTGCCTGCGTGGTCCTGCTTATCGATCGAGGCGCCCTCGACCTGCAGGAAGAAGCCGTTCTTCTGGCCGTTCGGGTTGTCGTTCAGCAAATCGAGCGCCTTCTTGGTCATGTCCTTGAGCGAGGAGCCCTGGTTGCCGAGCCAATTGGCGTTCGGCGTGCACACGGTCGGGTTGGCGTCCTTGGCCGGATCCTTGGCGGTGGCCTTGGACGGGTCGAACTTGGTCGGCATGTTGCCGTCGCTCATCAGAGCGAGCACCGGCTGGTTGTCCTTGTACTGCAGGGCGTTCATCGCGGCCGGATCGTTCTCGACGGTCTGGAAGCCCATTTCCTTGGCCTGTTCCCACACGGTCTTGCCCTTGTATTCACCACCCTGCACGGTCTGACGGAAGTACTTGGAACCACCGCCGATGGTTACGTCAGCGCGGGTGTCGAGCAGCTGCTCGGAGATGGAGCCGATGCCGCCGTTTTCCTTAAGCTGGTTGATGAGGCACTGCTTGGAGGCATTGTTGGACGTGCCGTCGGTCTTGCCCTGTGGGCCGTAGCAGGCACGTTCGGACGAATGCGATTCCAGCACGGCCGGGGTAGCATCCTGGATTTCGGCGGTGGTCACATTGCCGGTGGCTTTGCCGGCCGCCTTGGCCAGCTCGAAGAGGTTCAGCTGCGGATTGCCGTAAATATCAACGTCAACGGCGTTGTTGTAGGTCTTGGTGCCGGTGGCCCATGCGGAACCGGATGCGGAGGAATCGGTTACGGGGGTAAGCTTGCCCGGATTGGGGTTGGCGACCAGCTTGCCGTCGCCATCCTTGCCGACAGCGCTGTCCTTGCTGCCGTTGCCGACCGAGAAGGTGGTGTACTGGCCAGTACCAGCCTGCACGTCACCAAGCGCGCTCGGCTGGCCGACCGCGTCAAGTCCGTCGAAGTGGCCGTTGGCGCCCTTCAGATAGTCACGGGCGACGGTGATTTCCGAATCGCCCATGCCGTCGCCGATGAACAGCACCACATTCTTGGCTTTTTTGTTGCCGATAGCTGCGATGCGCTGCGCGCCGCCGTGTTGCGCCAGTTCCGCAACGGACTTGCCGTTGGGGCTGTAGGTGGTGTCGGCCGCGAGCGCCGGTGCGGCGAGCGCGCCGAGCGTCGCTACGGATGCGACCGCTGCGATCGCGCCCTTCAAAGCTTTGTGCTTGCTCATGTTTCTTCTTTCTTCCATGCAGTTTCTTCCGTGCCGTCCAACCTGCCGTTTCGGTTGCGCCCGTTAGGTAACGCCCGTTTCGACCATGTTTTCCGGCTGCGCGGAACCTTTCCGCGGCTGCATTGCTTGGATCTTTCGATGCCACCGCCCACGCTATGCGCCGCAAGCCAACGCACACCGCACTACAGAAGAACGACAGATGAACACTCATCGCCATATGATGACCGCAACATATCCACCGCATGAACAGGGGGAATACGGCCAATAAAATCGCCATATTCCGTCAAACAACACCCCCACCGCACCCCACAAGCCAAAATCCCCCACTGGCTGGATAAATCCAACCTCTCAGACCCCACTCACACGCCAAAAATCCCAGTGACTGGATAAAAACCACCTCTGACGCACCACTCACGCGACTAAATCATCCAGCCACTGGGAAAAATGCCCGCGCCACTCAGCCCCGCGCAACCCGCGCCGCGCGCGTGGCCTTTACGGCCACGAACACGGACCGCACCAGCAGCACGCACAGATAGCAGGCGAACATAATCGCCCCAACTCGTGGCGAAACCTCCCCCGCAATCCACGTGCCGAGCGGCGCGGTCACAGCCGCCGTCACGCCAATAATCAGCGCGGTTTTCACATGCGCTAGCTTGCGCTTCAAGTTCGCCGCGCTGGTCGTGATCGAATTCGGAAACATCGCCAGCAGCGAAGTGCCGCGCGCAATCAGGTCGGACGCGCCAAACAGCATCGACAGCGACGGCACCGCAAGCGCACCACCCCCGATGCCCAGCAGTCCCGCCAACGTGCCGATGATCACGCCCAGCAACGCCAGGCAGATGCCGGTCGTTACGCTCATGACGATCTGGTGGTCGCGCGACGGCACAAAACTCACCTGATTGATCACCACGAACACGAGAAACGCCACGAAAATCCACCGCAGCACCAATTCCGGCAGCCGTGACAGCAGCCAACTGCCGATCTGTCCGCCAATGAACATGCCGCAGAACAGCAGAGCTGCGGCGAGCCAGTCGACGTGCCCGCCGGTCGCGTACGAAATGACGCCGGAAATGGAGGTCGGCACGATCGCCAGCTTGGACGTGGCGGCCGCGTTGCGTTGCGACAGGCCGAGCCAGACGAGCGCGGGCACGATCACCGTGCCGCCGCCGATGCGCCGAACGTGCCCGACAGCACGCCCACCAGCATGCCGACCACAATCAGCACGATGATGCTGCGCGCCGACCCATCAAGCGCCGTCTCCCCCGCTCGCGATTCCATCTTTTGCGATTCCGTTCGTACGGCATCCGCCCGATCCGCAGTTTCCCCTTCATCACACATGGCAGCTCCTTCCACGTCTTCCGCGCCCGATACTACCCACCTGCCGCGCGCAGTAATCAGCCGATTCCATAATTTTGCGATTTCGCCGCCGCAGCGCCCGGTTCACGCGCTTTCTCGCTTATAGATGGCGGATTCGCGGGATCGACGGATGGTATCTCGCTTATAGATGGCGGCCCCTTGCGGAAACAAGACATCTAGGGGGCATGCATGCTACCCCCTAACGACCTATTGCCCAAACCGACCCGCCACCTATAAGCGAGATACCACCGGACACCCGGCCGAATCCGCCATCTATAAGCCAGATACCCAGCCAAAACCACGACCGCACGCCTACACCCACGCCTACACCGGCACACCCGCACGCCCACACCCACGCAAGACCCATTGCACACACCCCCGTACGCACACGACCGCGCGCGGACCGGCAAAATCGCAAGTCATGAGCGAAAAGGGGCATCAAAAGCGTCCGAAACAGGCCGAATCACACCCCCATCCGCTCACAGACAAGCAAAACCAGCCCAACTCACAAGTCGTGAGCAAAAGGGGAGGCCACCCAACATCAAAACAGCCCGAAACATCCAGAATCGTACCCCCATCCGCTCACAACCGCGCCAAAACCGTCAAAATCGCAAGTCATGAGCAAAAGGGGCATCAAAAGCGTCCGAAACAGGCCGAATAATACCCCCATCCGCTCACAACCCATGCTTCAGCACGATTCAGGCCATATGCGCGCCGCAACAACACCCCTGCGCAACATCAGACATGCACACGCACGCAAACACAAGTACACACACTGAAACGCAACACGTACCACAAGCACACAAACACCACGCACCACATACCGAGCACGACCAGACGCACACCCCCGCACACCGGAGAAGCGATGTCACCGGCCTGCGGCGGCGCTAGGCTAGACACTACCCCCGAACACCAGACGAATGGCGCGCGCCGGCCCCGGCGCACAACCCGTGCCGCACAATCCAGGAGCGTCGCCATAGCCGCGCGAGCCCCACAAAAGCGCAGCCAGCCACAAACACGAGCAGTCCGATCACCGCAGCCGCCACGGCTGTCATTTCGCCCGGCTCGTCGTATTGCGTCTTGTCTGGCACTTTGGGGTTCGGAATCCGGTGCCCTCGCACGAGCAGCCTGTGTGAGTTGACACCGTACGGCGTGCACGTGATCAGCGTCGCGTAATCGGCCCCGGACTCAATATTCAGTTTGCTGATTTCGCTCGGCAGCACCACTGAGATCTGGTCCACTTTGTACGTGTACGTTTGGTCGAGCACGTGGAATGCGAACGTGTCGCCTTTTTTCAGTTCGTCGAGGCCGGTGAGCAGTCGCGCGGATGGCAGTCCGGTGTGTCCGGAGACCACCGCATGCGTGGTCGCTCCGCCTACTGGCAGCGAGGTTCCGGCCAGATGCCCGGCGGCTATCTGCAGTACGCCGTCGCTGGTGCCGTGGTATACGGGCAGTTTCACTTTGATGCGCGGTATGGTCACGTACCCCATGATGCCGGTGCCGGTCACGTCGAGCGTTTCATCATATTCGCGCTTCTGTGCGTCGGTCATGTGCCACCGGTCGCCGTTCGCGGCGAGCCGTTCGTTGTATTCGTGCGCCGCTTTCAGCATGGCTTTGCGTTCGGCGCCGGACATGTCTTTGGTTTGTTCCACGTAGCCTGCTACGGCGTATGACTGGTGCATGCGGTTCCACCAGTCGCTGAATGTCGGATACGCGATGAGGCCCAGCGCGCCGATCATGGCGATTGCGGAAATGGCAATCATCACATTGAGCAGCGCATTCGATTTCTTATGCTTGGCAGCCGGTTTAACCTGCGCACCCGGTTTAACCTGCGCATCCAATTCGACTTGCGCAGCTGGCTTGGCGTCCGATTCATCCGTCACGTTATTTATGCTACGCCCGCTTCCGCAAAGCCGTCTTGGCAACGATCAGCAGCACCAAACCCGCGCCCAAGATGGCCACGGCAATCCAAGCGGCCTGCTGCACGTCGGCGCCGGTGTGCGGCTGGTCCGGCGTGGTGGGTGGCGTGTGCGTGTTGGTGATTTCAGTGGAGTCGCCTTCCACATCGGAGATGGTGGTGTAGCCGTCGGGCACCGCCGCTTCGACCACGGTCCATTCGTGGTCCGCGTCGAGCGCTGTCCACGTGTGCGTCCACTTGTTGGACTCGTCCAGTTTCACGTTTTCCACGGGCTCGCCGTCGCGCAGGAGTTTCACGGTGATGGATTCGGGGCGCTTGCCGTCGGAATTGTTCCGGTCATTCCAGATTTTGCGCACGGTGCGTTCCACGGTTTTCGGCGGTTGCGCCACACATTCGGTTTTCGGTTCGATACTCAGCACACGCGACCCGCCGGAGACGCCGTCTTCGGGCACTGCGACGAGCATGCTGCCGGAAGAGCACGTCCATGTCTGGTTCTTTCCGGAGGCGTTGGTGACCTTCACGTCAACGCTGTCGGACACGGCCAAGTACAGGCCGTCGGACAGTCCGGTGAAGGTCAGGTGTCCGGAAGCGTTGGTGACACCGGTTGCCGTGGCGTCGGGTTGGTTCACTGCGATGAGTCCGGCGAGCGTGTTGGCCATGTCTCGCCACACCTGCGCGTCCTTGCCGGTCATCTTCGACCAGTCGACGGGGTAGGCGGTGGAGTCGGTGAACGGTGCGACGGGCTCGAAGGTGGCACCGCCGCTTGCCGGGATCTGCCCGACTTTGTAGAGGTTGAAGCTGGCGTCCGAAATGGCGAAGTTGGTAGAATCGTCGGACGTTTCGGAATCCGAGCTCTTATGGTGGTACGAAATGGCGATGCTGCCGCTGGCAGAGTCTGTTGTTGGAGCCGCGACGGCATCGCGAGTAGTGAATGCACAGGCTGCCGCGGCGAATGTGGCGGCGATTGCGCAGCATGCGGCGATGACGCGGCTTGCGATCGTGCGTTCCTTCATTGCCGACCCCTCTTCTGTGGATTGGAAAGTAAGCATGTTTGATTCGCCCCCCAACGGCAAACCGGAAAATATATGGAGCCAGGCTGGATACTCAAGAAAATTAGGCAGTGTACAAGGGATTGAGGTGGTCCAGCCCAGCATATGTGGGTTCAGTTATTATTTAATTTTTAGTTTTTAAATTATGTATTGCGATTCCCGTGAGCCGCTGCTGACTTGCGTCAACGCGGCTCACGGGTTTCGCATGGTTACTTCAGATTCTTATGGAATCCGGAGGATCAGGCGTTGCGGCGACGCAGAGCCATCACCAGGGTCGCGCCAGCAAGCACGAACACGGCGATACCAGCCACGTACAGCAGCACAGTGCCCATGCCACCGGTGGACGGCAGGTTGGAACCCCTCTGGTTCACAACATCTGCAACGACCGTACCGGCAGTGGTGTTGCCGGCAGTGGTGTTGATTTTGAGCACCGTAAGCTGCGGGTTGTCAGACTCGACGTCATGTTCAGCGGTGATGTCGAAGAGCGTGGGGTCGGCGGTGTTGAAGCCTGCCGGAGTCTTAGTTTCCACGAGCTTGTACTTGCCGTCATCGACACGCTTGAAGGAAGCGGTGTACTTGCCATCCGTGGTCTTGGTGATGCCCACCTTGCCAACGTTGGTGGTGTAATCGTTCGTGGCGCTATCGAACTTGTAGAGCGTGAACTCCGGCAGATCGTTGTCATCCGGGGTGCCGCCGCCGTTGAAGGTCTTGTTGATGTCCAGCTGGTAGGTGAACACGATGACCTTGTCGGTCGGGGTCTTACCGGTGTTGCCTTCGCCGCCAACATTCGGGTTGTTGGAGAACTCAAGGGAAGCCTCGTTCGGGTTGCCCGCAGCGCCGATCACAGCGTTCTCGTTCAGCGTGGACGTGTATTCGACGGTGAACTTGCCACCGGTGGCAACGGTGATTGCGCTGCCATCAGCGTCCTTGACGGTCTTCGCGTCAGTGATGGTGATGTCGAAGGTGTCGTTATCGGTGGCGGGAGTCTCAAGAGTGTAGGAGTCAGTGCCAAGAGTCTGGTCGCCGTACTTGACGACCACGGAATCCTTATTGAAGGTCAGGCCAGCGGACTGCTGATCGTGGAAGACCAGCTTGTAGGTCTTGTAAGCTGCGAAGTCTGCTTCGTTCGTCGGCAGGGTGGCGGTCAGCTGGAACGGCACTTCGTCGTTCACATCGTAATCGGCGGAATCCTGCCAGCCGCTCTTATCACCAGTGGAGTCGTTGACGTCCTTGACCTTCTTTTCGAAGGTCGGCTTGTTGGCCTTACGGTTCACAGTCACCGGGCCGTTGACCTGGACAATGAACAGCGTTGCCGCGTCGTCGCCAGTCACAGCGTCCTTATCCTTAAGCAGGTAGTAGCCAGCAGGAGCGGACAAAGCCGTATTGGCGGAAACCTCGCCAAAGGCAGTACCAGTCAAATCAACGTACGGAGTGATGGCTGCCAGCTTTTCCGTGTTGTTAGCATAAGTACCCTGAGCAATCTCAGCAGCAGCATCGGCAGCGGACTTGCTCGCCGTATTGTTCTTGTTGAAGTTTTGGCCGGCCTTGATATTGCTCAGCGTACCATTGCTCAGGTCGCCAGTGAAGACCTGATACACGGAGTAGGTGTGCGTATCGGTCGACGGCACGGTGATGTCGTAGTTGGTGCCAGCCGCCATGGCGGTGGAGGCGCCGGCGACTCCGGCGATGGCCATTGCTGCAGTGGCTGCCACAGCGACGAGGCCCTTGAGAACCTTATTCATTGTTCTCCCTTTCTTTCTTGTTTGAAATCTTGAATCTTCAGTTATGTGTGTTCAGTTATTGCCTAGTGGGCATTGGGTCGCTACGCTACGGTCCAGCCCCCCCTTCCCCTAGACGAGTTCATCATTGCCGCCTCCTGACCTTGAGGGCCATTCCAGCCGCAACAACACCTATCAACGCAGCCACCAAAGCCGCCGCGTAAATCCAATAATCGCCAGCGCCACCAGTCCCCGGCAGAATCACACCCGGCTTGTTCTTGATGTTGCCACCATTGACAGTGAACGTGGTCTGCTCGTTGTAAGCGCTTGCACCTTCAGTATTGAAGTCGGTGTTCGCGTACCAATTGCCAGCGATGTTGTCGCCTTCCAGCGGGCCGATGCGGAACTTGTGCGGAGTGGTGTCGAGATCGTATCCGTCAGGAGCCTTGGATTCGATGAGCTGGTACTCACCCCAATCCAAGCCGCTGATCTTGAATTTGCCGGAGGCACCATCCAAATCGACGTATTGACCCTTTTGCACGGTTTGTGTAGAGCAATCACTAATACCGTTCTGACCGTTCACACAGTCGGTGATCGTGCCAAGTGTGGTGTCCGAAGTGACATCGGTGTACTTGGCTACGCCATTTTCCCAAGAGAAGGTCTTGGCCTGCTTGAGGGTCCATTCGGAACCGGAAAGCGGATCCGTGTTGTTGGAATCCGAAGATACTTTGGTCCACGTCACAGCACCGGTCTTACGGGTGTTTGCGATCTTGTTGTCAGCGTTATCTGCACCAAACGCCGGACTCCAAGTAGCGGATCCGTTGGCGATGGTGATCGTGTACACCGTACTGGACACTTCGTAGCCGTTCGGAGCGGTCTTCTCCTTCAGTTGGTACGTGCCATTCGCAAGGTCGGAAACCTTGAACTTGCCAGCCGCGGTGTCTTCATCCGCCTTGGTGTTGTCGTTAGACTCGTTAGTCTCGTCCGCCACGCCCAGCACGCTGCCCTGGGTGCGCAGCACAGCCGCGACCGCACGATGCTCGCCACTGCGGGCAGCAACACGACGGCTACGGTACGCAGCGGTAGAGGTGACGGCACAGCCTGAAGGAGCCGTGGTCGAATACGACGGGCCAGCGGAAATCACCACAACATCAGGAAGCTCACTACCGTCGGTGAACTTGAAGTTACTATCAGCTTGGGGCACATTCGCCTTGCCTGGACCGTACCAACCGTTTCCATTGATGTACTTGAATCCGAACTGGCTGGTCGAGTCAATCGCATTGCTACCCGTCAACGGAATCTTCGCATATGCATAGCTGTTGCAGGAGCCATCCATTTGCGTCATGTTGATGTCCGCCCAAACAGTGTCGTTCGTGGTCTGGTAATGCACCTTGACATTATCCGCGGGCCAGTTAGTTTGCGCCTGGAAGTAGAGCGTGAGGTACTGCTTGGCAATCACGTTCACCTTCAAAGTGAACGTCTGGCTGGAGTAAGCTTCCTTGGCCGTGATGGTAACGGGTTCTGAGGTCACGCTGTTCGCGGTCAAAGTGACGTTCGTGCCAATGCGGGCGCTCAGCGAGACGTTATTCGCGCTGGAGGTAGACCATGTAACAGTGTTGCCTGCAGGAGCCACAGAAGCAGTCAGATTGAGGGTCTTGCCCTTCTCAAGATTGATTGTGCCTCCATTGCTGTAGCCGTTGATCGACACGGAAGACACTATGGTCACGCCGGTGACATCGACGGTGAACGATGACTTGACCTTGTCATCAGCCGATGTAACGGTAATCGTGGTATGGCCACTACCGGTCGGGGTGACGGTACCATTCTGGTCAACCGATGCAACTGTGTTATCGCCGGACGACCAGCTCAGTTTGGCGCCGCTAATCGCATTACCATTCTGGTCGTAGGCAGTCGCAATAAACGTCTGCGAGGTGGTATCAGTGAACGACACGGATGTGACAGGTTTCCCGCTTGCATCCGTAATCGTAATGCTCTTGACTTCCGTACCGGACTGATCGTCGGTGACGGTCCATGTCTTCTCAGCAGTATCGCCATTCATCTTGGAAAGCTCCCACGTTGAACCGGCCAGCAACGTGTCTCCGTCAGTGCCGTCAACCTTCTGCCATGTAATCGAAGAACCCGTCTTCTTATTGACGATCTTGCCGCCAGTCAGCAGCTTATCCGTATCTCCGGTGATTTCAATGCCGTTACTGTTAAAGACACGAACAATGTTTTTTGCGGCGTCAGTAGTGCCACCAGTGTTGATCTGGTAAATGTTGGTGTTCTGCGCATAACCTTCAGCCGTACCCGATTCCTTCAGGAAATAGGTGCCGTTCTTGGCGAGGTTGCCCAGCTGGAACGAACCTTCCGCATCAGCATCATCGTTCCAACCGCCATCTGCGATGGTGGCGAGAGCGTTCGTACCGTTTACCGCATCGTCCTTCTTGCCATACACGGTCCAGCTGGTTCCGCCGAGAGCATTGTGCCCAGCGGTGTCATCCACCTTGTTCCACGCGATCGCGGCGCAGGAAGTGGAGTACGAGCCGTTCCATGGCAGATTATGACGCTCCTGGTCCATATCCAGAATGGATGTGGTCTTCTCGCCGGACTCGTTGACGAACTCGTCTCCGACTTTATGCCCATCCGTGCTTTGACCCCTGACCCTCTTCACGGTCTCGTTGTTCAGCATTTCGAAATCGCCGCCGACCCACACGCGACCGTTAGTGGAAACGTGGCTCTGGAGGTTGCCGTTGGGGACGAGGATGCTGCCCATCCAAGCGGCGGAGGGGTCGTCCGTGGCCCGCATGTCATGCGCACTGCCCCATGCGCCGTGATTGGTGCTGGTGTTCGTGTTGTGGTCAGTGACCTGAATCCAGCCCGTAGCCTGACCACCGCGAATCACCACATTCGACGCATCGGCGAAATTCCACATGATTTGCTGCGCGCGCTTCGCGTAATTCGTGTTCTTCGCTGCTTGCGTAGTATCCCCAGATGCAGCCGTGACGAAATCGTTGGCGATATTATTGTTATTCCACCAGAATCGCCAACCATTGTGGAAGTCAATGGTCTGCCCGTTCGCGCCAGTCACGTTAACCACAACGGAAGCGTTATCCGGCACGTTGACGAACTTGAAATCGATGCCTGTGTAATCGGTTCCGTTTAAATTTAAGGAAGAGGCGGGTAGGTTGAACACCTGCATGCTCTTGCTGGTGTCGGTGCTGGTGAAGGTGATCAGCTTTTCCTTCTCCAGCTTGTCGTAGAACGTGAAGAAGTTGCCCTTTCCCTTGTTCTTTTGATAGTCGTATTTGTAAATCGTGTAGGAGTCACCAGCTGAGGGGGCATTCCCCTCATCGACGGTACCGGTTGCCGGCAACTTTGTTCCGGTGTTCAAATCCGTGGAGAGCTTCGAAATCTTCTCCCTATACTTGGAATAATCCGTTCCGTTCACACTGGACAGATTGTCGGACTGGTTCCATTCCACCAAGCTGGGATCGGTGCCAAGAGTAGGGGTAATATCACCTTCAGTGTCGTTGATGCCGTTCAGTCCGCGTACGGAATCAATAGAATCATTACTGTCCCAAACGCCGGTTTTGTTGCCAGCCAAAGAAGCCTTGTACCCGTGGCTGTTTATATCATTAGCATCCGTCTTGCCCAGCCAGCCCGGCGCACCCCATGCGCCAACCTTGGAGCCCATCACGGACGTGTTAGTATTGCCGCCGACCACCAAAGCTGTCTTGCCATCGGCGGGACGGAACTGTGAACCGAAACCAACCACACCCCAGCGGAAGCCACGTGAAGTGTAATGCTTTCCACCGGTTGTGCCAGTGTTCCACACCTTCCATGCGTCCTTCAGCGGATGCATCGCAAGGCTGCCGTTGACCACGGTCAGACCTTCAGCTTCGACAGCGTACGTGCCAGTTGGACCGGTTTCACTATTCAAATTGGAGTTTTCTTTGCCGCCCACGTACATATCTCCGCCAACGTACGTAGCTACACCGGTATCGGAACCTTTCACGCTCATATCATCGCCCAAGCCAATAGAAGATGGCGTACAAGTAGAACCGTCTTTCAGCCCGCTTTCGTCAGCTTTGGCATTGTAGGCGGGGAGGAGGGAAGTTACTGCGACGGTGGCCATCATGGCTACCGCTATGGCGGCGGCGGTCAGGGAGCGGGTACGCGAAAGCGCGCAACCGGATGCCGATCGCGTTCCTGCATAGTGTCGTGGTGCGTTGCCGACACCATTACGCCATTGCCTCATCTTGTCCCCTATCCGCAAAGTGTTCACCCTTCTGAGTCCCTCAACTCGAGGGTTGATATCCTTTGCATAATGCCGTTATCACTTCTGTTTTACGTATAGCTTCTACGCTGTTCCCATCTCCGGCAACACAGCCGGAAACCTCTGTTTTCCCTTTTTCTCTGACCTACGGTTTACTATGATAACCTTTGCAGTTATGAAAACAAAATGAAACAGAAAGAACCCACACCCCCTCCCCCGATACGTTTTTTCGTCCCCTCTCACGGGGACAACGCTTTAAAGCCTGATATTCAACGGTTTGTCAACGATTGCAAAATCAAAAAACACATGCTGATCATTGAATGAAATTCATCATTCATCAGCCCCCGATTGGCGTGTCATGAAACACATCACTGCAAATTGTTTCATTTTTTTCCTGAAAACGTATGCCACACACCGTGACTACAGTGGGGGTATCCCTTATCAATCCACCCCAGGCCATCACAATCAGCCCGTCGGCATTGACGGGCTGCGGAAGGACAATGAGACTCGGCTCTCAGCGGCCAGTGCCATACACGGAATCGGTGCCACGCAGCACAAGCTGTGCACGCACAATCTCATGCGCGTTCTCGAGCGGCTCACCTTCGATGAGCTTCATGGCCTTCTGCGCGGCCGCGCGACCCATCGCATACGGATCCTGGCGCATGGTGGTCAGGCTCACAGTGTCGGCGTACGGCGAATCGTCGAAGCCGATAATCGAATAGTCACTCGGCGTGTGGTGGCCGTAACGTTCCAAACGCAACACCAGCGGAATCGCCATCATATCCATCTGGCAGCAGATCGCGTCCGGGAACTCGTCCAACGCAAGCAGCGCGGTCAACGCCGAGTCGGCGAAGGTCTTGCCACGCGGCACAGAGACGACGCGCCACTTGAAGTCATGGGAGGCCCCCATCGTCTTGCAGGCGCGGACGAAGCCCTGTCCTCGCGCATCGATGGAGGAATTAATGGAATCGACCGCATCGGAGCACACGTACACGATATTCTTGTGCCCCAGATTGATCAGATGCTGGGCGGCGGTGAACATGCCGTCCTCATCGTCGATGGAGATGGTGGCGTCGAAGCCGTTTTGCGTCGGCGTATTGATGCCGATGATCGGCACGTGGATGCGTTTGAGCTGCTGGATTTCCTTCGGATCCACGCCGAACGACGTTACGAATACGGCGTCCACGTTGCGGCGGACGGGCAGATTCGTGAAGAATTCCTTGCGATTCTCGGCCGTGTCGACATGCTGGAACAGCGATACGTCATACCCGGCATTATGCATGACGGATTCGATTCCAGCGAACACTTCCGTATTGAACCAGCTAGTGATCTCTTCATTCATCAGCATCGCCACACGGTACGATTGGCCCGATTTCAACGATGTCGCGGAACGTGAGATGTTGAAATCAAGCTTGTCGGCAGTTTCCAGCACCTTGCGACGTGTACGTTCGGACACCAGTTCCGGCCGCGTGAACGCGCGCGATACCGTGGAAATCGACACACCCGCGGCCTTGGCCACCTCGCGAATGCCTGCTCTATCCATCTCTCAACCCCTTTGCGGTTTCTGCATCATAATCACAAACGTTCCCAGCCTTGGAAACACTTGCCCGAGCGGCAATGCTCTCCCATATTGCTACTATTATACTGCGAACGTTGTCAAAAATCACGCTAATGTTGCACCAATAGCACAAAATATCAAAATAACTGGATAAGCCGCGTAAAAAGCCCACTTCGTCCACTGCCGCTTATAACCCAACTCGCCGTTGTAATAATGCACGAATGCAACGCCAATGCCAGGCATAATCATCATCACCGCGCCAAACAGGCCGGCAGTGAACATCATCGAATTCTCATACTGGCGCATCAGAGCGAAAATCAGCACGAAGCCAAGCGTCACCGAGCCGACGCTCATCATATGCTGGCGCAGGCCGACGCGCAGCAGCAGATCCCACAACAGTCCGATCAACACCAGACCGACCGACAGCACAATCTTCATTGACTTCTGGTAGCGCGCCGCCACCCAATCCAACACGGCAAGCACAACGAACGCGATGAACAGACCGAAAACAGGGTTCTGCGAGCCAAAATCGAAAGCCTTATGCGACGTGCAGAGGTCGTACGGCACCTCACACACCACGGCGAGGATGAACAGCTGCAGGCCGTACGCGACGCGACTATGTGTTTCACGGAAACCCTGCACCAGCAGCCACGCGTAAATCGGAATAGCAAACCAAGATACGACCTCGCTTAAGACCATCGCCGTCAGCGACGTCATATTATTGACGTCGGAACCGAAAAACAGCGGCACAATGGTGGTGCTACCAGCTGACAGAGCCAACGCCACAGCGCCGATGACCTTGAGCTGGAACACCGTCAGTCCGCGGTGCTTCTTCTTGGTACGGCGAGCGCCGCCGAATCCGATCTGTTCAATCGAATCAGCTCCAGCACCCTGCTCGACATAGCTTTCCATATGTCCTCCTCAGTTCCGCATACGGCCTTTCGTGCGCCCAAGACGCCCAGTACGCCCAAGACGCAACCTACGCGCGTTTCACGCGTTCAGCACGAATTTCAGCAGACCGTCGTAGTCGGCACCGGTAAACGAACATACCGCATGCTCCGACTTGGGCGGGTCGCTCATCGGCGAAATTTCCGTACGGAAGTATGCTGCGTCGAGACCGGCGGAATTGGCTCCGATAATATCGTTTGCTTCATCGTTGCCCACCATGAGCGCGTTTTTTGCGATTACGAACTCGCGGTCGAGAGCCAGCATGTACAAGTCGCGGGCAGGCTTGCGGATTTTCTCTTCGCTGGAGATAATCACGTCGTCCAGTACGTTCGCCAAGCCGGTCATTTCCAGTTCGGGGCGAGTATAGCAGGCTTGTGCGTTGCTTAGCAGCGCCACGACGACGCCGGCCTCCTGCAATGCTTCGATCATGTCGAGTGCGCCCGGATACAGGCGGATCATGCTGGTGCTGCCCTGCCGGAACGCCCATGCGGCTTTCAGCGCGGCTTGCGGCAGTGCCAGTTTCTTTTCAGCCTCCTCACTACGGTTCATCAGCAGCGACCGGTAGACCGGCAGGATATCGAATTCATCCCATCCGTTACGGACGATTGCACGATCGGCTTGATGGACCATTTCGCGGGCCTCAAGTTTTTCGAAGCGTTCGCGCATTTCGTCGACCGATTCGTAGTCGGCACCCAGTTCGCAAACGCAGTCATATAGCGCCTGCCAGGCGGTTTCGCTCTGTTCGTCTGTACGAATGTCGATCAACGTCCCGTAGAGGTCGAAAAATACCACTTCATATCGTGGATTATGAGCTCCGGCTCCCACTTCTCGTATCCTTTCTGGTTTTCCGGCCCCATTGCCGTATCTGTTACGGCAACCGCAGCTTTGCGGTCGCCGTTTTGTAGCTTCCCTACTGAGAGTATTACTGCAACCGCCAGATTGCAAACGTATGCGGTGGAACAATCAAATAATCGCCATCACCTGCGCTCACATTGCCTTCCACCGGACTGACGGACGAGCCGAGACCACACCAGTATCTCCGTATTCCGCCAATCGGTTCCAAACCCGTTACGGCCACGTCAATAACGCCGACGTGTCTGCCTGGATTGGCGGCCATCAGATAATCGCCGACGCGGAACACGAGTTCGTCGCCTTCCGTATCGACGATATTGCGATTGCCGTCGAACCACTGTGGATCAGACTTGCGCAATGCAATCAACTTCGCGTAATACTCAATCAAATCGCGCTTCTGCCATGCACGGTTCCAATCGAGCCAGTTAAGCTCTTTGGCGGAATCGTAAGAATCAGAGCTGCCGAATTTGGTACGTGCGAACTCCTCGCCGGACAGCATGAACGGGATGCCAGCGGAGGTAAGCGTGATACCCACAGCCAGCTTGTTGGCGTCCATCACGTCGGTCAGCGCGGCCGCAATCTGCGGACCGACACCGGCCAGCCCTTCCGCCGAGAAATCGGCGTCATACATGACTTTTGGCACATCCACGGTGTTTTCGTTAACGCCTTCGGCCACGGTGCTGCCCAACGAACCAGCCGCAAAGCTCGCGCACAACTTGTCCCACAGCGTGAGGTCGTCGTGCGCGGACACGTATTGAATGACCTGGCCTGCCACTCCTTCCGAATGTTTGCCGCGACGCCACGCGTCCACGGCCTCACGCGCAGCCGCTACGTTCTCGTGCATGCCACCGTTCACATAACCCGGGCGGTCCGAGAAGAACACATGGCCCTTGATGGTGTCTCGCGTGGTGTCGCAGAAGTGGCCGATGCGACTGTCAAGCTTCGACAGGCCTGACTTGTCAGCCAGCACGGTGTCGCTGGGCAGCGGCGCGGTGGCGCCCGCGGACCACGGTTCGCCGTACATGAGAATGTCGCGTCCACGGCCGGGAATCTCATCCAGAGCAGCACGCACGGCATTCATGGTGTCCACGTCGATCAGACCCATCAGGTCGAAACGGAAGCCGTCCATGTGGTATTCGCGCGCCCAGAACGTCACGGATTCCACGATGAACCGGCGGAACATCTTGCGTTCGGTGGCCATATCGCAGCCGCAGCCGGATCCGTTGGCCAGCGCGCCGTTGGGCTTACGGCGCAGGAAATAGTCCGGCACCGACCGCTCAAACCAATTATCGGGCGAGAACATGTGGTTGTAGACCACGTCCATGATCACTTTGATGCCGGCGTTGTGCAGCGCCTGCACCATCTGCTTCACTTCGCGGATGCGCACCGACCCGTCGAACGGATTGGTGGAATACGAGCCTTCCGGCACGTTGTAATTGACCGGATCGTACCCCCAGTTGTAGCGATCGCAGGTCTCTTCGTCCACGGAACCGAAATCGTAAATCGGCATGAGCTGCACCGCGGTGACGCCAAGTTTCTTGAGATATGCGATGCCCGTGGGAAAGTCGGGATGCCCGTCCAGAGACGTACCGTCGTCGGTGAACGCCAGATACTTGCCCCGATGCGATTCGGGGAAACCGCCGGCGGGATCATTGCTGAAATCGCCCACATGGGTTTCCCAGACCACCGTCTGCGCAAGCGGCACGTCCGGCATATGGTCGCGGTACCAACCATCCGGATTGGTGCGGCTGAAGTCCACGACCATGCTGCGCCGGCCGTTCACACCGGCCCCGCGCGCCCACGGGTCGGCGATGCGGTCGACGGAACCGCAATCGCGTTCGATCAAAAAGTCGTAATACACGCCGTGCATGTTGTCGGCGAAATCGTACGTCCAGGAACCATCGGATTCCGGACGCATCGTGTACTGTCCAATCAGAGCGTCGCCGCTTTCCCCCATGGAGCCACGCGAGAACAGTCTCAGGGTCACCTTCTGTGCGGAAGGAGCCCAGAGAGCGAACTGGGTGCCGGTTTCAGTAACAACGGCACCCAGCGGCCGTTCCAGACACAGCGGGAACGGTTCGGCGACGCTCGTGTTCGGCTGTGCGAAGCTGTCTACGAGCGTCATATCCTTTGCCTTTCTTTAGCCCTTCACGGAGCCCGACATGGACTCCTGATAGAAGCGCTGCATCACAATGAACAGGATGGCGATCGGAACGGAGATCACGACCGCGGCCGCGGCGAAGCGGGCAAACCAGTTCTGGATATATTCCTTCTGCAGCATGAGCCACAGGCCCAATGCCACGGTGTAGTTGGATTGCGTACGGCAGATCACCTTGGCCATGACAAAGTCGAGCCACGGGGTCAGGAAGCCGATGATGGCCTGGTAGACGATCATGGGCTTGCAGATCGGGATGATGATCTTATGGAACACCTGGAAACGGGTGCAACCGTCGAGCAGGGCGGCTTCGTCCAGCGAGGTCGGAATGGTGTCCATATAGCCCTTCATCACGTAGAAGCCAGCGCCGGAACCGGCGGAGTACACGAGAATCAACGCCACGGTAGTCATGGTGCCGCTTGACAGGCCCAAGGCCTTCAAGATGAAGTAGATGGCGGTGACGGCCATGATACCCGGGAACATGCCAAGAATCAGCACAACGTTCATGAAAGTCTTGCGCACACGGAAACGCATACGGCTCATGCAGTATGCCACGGAGAGCACGAAGATCAGAGAAATCGCACAGGTGAAGCAGGCGATGATGAACGTGGTGCCGAACATCTTCGGGAAGTCCAACACGTTGCGGTCGGTGAACAGCACCCTATAGTTGTCCAGAGTCCACTCCTTCGGGAAGAAGGAGCTGGTGTACGGGGCGGTGTTCTTATTGAACGACTCCGCGAACACCCATACGATTGGGACGAGCCAGATGACGGCCAGAATGGCCAGGAACAAGTGGGCGAACACGTCGCCGGTGATACGGCGGATCTTCTGGTCGTGCAGAAGGCCGTGGCTTTCCACTTTGGTTGCGGAATGCTTGTTGCTCATCGGAATGCCTCCTCATTCTTATAGGAGCCGGAATTGCGGTAGGTGATCAGCGAAACGATGGCCAACACGACGAAGGTCATGATGCCGATCACGGCACCGAGATTGTAATCCTGCTTGTCCACGGTCAGCTTGTACAGCCAGGTGATAAGCAAATCAGTGGAGCCTGCGGAATCGCCCAATGGCGTAGGATCGCCGCCGGACAGCAGGTAAATGACGTTGAAGTTGTTCACATTGCCCGTGAAGGTGGTGATCAGATACGGGGTGAGCACGAAGATAATGTACGGCATGGTGATCTTAGTAAAGATCTGCCACCAGTTGGCACCGTCGATCTTCGCCGCCTCATACTGATCGGCCGGAATGTTCTGCAGAATACCAGTGATCTGCATGATGGTGTACGGAATACCGACCCACAGGTTGATGACGATTACGGTGACACGGGCCCAAGTGGCGTCGGTGAAGAACGGCAGCGGGCCGTCAATCCAACCCCACGTCTGCAGCATGCGGTTCACCGCACCCTGCGGCTGGAGCATGGTGTGCATGACCAGCAGGGACACGAACTGCGGAACGGCGATGGACATGGAGAAGCAGGCACGCCAGAAACCCTTGAAATGGGTGGTCTTGCGGTTGATGATCATGGCCACGAACATGCCGAAGAAGAAGTTCAGGAAGGTGGCGAAGAAGGCCCAGACCAAGGTCCACACCAGCACGCGTCCGAACAGTGCGGCGTTAACGGTGCCGCCGCTGTTGGAGAAGACCTTGGCGAAGTTCTCAAAGCCGACCCAGTGGAACAGCACGAGGTGCTTGTGGTCATAGCTGGTGAATGCCATGGAAATCATGAAGATCAACGGAAGCACAGTGAACACGGCAATGCCCAGCGTGGGCAGGAACATCAGCAGGACGTGAGCCTTGGCATCGAGCAGCTCGCGGACATCGTCCATGAAGCTCGGAGCCTTGCCGTTCTCCTCGAGCAGCACCTGGGACTTGTATGCAGAGCGCACGGACATGACCCACAGGCCGATGAAGGCAGCGGTGATAACCAGAGTGGCGACACCGTACAACAGGATGACCACGGAACGGTCAGGTTCGGTGTAGACCCAGAAGCCGTCGACCAGCTTCTTGCCGCCTGCATTGGTGCCCAAGGTCGGCAACTTGGAAAGATAGTCCACACCATTGATTGCCATGAACACGAAGTATGCGATTTCCAGCGCCAGCATGGCAATGCCCTTGACATACTGCTTGCGCACGATATCGCCAAGACCAAACACCACTGCGGAAAGCTTAGTGAACAGGTCACCACGCCGGAACGCCGCCCTTACCGTGTAAGGCGACGGAGAAACATAATCAGCACCCTGCTTCCGAAGGCGCTTCATCTCCCGCGGGGAAAGAGTTGTTGCTGTCATTTCGACTGCCCTCTCATATGGATATTGAAAGATAAAAAAAGCTTTGCTCCCGGACAAGGGGAAGGAGAATTTAAAAACCTTGCCCGGGAATGCAAAGCTCGGAGGAGGAGTGAGCCACTATGCAAAGTGGAGAGAGACACCGCGACTCGAAGCGTCTCTCAAAGCTGCAGGATGGCTGGGGGGATTTGGCAGTGCCAACCACCTGCATTCTTCAGTTATTGGATTTTTAGAATTACTGATTTCACTCAGCGATCTTGCCACCGGCCTGCTTGACCCAATCCTGGTACTTGGCGGCAGCGTTGTCCTTGGTGATTTCCTTGTTGACCAGGGCCTTGCCGAAGGTTTCGGCCGGAGTCCACCAATCGTTCATGCCAGACAGACCGGACTGCAGGAGGGCGGTGTTGGCCATGGTGTCGGCCTGGGCCTTGGCTGCGACGTCGTCGGTGGTCAGATCAGACAGGGACTTGTCGGTCGGCGGGATGGCGCGCATCTCGTAGTGCAGCTTCTGAGCTTCGGTGGAGCCGAGGTAAGCCGCGAACTGAGCGGCGGCCTTCGGGTTCTTGGCGTTCGGGTTGTAAGCAGCGGCCTTGGTGGCGGCGAAGGACTTCATCTGCTTCTTCTGGCCGTTCACGGTGAAGGTCGGCAGAGAGGTGGCGGCGTAGTTGTCACCCAGGGCCTCCTTCACGTCCTTAGCGGACCAGGTACCGGAGAACAGCACGTCGGCGGAGCCATCCTTGATGGCTGCGAGGCCGGAAGCGCCATCGTCGTTGGAGAAGTTCGGGTTGGCGACCACATCAACCAGATAAGAGGTGATATCGGCGCCGTCCTTCGGGAAGACCATGCCTGCGTCAGCATCATTGCCCTTCTCGCCGAACAGGCTCAGGCCATCATAGAAGCCGTTGATGTACCAAGAATTCTGCAGGGAGAACGCGACCTTGGCCTTGGAAAGGATGGTATCGAAGTCCTTGGCCTCATCCTCGGTGATCTTGGACTTGTTGTAGTACATGAACCACGTGTTGTCGGTGTACGGCACGCCATAGAGCTTGCCATCGGTGCCGGTGACGGAGTTGACTTCGAGGTCGCCGTTCTGTTCCTTCACCTGCTTCTCAGCGTCGGTGCCCAGCTGGCCAATGGCCTTGGCGTCCATTAGAACACCCAACTGATCGGAAGCGAACATATAGACATCGGCCGCCGCGGACGGATCAGTGCTGACCTGCTTGGAAGCATCGCCTTCGGAGACCACGTCATTCTTCCACGTGATATTGTATTCCGGATGCGCCTTGGCGAAGTTCTCTTCGACCTTGCCCAGCCAGTTGGTGTCCTTGGCCTGGTCTTCCTGCGGGGCCCACACGCTCAGCGTGACGGCCTCGGTGGAGCCGGAAGCGTTCTTATCGCCACCGTCGGAGGAGCCACCGCACGCAGCGAGCGGAACCAGCATAGAAACGGCAGCAGTAAGTCCGATTGCCTTCTTCCAATCGATCTTCATTGATCTTCCTTTCCTCACATAACCTTGTGTTCCTCAACATCTCCGGTTAAATGGTACGGACCAAAACCCTGCATACGTTCACATCATCGTTCTTGGATGATTACCAACAACACTGGGGCCACCAAAAATGTATCAGTGATTGTTAGTGTAGCACGTTTCTGCCAACGTTTGCAATTCAGCGTTATGATTGTTTCAAAGAAACACCGCAAACCGCGAAATATCAAGGAGACACACCCTCATGCTTCCCCCCGCGAAACACCCCCACCCCAAATGGCTTGCCGACGCAATTTTTTATGAAATCTATCCACAGTCCTTCGTCGACTCCAATGGCGACGGCATCGGAGACATCCCCGGAATCACTTTAAAACTGGACTACATCAAGGATCTCGGATGCAACGCGATCTGGCTCAATCCCTGTTTCGACTCGCCATTCAAAGACGCCGGCTACGACGTGCGCGACTACAAAAAGGTGGCATCACGCTACGGCACCAACGACGATCTCATTGCGTTGTTCGACGCCGCCCACCGGCGCGACATGCACGTGATCCTCGATCTCGTGCCAGGCCACACCAGCGAGGAACACGAGTGGTTCCACCGCAGTTGCAAGGTCGAGCGAAACAATTATTCCGACCGCTACATCTGGACAGACTCATGGATCTCCGGTGGCGACGGACTGCCATTCATCGGCGGCGAATCGCCCCGCAACGGTACCTACATCTTGAACTTCTTCAAATGCCAGCCGGCGCTCAACTACGGTTTCGCGCACCCCGAACGTAGCTGGCAGAAGCCAGCCCTTGGTCCGGACGCGAAGGCCACTTGCGACGCGATGGTGGACGTCATGCGGTTCTGGCTTTCCCGTGGCGCAGACGGCTTCCGCGTGGATATGGCCGACAGCCTCGTCAAAAAGGACGATGAGGGCAAGCCTTACACCATCCGCACCTGGCAGTACATGTTCGCCCGGATCCGCCCGGCCTTCCCCGAAGCCGCGTTCGTTTCGGAATGGGGACGGCCAGAGGAGTCGATGGCCGCCGGCTTCGACATGGATTTCTATCTCGATTGGCGTTGGGACGGCGTTCCCAACGGCTACAACATGCTGTTGCGCAACGTGGACGACCCGTTGAGCCGCAAGGGCGACAAGAGCTATTTCAACGCCGATTCCGGCACGCCGATCAGCGAATTCCTGGACGAGTACGAGCCGCGTCTGCGCGAAGCGGAAACGGCCGACGGAAATTTTAATTTCATCACCTGCAACCACGACACCGCACGCGTGGCGCCGCGACTGTCGCAGCGCGAAATCGCCCTGGCATACTGCACGCTGTTCGCGATGCCGGGCGTGCCGTTCCTGTATTACGGCGACGAAATCGGCATGCGATACCGCGCACTGCCCGGCAAAGAAGGCGGCTACGTGCGCACCGGTTCGCGCACACCGATGCAGTGGGGTGCGAACGACGCATCCGGAGCACTTCACGTGTCCGATTCTGCAGAATCGGACACTCGGGCTGGCGATGTGACCGGTGGCAGCTACCTGCCCGCCGACCCGTCCGCCGACGCCCCGACCGTCGCCGCACAGCAGGCCGACGCCGAATCACTGTGGCATACGGTGCGCTCCATACTCCACGTCAAGGGGGAATGCGACGCCTTGCGGTCGGGGGCTACGTTCCATGCAATCGAACGCGATAGAGTGTTCGTTTTCGAGCGTTCCACCCACCTGCAGAAGCTGATCATAGCCGTCAATCCAAGCCGCGATTGCAAAGCTTTGCAGTTACCAGATGGTAGTTATCGGACGATTTTCAGCATCGGCGAAAACGAAATTAGCGGCACTTCGCTGCGTCTAGGTCTGCAAAGCTTTGCAATTCTCGAAGCCGAGTAGCAGACGAGCAATGCCCCGTTGGAATAATCGTTTGCAATGCGGAGCGCTGCGCCTTCGTATTGCAAACGATAGTCAATATGGAAAAACAATTCCGGTTATCTATATTCCTGAAATTAGAGCAAAATCGCAATATAGCAACACTCTCTTACCGCAAAACACGCTTTGAAAACGATATCATACCGTGATATAGTTATCTTTGGTGCGAATGCCACCAGCATCGAAGCTGCGGCAATCGCAAGCAATGTAGCATGTCAGCCGTCACAAACGGCGCGGAAAGAAGGGACCTATGACACAGACCCAGCAGACCGAAAGCGCAGAACGCATCGCACGGCCTCTTATCCAGCTCGCCAAGCTCAATGGCATTTCCACGTCGTATATCGACCAGCTCGGCACCTATGTGGAAATCCGCGACGAAGTGCTCGTCTCCGTATTGGCCGCACTCGGCGTGGACGCATCCAGCGACGAAGCGATCACCGCCTCCTATGCGGCGACCCAGCAGCGCATCGCAGACACACTTGTTGAGCCGACCGTCGTGAAGTTCATCGGCAAGGAAGCCGTCACGCCAATCCGCGCGAAAGGAAACGACGTGGCGCTGAAGCTGACGTTGGAAGACGGCACGGAATATGCGGGCGATCTGACCGCGTATCTGACGGGCTCGAACGCAGATGACGGCTCGCTGCAACTGACGCTGCCGGACGATATTCCCGCCGGCTACCACACGCTGGCCGTCGATGCCGGCCCGCTGCACGCCGAAGCCGCGCTGATCTGCGCACCGGCACGCATCGAACTGCCGCCAGCAGTAGCGGAAAAGCAACGTTGGGGCTGGATGGCACAGATGTATTCCATCCGTTCCGCTGAATCCTGGGGCGTGGGCGACTATGGCGATCTGAAGCTGCTGCTGTCCGACGCGGCAACGAAATCGCATGCCGATTTCATGCTTATCAACCCGATTCACGCCACCGCGCCGGTGCCGCCGCTGGAGCCGTCGCCGTATCTTCCCGAATCGCGTCGTTTTCTCAATGTGACGTACATCCGTCCGCAGGATATCGCTGAATATGCGGAACTCAACGAGGCGGACCAGGCCGAAGTGGCGCGTCTGCACGCGGAAGCCTCGCCAGCCAACGACAGTATCGAGCCGCTCGACATCAATTCCGCTTGGTGGCACAAGCGCCAGGCGCTGCAGCTTGTGTACAACGTGCCGCGTTCCGTCGAGCGTCAGGCCGCGTTCGACGCGTTCAAGGAGGCCGCGGGTCCGGATCTGCGCGCGTTCGCCGCATGGTCGGTGGCGTTCCAGGTGTGGGGCGCGCCGTGGGAAGGCACGTGGTTCAAGGACACGAACCGCGATTCGCCTGAAGTGGTGGAGCTCATGCGCGAGCACGCCGATATGGTCGATTTCGAATGCTGGCTGCAGTGGATCGCCGACGAGCAGGTGACAGCCGCGCAGAACGCCGCCCGTGACAGCGGTATGGCACTCGGCCTCATGCAGGATATGGCCGTGGGCGTGCACTCGCTCGGCGCGGACGTGTGGTGGAATCCGGAACGTTTCGCAGTAGGCAGCGTAACCGTGGGCTGCCCACCGGACTTCTACAACCAGCAGGGTCAGGATTGGGGCCAGCCGCCGTTCAATCCGAATTATCTGGCCAAAACTGGTTATGGCGTGTACCGCGAGATGGTGCACAACATGTTCTCGCACGCGGGCGCGGTGCGCATCGACCATGTACTCGGCCTATTCCGTCTGTGGTGGATTCCGCAGGGCGAAGGCGCGCGCGGTGGCGCGTACGTTACGTACGACTATGAGGCGATGATCGCGATCCTGACCATTGAAGCGTCCCGCGTGAACGGTTTGGTGGTCGGCGAGGATCTGGGCACCGTGCCTGATTACGTACGCACGGTACTCGGCGAGCACGGCCTGCTGGGCTGCATGGTGGAATGGTTCGCCCGCGTGGACGACTCCCCCAACGCCGGCGACCCGTACGCCGATCCGTCCACGTACCGCAAGTACGCGCTGGCTTCCGTCACCACGCACGACCTGCCGCCGACCGCCGGCTACCTGCAGTTCGAGCACGTCAAGCTGCGCGAACAGCTGCACCTGCTGTCCGGCCCGGTCGAGGAGTTCCAGACTTCCGCCACCGCCGAACGCGACGCGATGATGGACCGTCTCGTGGAGTCCGGCCTGATCACGCCGGAAGTGGCGGGCGATGTGGAAGGCCACATCCAGGAAATCGTCGAGGCGATGCACAAGATGCTACTCAAGTCGCCGTCCGTGCTGCTGCAGGCCGCGCTGGTGGATGGCGTGGGCGAGACGCGCACGCAGAACCAGCCGGGCACGTCCAGTGAATACTCCAACTGGCGTGTGCCGCTGGCAGGCCCGGACCTCAAGGTGGTGCACACCGATGAGGTGTTCGATCTGCCGCGCGTGCAATCGCTTGCCGCCATCATGAACGGCGAGAAGTAGCGTTTAGACTTACCATTCCCCTTTCCTTACAAACCAAAATTCCGGTCCTCCTTGTGGAGGGCCGGAATTTTTCATATACGCAAGGCGATTTGGGAGCGGTTAGGCCGCCTGAGAACAATCGCAACCTCAGCCAGCAGTGCAACGGCCAGATTCAGCGGTCGATCAGCCCAGCAGCAGCCATACGGAGGCGTCGCTATCCAGCTTGCCGTCGTCCGTCAACGGCACGGAATTTGCGATGGCGACCGCATCGTCCGGCAGGGCGATCGGCTCGTCGCCGAAATTGGTGACGGACAGGAATCGACGGCCTTCCGTGGCCGGACGCGAGTAGGCGACCACCGTATCGCCCATGTCCAGCAGGTCGGCGGACGTGTCTCCGGTTGCCGTCAGCACCGTCTGTCGCAACTGCAACAGCTTGCGGTACAAGTGCAGCATGGAACCGTTGTCATCGGCCTCGACGTCGGCCGCGAAATCCTTGAACCAGGCCGGCTGCGGCAGGTGCGCGTCGGCGGAATCGCCCTGCTCCGGGCCGAAACCGAACGCGCCGCCGGTGATGAAGTCCGGGCTCCACGAAGCCGGTTCGCCGCAATCGGCAGCCTTCCACGGCATCGGTGCACGGCAGCCATCACGACCCTTGTCGGTGAAGTTGCGACGGGTGTTGAACGGCGTCGGATCCTCAAGACGATCCCACGGAATGTTCGCCACTTCGAACAGGCCCAGTTCCTCGCCCTGATACACGTAGGCGGAACCCGGCAGGCCCAGTTCCATCAGCGCGGCTGCGCGGGCGCGACGGGTGCCGAGCTCACGATTCTCGCGGTAGGTCTCTCCGTCACGCAACAGCCAATCGTGCGCCAGCTGGTGGTACGGAGCGTCCTTCACCTGCGGCAGACCGAAACGCGACGGACTGCGCGGCACATCGTGGTTGTTCATAACCCACGTCGTGGTGGAACCGTGCGTTTCCTCGGCGGCGCGCAAGCCGTCAGCAATGGCCGTACGGAACTCGTCGGCGAACCAGTTGGCTTCGGCGAACTCGAAATTGAACACCTGGCCGAGCTCGTCGGTGGACGCGTACAGATGCTGCGATTCGGCCTTCACCCACGCCTCGCCGACGGCGAAACGCGGCGGATTGTACTCGTTGAACACCTGACGCCATTCGCGGTAGATGTCGTGCACTTCCGGACGGTCCCACAGCGGGCTGAACGCGCCGTCCGCCGGCAGCACATGCTGCACCGCGGCCGGATCCATGTCGGCCAGCGGCACGGAATCGAGGTCCTTGGCCAAGCCGTGCGCCACGTCGATGCGGAAGCCGTCGGTGCCGTGGTCGGACCAGAATCTCAACGTTTTCTTGAATTCCTCGTGCACGTCCGGATTCTTCCAATTCAGATCCGGCTGCTCCTTGGCGAACATGTGCAGGTACCACTGTCCGTCATCGACCTGCTGCCACGCCGGGCCGCCGAACAGCGACTGCCAGTCGTTCGGCGGCAGCTCGCCGTGCTCGCCGCGGCCTTCGCGGAAGATGTAGCGGTCGCGTGCGGCCGAACCTCGGCCGGCGGCGAGCGCCTCGATGAACATCTTGTGCTTGTTGGACGTGTGGTTCGGCACGATGTCGACGATCACCTTGATGCCGGCTTCATGCGCGGCGGCGGCCATCGCGTCGAAATCGGCCATGGTGCCGAGGCGCGGGTCCACGTTGCGGTAGTCGATCACGTCGTAGCCGCCGTCGGCCAGGTCGGACGGGTAGAACGGGCTCAGCCAGATCGCGTCGATGCCGAGATTCTTCAGGTAATCCATTTTCTCGGTGACGCCGGCGATGTCTCCCAACCCGTCGCCGTTCACGTCTTTGAAGCTGCGCGGGTAGATCTGGTAGACGACGGCTTGCTTCCACCAATCGTCACGCATGTTATTCGCGGTCATTATGCCCCTTTCGTCTGTGCCTGCAACCGTTGTACCGCTGACAACGATAGCATTGCAGGGCGTCCGCTGCGGGGGCGCGCGGGCAATCGCGTTTCCGTTTGCGCAGACCGGCCGGCGGTGCGATCGTTCGTGCCGTCGTTCGCGCTGCGCAAACCAGCAGATCGTGTCGCCGACCGCACGACCGACCGCGCCACACAAACCGGTCAGCCGCATCGCCGTTCGTACAGCCGAACGCGCCGCACAAACCGACCGACCACACGATCGACCGCACGGCGCAAACCGGCCCGGCCGTATCGCGCAAACCGGCCAATCGCAAGATGGCGTGCGTCGAGTAGAATCGCAAGAAGATCCGACTTGCATACGTTGCTATACGGATGCCATACGAAAGGCGATTATGAAGTTCCTCTCCCCCGATTCCGGCTTTATGCGCGGCCTGAGCGACGCCGTCGACGCGATCTGGATCAACATTCTGATGCTCGTCACCAGCATTCCGATCATCACGATCGGCGCGGCACTGACCGCCGGCCACGACGCCGTCCGTCGCACGCTGTCCGGCGAAGGCACGGCGACGCGCAATTATTTCAAGGCGTTCCGTTCGAATTTTGCGAAATCGACCGGCTATTGGCTGATTTTCGGCACGACCGGCACGCTGTGCGTCTACTCGTGGATCGTGCTGCAGATCACGCCGCTGCTCATTCCGAAATTCGCGTTGACGATTGTGTGGCTCATCGGTTTCGAATGGGTGTGGGCGTTGCAGGCGCGGTTCGAGAACTCGTTCTGGCGCACGCTTGGCAACGCTTTTGTGTTCGGCGTGAGCAACATCGGCCACACGTTGGCATTGGTTGCGATCGACGCGGTGTACGTGGCGCTGCTCGTGGCCAGCTGGGTTTACATGCCGCAGGGCCTGTTCCTGCTGCTCATACTGGGGTATGGCACGATGCTGATGCTGCATTCGCCGATTCTCGAGCATGTCTTCCGCAAGTACATCAGCAAGTAATTAGGCACGAAAAAAGGGACTGATTCGCATCAGTCCCTTAAATTTTTCTGGGTGAAAATCAGCCCTTCACCGCGCCGCCTTCGGCCCTGCAATTAAGGACCGCGCTACGCGCGGGCTCAACGTTACCCTCGCGGCATAGCCGCTCGGGCTGGAGCCTGGGAACAGCGCACTGCGCTGTTCCCTAAGGGCTGATCGAAGATCAGCCCTTAACGGCTCCAGCCATAACACCCTTGACGATGTACTTCTGGCAGATCAGGTAGAAGATGATGATCGGGATGATGGCCATGACCAGGCATGCCATCATGGCGCCCATATCCACGGAACCATAACCGCCCTTCAGATACTGCACCGCCACGGAAATGGTCTTGTACTTGCCCAGGTCGAGCGTCAGGTACGGCAGCAGGTAGTCGTTCCAGATCCACATGGCCTGCAGAATAGCCACGGACACAATGGACGGCTTCATGATCGGCACAACGATCTGGAAGAAGATACGCGGCACGGAAGCACCATCGATCATGGCGGATTCTTCCAGCGATTCCGGAATGCCCTTAACCACACCGGTGAAGATGAACACGGCCAGACCAGCGCCGAAGCCCAGATACACGAAGCACAGACCCCACGGGGTGTTGAGCTTGAGCATATCGGCCAGCTTGGAGAGGGTGAACATGACCATCTGGAACGGTACAATCATGTTGAACAGGAACAACGTGTACAGCAGCTTTGCAGCCCAGTTGTTCACGCGGACAATCCACCATGCGCACATCGAAGTGCACACCAGAATCAGCGCCACGGAACCGACAGTGATGAGCAGGGTCCAGCCGAAACTGGCAAAGAAGTTCGTGGTATCGAGGCCACGCGTATAGTTTTCAAGTCCAACGAACGCCTTACCGGTCGGCAGGGAGAACGCGTTACGAGAAATATACGCCTTCTGCTTGAAAGAGTTGATGATCACCAGCACGATCGGGAAGATCCACGCCAGCGAAACCACCGCGAACAGTACGGACCACAGTGCGCCGTGCTTGACTTTTTCTCCGGAGTTCATGCCTCCACCTCCTTGCTCGTGGTGAGCTTGTTCTGGATGAGCGCCACGATGGCCACCAGAATGAAGAACAGCACTGCCTTCGCTTGGCCGACGCCTTCCCAGCCCATACGGCCGTAGAACGTGCGGGTAATGTTCATTGCCAGACCTTCAGACATGTTCGACGGAGCGCCGTTGGTCAATGCAAGGTTCTGATCGTACAGCTTGAAGCCGTTGGTGACGCACAGGAACGAGCATACGGTGATAGACGGCATCATCAGCGGAATGATGATCTTGAACATGGTCTGGGTGCCGTTTGCGCCGTCCACGGAAGCCGCTTCGAGCACGTCGGTCGGCAGCGACTGCATGCCTGCGATGTAGATAATCATCATATAGCCAATCTGCTGCCAGCACACCAAGATGACCAAGCCCCAGAAGCCGTAGGTTGCGCTATACGTCAACGCGCGGCCCCAGTGAGCGAGAATGCCGTTGAGCAGCAGCATCCAGATGTAGCCCAGGATAATGCCACCGATGAGGTTCGGCATGAAGAACACCGAACGGAAGATGTTGGAGCCCTTGATGGCCTTGGTCAGCATGTATGCGATGGCGAACGCGACTACGTTGATCACGATCGTCGTGATGATGGTCAGTGCCGTCGAGAAGCCCAGCGCGTGCAGGAACTCCTTATCGGCAAAAGCCCTCTTGTAGTTTTTCAGACCGACGAATTCGGCGTCGGTGACGGTGGTGAACTTGCAGAAGCTCAGATACACACCCATGATGAACGGGATCACAAACCCGATGATGAACGCGGCGAACGTTGGCAGCGCGAAGAGCGCCCACCACTTTCGTATCGCCTTGCCAGCCATGCTGATCATAGCCTGCCTGCTTTCTTTCCTTCTCCATTCCGCGTACCGCGTCAACGCGGGCGGGAATTCCATTCCCCAGAGGAACCATCCACAGCATTGTTTCCTGTTTCTCCAGTGCTTACATCAGTCATGATAAACGGCATGACTGCAAATGTCAAACGTTGTCATTTTCGCATGTCACGCACGGCAAAATATGAAACGTTGTCACCAAAACCATCTCTAGAGAACGCTTATATTCCACGCAATGCCCAACTACCACCACTTTATGAAAACGTTTGTAATGAATAAGTTGCAAATTGGACAAGAACACGGTCTTAATGGTGAGGGGAGGTAGCATTACATTATTCAAGCAATCACTGTACAGGGGACTCGATGAAAAGCAGTAGCATTCAGGATGTTGCGCAACTCGCGCACGTGTCCATTTCCACCGTCTCTCGTTCCTTCACGCGCCCTGACCTGGTGTCGAAAGCCACCAGAGACAAGGTGATGAAGGCCGCGGACGAGCTGAATTTCTCCATCTCGCGTTCTGCCGCGGCCTTGAAAACCGGCCGTGCGCTGCGTATCGCGGTACTCGTCTCAGGCCGGCTCAACCTATGGTTCAGCTCCTCCATCATCGAAGGTCTGAACGAGGTCTTCCACGATGAGGGCTACGACATCTCCATCTACCAGATGTCCAGCACCGAGGAACGCAGCGAGTTCTTCAACATGCTGCCGGTGCGCCGCAACGTCGACGCCGTGATCGTCATTTCCTTCGACATCGCCAGCAACGAAATCGAACAGCTCAGGTCGATCGACGTGCCGATCATCGGCATCAACTCAAGCCTGCCGGAAGAACGCGGCTTCAACGCGGCCGTCCGCATCGACGACAAGCAGGGTTCGGAACTCGCCGCACGCCATCTGATGATGCTTGGCCACCGCGACATCGTCTACATTCGTTCCGACCGCGAAGTGACGCTGCACTTCAGCGTGCAGGGCCGTTACGAATCGTTCATGGCATGCTGCCAGGCCAACGGCGTCGAACCGCGCGTGCTTGTCACCGACGCTGGCAGGAACAGGATCAGCAAGGTCGTGACGCAGCTGCTCAGCCTCGACCACATGCCGACGGCCATCGCCTGCCAGGAGGATGGCATCGCGGTGCCGCTGCTGTTCCAGCTGGAACGCAACGGTTTCACCGTGCCGAACGACATCTCCATCATCGGTTACGACGACAGCGTCTACGCGCGCGACCTCGGCCTGACCACCATCCGTCAGACCCCTGTCGAGATGGCCCGCGAAGCGGCCCGCATGACACTCGCGCTAATCGAGAAGCAGCCGCTCGACGAACCGTTCAAGACGTTCCCCGCGCAGCTGATCGTCCGTTCGACCACCGCTCGTCTGCATAGCTGATTTTCCGGCAACATACAGCGAACGTAGCGACATACACGAAGGGCCGTCATCGCAAGTAATTACGATGACGGCCCTTCGTGTATGTCGTCACAACCAACTGCGGCCGAGAGAAGGAAAGGAAAAACTCTCGGCCGCAGTTGTTCTATTCAGTTATTGGTTTGATCAAGCGGTGATCAGTGAACAGCGTCGTACTCGGTCTTCCAACCGTCCACGAACGCCTTCTTGACTGCGTTCCAGTCGCCGGTGCCCTGAGCGTACTCAAGGAGGGCGGAACCAAGCTTGTTCTTCCACTCTTCGGACGGCATCATGGTGAAGT
>OHVY01000074.1_pt1 | contig 33266 bp, 36 predicted proteins | sample 1579641 | NCBI WGS metagenome assembly OHVY01 (sample SAMEA3882536, study PRJEB24775) | human gut metagenome | biome: human-associated habitat; feature: intestine environment; material: feces | place: Netherlands | collected 2009/2010
CGTTCCTCCTCGTGCGTTGAGATTTTCTTTATCATAGCCCATTTGTCCTCGGTTTTCAACTTTTTTCCGTCGAAGCCTTGTTTTTTGGCGGCAAACTGCTATACTGTTTGCGTGAATAAATTTTTTTGAGGTACAGAGCGATGGAAACCTTTCTTCACGCCCTTGCATCCGTCACCATTATCCTGCTGCTGACGGCGACCGGCTACTTCTGCGCGGTCAAGGGCTGGATGACCGTGCAGGTCAAGACCTTCATCAGCCGCTATCTGATGACCGTCGGCATTCCCGTCATGCTGATCTACGGGATGCAGAACAATCTCACGCGCGCGGACGTGCTCGCCGCGCCGCGTCTGCTGCTCATCCCGCTGCTCGTCATCCCATGCTGCGTTGTGATGAGCCTGCTGGCGGGCCGCCTGATGAAGCTGCCGCACCGCCAGCTCGGCGTTTTTGTGATGATGGTTGCCATGGGCAACACCATCTTTATCGGCCTTGCCATGTGCCTGGAGCTGTTCGGCGACATTGCGACGCCGTATGTCATGCTCTTCTATCTTGTCAGCAGCTGCTTTACGCAGCTCATCGGCATCCCGCTGGTACGCTGGTCGGGTGAAGCCGGCGGCTTCTCCATGCAGATGGTGTGGAAATTCCTGCGCGCGCCGACGGTCGTTTCTGTCTTTCTCAGTCTCCTTCTGGTCGGACTGGACATCCATCTCCCGAGCCTTGTGATGAGCTACGCGAAATACATCAACAACACCGTCACACCGCTGGCGCTGCTGCTGACGGGCTGCATCATCCACGAGATCGGGCTGCGCAGCCTGCGCCTGACACCCACGCTCGGCGTGATGATGTTCTTCCGCTTTGTCATCTCACCGGCGCTGGGCGCTGCCCTCTGCGCGCTGCTCGGCATCGGCGGTCTGGTGCGCAGCGTATATGTTGTGGAGTTGGCCATGCCGGTCATGACGCAGACGGTCGTCGCCGCGGCGGAATACGGCGCGGACGAGGAATTCGCCGCGCAGGGCGCGGCGCTCTCCACGATCGCGTGCTTCGTCGTGATTCCTGTGCTGATGCTGATTTTGTAATCAAAAAAGTGGCAAAGCCACTTTTTGAGAAGGTTTCGCTGCGTTCTGTGCCTCGGTTGTCCTCTAAAAGCGGACAATTCGGCCTTACACCGTTGCGGCACTACGATTCCCGCGCCCTTGCAGGCGCGCCAATCGTGCCGCTTCCTCGAAACCGACTTGCTGTTTCCGCCGCTGGCGGCACTTCGCCGGTTTCCACTTCGCGCAAAGAGTTTTCTGCCAGAAGGTGAATTGCCCCGCAGCGGGCAAGAGAAGCCCCTCTGGAGGGCGCACATGTCGCGGCGGAAAACCGATTTGAATTTATTTCGTTCCGTGCGCGACACCTGGGCAGCCGTTGGCAGCTTTGCTGCCTTACGGATGCTGCGTACCCCTTGCGGGTAAAAACTCTGCGAGGCTCTCCACCCTGAAAAGAATTCCGCGCCGTGGGCGCGGGATTCTTTTTGTTTTCAATTACCGATCAGCGCGGACAGGCCGCCGGTTCTCAGTTCGGCTTTGTAGTAGTTGAGCTCATCGCCGATGAGCTCGTCGAGCACGCGCATGCCCAGCACCTCGACAGGGGCCTTGTCGTCCGTCAGGATGCAGCTTCCGCCCTCATAGGGCGTGAGCTTGGAGTACACCGTGCGCATCATATCAGCGTAGTCGCTGTCCTTGAGCTTTGCGATGCTGCGCAGGAACGTCTCCTCCCAGTCATCCGCGTTCGTGCAGAAGACCTCGGTATTCGTGTTGCCCTTCACCGGCGCGGTGACGGTGTGCTTGAAGACACTCGCCATCGTGTCGCAGAGGTATTCGTTGATCGAGCCGTTCTCCGCGGACGTCATGTTGAGGTTCACGACCATCACGCCGTTCGGCTTCAAATGTGCCTGCACTTCATTGAAAAACTCGACGCTCGAGAGCTGGAACGGGATGGTGATATCCTGATAGGCGTCCACCATGATGACGTCAAACTTCTCCTTCGACGCGGCAAGGTACGCGCGCCCGTCCTCGACCGCGACGGTCACGCTGCCTGGAAGTCCGAAATAGTCCGTCGCGATGTCGGCAATTTTTTTGTCGATCTCCGCGCCCTGCACACTCGCGCCGGGGAAATAGCGCGTGCAGTAGCTCGCGTACGTGCCAGAGCCCATGCCGAGGATCATCACGCTGCGGTTTTCGTTGTCCGTGCCGTCCATGCCCGCCATGCAGGGCGCGGCGAGCGCGTAGTCATAGTACATGCCCGTCAGCGCGTCGCCCTTGACCTGCACGCTCTGCACACCGAAGAGCACGTTCGTCGAGAGCGTCGTGCGCTTCGCGTCGTCCTGCACCTGCAAATAGTTGTAGATGGACTCGTCCTCAAGCGTGATGTCGCTCTGCCAGAAGGCGAAGCTGTAAGACGGCAGGGCAAAGCACAGTCCAGCGATCAAAAGGACGGAGACGATCCCCGGCACGCTCTTTTTCTTCTCGAACACGAAGTACGCGATGCCGATGGCCGCGAGCACACCGGAGAAGATCAAAAACGTTGCCGCCGTGCCGACGGCGGGGATCGTCACAAACGTCGGCACGAAGGTTCCGATGATGCTGCCGATGGTGTTCAGCGCATTCAGCTGCCCCACGGTCTTACCGGTGTCATCCAGATTGTCCACGGTGAACTTGGTCAGGGACGGTGTTACGGTGCCCAGCAGCACACAGGGGAAGGCGAAGATCACCAGGCAGGCTGCCAGCGCCGCCCAGACCAGAAAGTTCTTCGTTACGAACGTAGCCAGCAGGAAGGATATCCCGGCGATCATCCATCGGCCCGCAAAGGGTATCAACGCGATCCAGATCGCGGCGATGATGACCCGGCCATAGAGTCGGTCCGGCGACTTGCTCTTGTCAGCCATCCGTCCGCCCCAGATGTTGCCCACAGCCATAGCGATCATTATAACGCCGATAATGACCGTCCAAACGATTTGAGATGAGCTGAAATACGGCGCCATCAGACGGCTGGCGCCCAGTTCCACCGCCATGACGGACATTCCCGCGAAAAACTCTGTCAGGTATAAAAACCACTTACTATGAGTCAGCTTTTTCTCCATGGTACAAGGTCCTCCTTATAGGCTTCTGTCCACCCCGGAAACTACAAATGGTTCTCCCTGGATCGCCTTGTATTATAGCGTAGCATGACCGTTTCCGCAAGTACCTCTCTGTTTTCATGGACTTCCCGCTGTTCTTCAGCTGCGCAGAAAAAGCCTCCGTTTCCGGAGGTTTTCTCTTACTTTGTGTCAGCTTTCTCGGATCGTTCTTGACAGAGAATAACGAAGCCGGTATGCTGATAGCAACGGGAGGTGCGGCGCCATGATGGATGGAAATATCATATTATCCGTGGCGAAGGCCATGGAGGTCCTGCAAATTCTGAGTCAGGCCGAAAGTCCGCTGTCGCTGAAGGAGCTGGCCACCCGGTGCGGATACCCGAAGAGCACCGTATTCGGCCTGCTGACCATGCGGGCCTATGACGTGGCAGCGCAGACGCCGGACGGGAAATACACGCTGGGCCTGCGGCTGTTCGAATATGGGCGTCAGGTGGAACGGTCCTGGGACATCTCACTGGTGGCCCGCCCCTATATGGAGCACCTGTGCCAACGGACCGGGGCGTCCGTCATGCTCTCGGTGTGCGAGGGCGGCAGCGTGATCACCCTGGACCAGGTGGAGACCCGGGACAATCTGCGCGTCGTGTCGGATATAGGTTCCCGGCTGCCAATCTACTGTACGTCGCAGGGCAAGGTCTTTCTGGCACATATGTCCCGCACCAGTGCCGAGGCGCTGCTGCGCGCGCAGCATATGACCCAGTTCACCCCGCACACCATCACCGATCTGACCGCGCTGATGCAGGAGATCGATCTGTGCCGTACCGACGGCTACGCCATTGAAAACGGCGAATACAAGATCGGCCTGCGCTCCATTTCCGCACCGGTCTATACCGTGGAGGGCAAAGCGCGATACACCGTGGGCGTGATCGGTATGTTCCGCAGCACCCGTTCCGATGAATTCCTTGCGGCGGTGGAGCAGGTCTGCGCCACCGCGTCCATGATCTCCACTGCGCTGGGCTATCGAAAAACGGAGGAGCTTTTGTAAGCCATACCTCCGCCGTTATCGGCGCACTGGAGAACGCACTGCACATGATCGCTGCCGAGGGTCACGGCTGAGCCGCGTATGCCTTTGCAGCGTTTCCGGCAACGGCGAAAACGGCTTGTTTTCCAGTCAGTATCCTGATGGGTAATGAGAATGTGCCGAATGGACTGCGGTGCAATACCCGGCCATGCCATCTTCTCCGCCAGCCGTTCGTAGTTATAGCCGGCGTCGATCATGATGGCAGTCCCCCCGCCTGTCTTCAAGACGCTGTCTGCTCTTTTCTCACATTTTTTCGTCAAATACCCCCGCAGGAAAAACAAAAATACACGTCCGGTCCAGTCAGGCCGGACGTGCGTATATTCTCAGGCTGCACGGGAAACGAAACCCGGTCAAAGCGCAGTCCCCTTCTTCGGCACAAACAAACCACGCATATCGGCACACTCCAGCTCCAGCAATGCTTTCTTCCTTTGGATGCCACCGCCATAGCCGGTAAGGCTGCCGTTTGTACCCACCACACGGTGGCACGGGATCATGAGAGAGATCGGGTTATGCCCCACCGCGCCGCCCACCGCCTGTGCGGACATTTTGGCCAGTCCCTGCTGGCGAGCCGCTTCAGCGGCGATCTCTCCGTAGGTCATGGTCTTTCCATACGGTATCGTCAGCATGATGTCACAGATACACTTGCGGAACGGAGTGATATCATAGCGCAGCGGCGGCAGAAACCCCGGTTCCATACCGGAAAAATAGATATCCAGCCAACGACCGGCCTCTGCAAACAGCGGGTGTTCCCTTTGTACAGTCACTTTCGGCAGAACACTGCCGAAATACCGCTGCCCGTTGAACCATAGACCTCTTTCCCTCCAATCTCTTTTTCGGCTTATGATCTTTCAGCTCCGGAATCGCTCCGCCGGCCACTGCCCACAGATACAGGCTCGCCACGCTGCCATACGGGCTAAACCGACGGCGGTACATCTCAAACCGCTTGCGGTCAATGCTGCGGTGGTGATAGAGCATCCGCAGTCCGCGCTGAATAGCCAGATCGTCGTAACTAAACACATCGGGCCGCTGCATACAGAACAGCAGGATCATCTCCGCTGTCCAGATGCCAACACCCTTCAGACTGCTCAGTTCGCGGATCACCTCCCCGTCCGTTTTCTGCCATATGCCGTCCAGGTCAAACGCACCGTCCCGGACCTTTTGCGCCAGGTCTTTGATGTACTCCGTCTTACGGAAGGTCATACCCAGGGCTTGCAGTTCGGGGACCCCCACCGCAAGGATGCTCTCCGCGTTCACCTCACCCAGCGCATCCCGCATCCGCTGCCAGATGGTCGCCTGCGCCTTAGTCGATATCTGCTGGCCGATGATATGATGGACAATGGCAGAGAACAAGTCCGTATCCACGGCACGGTCGATATACCCAATACGGTCAATGACTTCACCAAGCCGCCTGTCTTTCTGCCGCAGATAAGAAAGCTCTGTTTCCCCGTATTCGAAATACACCACTGTCACCGCCCTTTCATCTTCACATACAGGCAGGCACCGCCGCTAAACACCGTGAGACTATGATCGGATACAGTTCCCATAGTGCGGGCTGCGCTCTGACACAGAGTATACCATCCGCCCCCGCTGTTTGCAACCACCGGTCCAGTTATCGTCAAGCCCACCTCAAACGATACGTTGGTTTCACGTTTTCCTGTCGGCTGCCTATCGACAACATACGCTTCGGTCAGCCGGAGACACCGATGTACTTGAGGCCATTCTTATCTCACCGTAAGAAAATACATCCTTATGAACGGAAACGGTTGATGCGCCTGGCTTTGCGCCAGACGCATCTATACCGGTAACTCTTTATGGAGCTGCTGGGCGGATTCGAACCGCCGACCTCATCCTTACCAAGTGATAAAAAGCCCTCCAGCCGTTGGTATATAAGGCTTTGCGGGCATTTTTGCCGCAAAAAGGATGAGGTCGAAAACGCTTTGCTCCATGTGTTCCTTCCGCTCGTTTCCCCGTGTGGGTCACGGTGTGGGTCGGGAGCATATCTCCGTATCCACATTCCCAACATAGAACTCCGCCATGTCGTCCAGCCGGAGACAGGCTAGACGGCGGTGTGTTGTCTTCTGATGACCGCAGCCGCAATCAATATCAAGGATGCCGTCACCATGCCATATACGGAACGGCTGGTCACTGACACCAGTCAGGAAGTTGACCGGCGTGTGGCCGACGATGCAGATAGTGCCAGGGTAAGGACTTCTATCTTCTGGCTTGATGCGTACCCAGATGCGCGTATCACGGTCGGCACCGGGGCAGCCGTGAACGAGGTGGAACTTCTGCCCACCGACGGTAATGTCCAGATGATCCGGCAGTCCAGCCAAGAAGCGCAGAATCATGTTGCGCTCGTGAGGTGTCCGATGGTAGAGCAGCTCCCGATAGGTGGATGAGCCGCCGTTTTGCCGCCAAAGCTCACGAGTACCGAACTCATTATGTGGTCCGAGAGTGGCGAGGCACATCTGCTCGTGATTGCCCAGCAGCATGGTCATGTTGGACGTATCCATGATCAACCGCAGGATGTCTACACCCATAGCGCATCGGTCGATGGCGTCACCGATGACATACAGATGGTCGTTTTCAGAAAATTGGGTCAGCGTCAGCAGCCGCTCAAACTTATCCAATTCGCCGTGGATATCTGATACGCAGTAGACCATGCCGTAACCTCCCGTAAATCGTGTTGCTGGTAAGTATACTCAATACGGCAGTAATTGCAAGTAGGTTCGCGGCGCAAAAACGGTGACGCAGTAAGCAAAGAATACATGAAACCAAGACCGCCTGTAAATTTTCTCCCATTTGGCCCAAAAGTGTGCTATACTAAAACCATCCTTGTATCGGAGGTGCATCATGAGCCGATATGGCGCTGTTGTGAAAATGTGGCAGGACTGGAACGTCCGCACGGTCGATGACCTTGCTCTGCGGCTGGATAGCTTCCGCATTCTGTTTGCCTACAACTCCGGCAAGATTGAGAATGCCGAGATCAACTACCACGATACCCGCGAGATCTTTGAAAACGGTAAGGTCGTGGGCTACACCGGCAGCACCCGTACCCTGGTTGAGCAGCAGAATCAAAAGGTGTGCTACGATCTTTTGCAGGACAAGATTATTGCAAGAGAGCCGCTGTCCATTGAGTTGATTTGTGCCGTCCACCGAGCATTGACGGAGGGCACTTACGATGAGCGCCGCTACATCGTGAACGGTGAGCGCCCTGGTGAATTTAAGAAGCACGACTATGTGACCGGAAAAAACGAGGTCGGTTCGCCACCCGATGAGGTAGAGAACGACCTCGCGGAGCTGATTGAAGAAGTCAACGCCATCGGAGCGAAAGCGCCCCTGAAGGCAGGGGCGTACCTCCACGCTCGGTTTGAGAATATCCATCCCTTTGCGGACGGGAACGGGCGTGTGGGGCGGACGCTGCTGAACTACTGGCTGATGATCAACGACTATCCGCCCACCATCGTCTATGAGGAGGATCGCCGCGCCTATTATGACGCGCTGCAAGATTACGATGAGCAGGAGGACTTGACCCCGCTGGTGCAGTTTTTGGAGGCTCAAACGGTCAAAACGTGGTCGCGCAGCACGGAAGACAGAAGCCCAGCACCGCAGAAAAAGCTGAATTCGTTTTTGCTGTGATGCTTGTGTGAAGCAATTTTGGGTGACACCGTACTTTTTCCCGCGGAGGGTTTGATGCTCTTTGCAATCTTCACCACATCGTTATCGCTATTTTGTACCAATCAATAAAACATCACAAGGCCGCAGGAATTCAGCCTTGACAAATTTACTTTTCGGATGATACAATTACGGCAGGGGAAACAGTTTCCCCTGCCGTAATTTCATATCGATCGGACGATGGGATCGGGAGAGATCGCTCAGGCGGCGCCGAAGGGGAACGCAGAAGCTCTCAGGCAAAAGGACCGGTTCCGGACGATACTCCGAAAAGGCCGGACGGCAACGCCCGGCCACCGAAGGTGCAACCTCCCATCGCGGAGGGAATCTCTCAGGTAACTCAACGGGGGCACAAAGCCGTAAAGAGCGGCTTTGTGTCCTTTTTTTGCTGCCAAAAAGAAACGATCTTTAAGGAGGAAAACCGTATGAGCGAACTGAAGCGTACCCAGCTATACGACGTCCATGTGGCCGCCGGCGCGGAAATGGTGGACTTCGGCGGATGGGAAATGCCCATCCAGTACCCCAGCGGCATCATTGCCGAGCACCTCTACACCCGGCAGGTATGCAGCATGTTTGATGTGTCACACATGGGCCGTCTGCTGATCGAAGGACCGGATCGCAGGAAATTCCTACAGCACGTGCTGACCAGCAACGTGGCGGCGCTGGACGTGAATCTGGCGCAGTACTGCATCATCCCCAATGAGAACGGCGGGGCTGTGGACGATGCGTACCTGTACATGTTCGAGGAGGACAACTATCTGCTGGTGGTGAACGCCGCCAATACAGAAAAAGACTTGGTGCATCTGCGAAAGGCTTTGGAGGGCTTTGACTGCACCATCACCGACATATCGAAGGGCTGGGCGGCCATCGCCGTGCAGGGGCCTAAGAGCAAGGAAATGCTGACGGCGCTCAACGGCGGCGCACAGCTGACAGAGCCTATGAAGAACGCGCTGGGCTCAGTATCGCTGGAGGGCCATTACGCCCGCGTCGCCAAGACCGGCTACACCGGCGAACCTCTGGGCTACGAGGTCTATGTCCACAGCGAGGACGCGGAGTGGCTGTGGAACCGTCTGGTGGAGCTGGGCGCACGTCCCGCCGGTCTGGGTGCCCGCGATACCCTGCGTTTGGAGGCTGCCCTGCCCCTGTACGGTCACGAGATGGGCAATGCGCCCGACGGCAGCGAAATTCCCATTTTCGCCGTACCTCTGTCCAAGTTTGCCGTCAGCTTTGCCGCCGAAAAGGGCGACTTCATCGGCCGCAAGGCGTTGGAAAAGCAGCACAGCTATTTCGTAAAGTACATGGATCGCGACTTCTCCGATATGTCCGGCCTGCCCCGGAAGATTGCCCCCATTGCGCTGCTGGATCGCGGCGTCATGCGGGCGGGCATGGAGATCTATCAGGGCGACAAGCTGGTGGGATGGGTCACCAGCGGCACTATGGTGCCCTACTTCAAGACCGAGGGCGAGGGTCTATCCACCGTCATTCTGGAGGCCAGCGGCAAGCGCGCCGTCGGACTGTGCTATATCGACAACGACATACTGGAGGATGACACCGTGGAGGTGGACGTCCGGGGCAAGCGGCTGAAGGCCGTCATCCCCGCCCGTCACATGAGCGTGGGCGCACCTCCCTTTGCCCGCCCGCTGCTGTACGGCGAGGAGGAGGACGCACACGGCGTGGGCAGCGGCGACCGTGCGCCCAAGGCGCTGGAGCTGCTGAAAAAGGCGCTGGAGAACCATGAGTGGCGGCAGGAACAGTGCATCAATCTGATTCCCTCTGAGAACACGCCCAGCCGCGCCGTGCGGCTGCTCAGCGGCAGCGACCCCGCCTGCCGGTATGCCGAGCACAAGAAGATCTTGGCATTCTATGACAAGGAGGTCTTCTACTATCAGGGCACGAAGTTCATCGACGAGGTGGAGCGGCTGTTGGTGGAGGAAATGCGTGCCTACTTCGGCTGCACCGAGGTGGAGACCCGTACCCTCAGCGGTCAGATGTCCAACATGGCGGTGTTCTCCGCGCTGATGGACTGGAAGAACCGCGTTGACCGCAAGTCCGAGGCCAAGCGCCTGGGCTACGTGATGAACAACCACATCATCAAGGGCGGCCACCTGTCCGCACAGCCCATGGGCGCGCTCCACGACTATATCGCCATCGACGCGGTGACGGAGAAGCCCGCCGTGGTAAACTTCCCCGTCTGCGCCGACAACCCCTACAAGATGGACGTGGAGGAGACCAAGAAGCTCATCGACCGCTATCGCCCGGAGCTGATCGTGTTCGGCAAGAGCATGGTGCTGCACAAGGAGCCGGTGGCCGAGATCCGCAGATTCGTGGATGAGCAGAATATTCCCACCACCATCATGTACGACATGGCTCACGTGCTGGGACTGATCGGCGACCATTTCCAGAACCCCTTTGCCGAGGGCGCAGAGATCGTCACCGGCTCCACCCACAAGACGTTCTTCGGTCCACAGCGCGGCGTCATCGGCGTGAACTACAGGGAGGATGACCTGAAGTACGGCCTGTGGAAGACCATCGAGAGCCGCACGTTCCCCGGCAGCGTGTCCAACCACCATCTGGGTACCCAGCTGGGCATGCTGATGGCCGCCTACGAGATGAACCAGTTCCGTGACGTGTATCAGAAGGCGGTCATCGACAACGCCAAGTCCTTCGCCCGCAGCCTGAAGGCTCACGGCCTGGACGTGGCCGGCGACCCGGCCATCGGCTATACCGAGACACATCAGGTCGTCGTGTCCGTGGGCTACGGCGAAGGACCGAACATCGCCGAGCGACTGGAGCGGAACAACATCGTGGTGAACTATCAGGCCACCCCGGACGAGGAGGGCTTTACCGCCTCCGGCGCGCTGCGCATGGGCGTCAGCGAGATGACCCGCTTCGGCTTTGAAGCGGCGGACTTTGACCGGCTGGCCGGGCTGATGGCGGACTGCATCCTCCGGGGCAAGGATGTGAAGGAGGACGTAAAGAAGCTGCGGAGCGAACATCTGGAGATGCGCTACTGCTTCGATGATGCCGAGATCGACGAGGCGCTGGAGCAGCTGGCCGCCAAGCTGGTGTGAGAGACAAAAGGAAATACGCCCCGCCCCGGAGGGGGCGGGGCTGCGGAACAAAAACAAACTGAAAATTCTGATGGAGGTAAAGTATCATGTTGTATCCTGTTGAACTGCAGTATTCCAAATCCCATGAGTGGGTGAAGGCGGAGGACGGCGTCACCGTCGTGGGCATCTCCGACTTCGCGCAGAATGCGCTGGGCGACGTGGTGTTCGTGAACCTGCCCGCCGAGGGCGACAGCGTTACCACCGGCGATGCCTTTGGTGACGTGGAGTCCGTGAAGGCCGTGTCCGATCTGGTGTCCCCCGTCACCGGCACAGTGTGCGCCGTCAACGAGGAGTTGCTGGACGCGCCGGAGAAGCTAAACAGCGATCCCTACGGCGCATGGCTCATCAAGGTGGAGAACGTGGAGGGCAGCGAGGAGTTGCTGGACGCCGCCGCCTACGAAGCGTTCTGCGCCGAGGAGGGCTGATATATGGGCAGCTACGTTCCCTCTACCGGGGCGCAGCGGGAGGAAATGCTCCGCGCCGTGGGTGTGAGCAGCACCCGCGACCTGTTCCGGGACGTGCCGGAGCAGATGCTCCTCACCGAGCCGCTGCGTATCCCCGAAGGGATGAGTGAGCTGGAGGTCAGCCGCGCTATGACCGCTATGGCAGCGGAGAACCGCGTATACGGCACGGTTCTCCGGGGCGCGGGCGCTTATGACCACTACATCCCCTCCATCGTGAAATATATCCCCGCCAAGGAAGAGTTCCTGACGGCGTATACCCCCTATCAGGCGGAGATGAGTCAGGGGCTTTTGCAGTCCATTTTCGAGTACCAGACCATGATCTGTGAGCTGACGGGAATGGACGTGTCCAATGCCTCCGTATACGACGGCGCCACCGCTGCGGCGGAAGCCGCCGCCATGTGCCGCGACCGCAAGCGCCGGGTGACGCTGATCTCCGGCGCGGCACACCCCGACACCATCAACACCGTCCGCACCTACTGCTACGGTACGGGCGATGAGCTGCGGGTCGTTCCCGTCAAGGACGGCAAGACCGATATGGACGCCCTGCGGGAGCTGCTGACAGCAGATGTGGCCAGCTTTTATGTGCAGCAGCCCAACTTCTTCGGCCAGTTGGAGGACGCGGAAGCGCTGGGCGCACTGACCCACGAGGCCGGCGCACTGTATATCATGGGCTGCAACCCCATTGCCCTGGCCGTTATGAAAACGCCCCGGGACTGCGGGGCGGACATCGCCGTAGGCGAGGGACAGCCTCTGGGTCTGCCTATGGGCTGCGGCGGCCCGTATCTGGGCTACATGGCCGCTACGGATAAGCTGATGCGCAAGCTGCCTGGCCGTATCGTGGGCGAGACAACAGACGCTCAGGGACGCCGCGCCTATGTGCTGAGCCTGCAGGCGCGGGAGCAGCACATCCGCCGGGAAAAGGCCAGCAGCAACATCTGCTCCAACGAGGCGCTGTGCGCTCTGACCGCCGGGCTGTATATGGCCGCCATGGGGCCAGACGGCATGGCGCAGGCGGCGGAGCAGTCCATGGCCAAGGCTCACTATCTGGCCGGGGCACTGTGCGCCATCGACGGCGTGGAGCTGGCTTACGACGGCGCGTACTTCCACGAGTTCGTTACCCATATACCCAGACGGGAGGAAGTCCTTTCCGCACTGGCAGAGGGTGATATTCTGGGCGGTCTGCCCATCGGCGAGGACGGCGTACTGTGGTGCGCCACGGAGAAAGTCTCCCGGGCACAGCTGGATAAGGCTGTTTCTATCGTGAAGGAGGTGCTGGCAAAATGAAGCTGATCTTTGAAAAGAGCGTCTCCGGACGCCGCTGCACCATTCTGCCTGCCTGCGATGTAGCGCCTGTTTCTTTGCCCGCATCCCTGCGGCGAGAGACGAAGCCCGCCTTGCCGGAGATGAGCGAAACGGACATCTCCCGCCACTACACGGAGCTTTGCAAGCAGGTACACGGCGTGAACTGCGGCTTCTATCCCCTGGGCTCCTGCACCATGAAGTACAATCCCCGTATCGACGAGGAGATGGCGGCGCTGCCCGGCTTCACGGGCGTGCATCCCCTGTCTCCGGCGGAGGATCGCCGGGGCATGCAGCAGGTACTGGACACCGCGGCGCAGTATCTCTGCGAGATCACCGGCATGGACGGCATGACCTTCCAGCCTGCCGCCGGCGCACACGGTGAGTTCACCGGCGTGCTGCTGATCAAGCAGTACCACGATGCCCGGGGCGACAAAAAGCGCACGAAGATCATCGTGCCCGACAGTGCCCACGGCACCAACCCCGCCACCGCCGCCATGTGCGGCTACGACGTGGTGAACATCGCCTCCGGCGAGGATGGCTGCGTGGATCTGGATGCCCTCCGTGTCGTACTGGGCGAGGATACCGCCGGACTGATGCTCACCAATCCCAACACCGTGGGCATCTTCGACAAGAACATCCTGGAGATCACGCGCCTTGTTCACGAGGCCGGCGGTCTGTGCTACTATGACGGTGCCAACCTCAACGCCGTTATGGGCGTGGTTCGTCCCGGCGACATGGGCTTTGACTGCATACACATGAACCTGCACAAGACCTTTGCCACCCCTCACGGCGGCGGCGGTCCCGGTGCGGGTGCGGTGGGCTGCAAGGCATTTCTGAAGAAATACCTGCCCCACAGTGCGCTGGCGGAAGAGCCGGGACATATCCAGGTGCGCAGCTTCCAGGGCAACTTCCTGGTAGTGGTGCGGGCACTGGCCTACCTGCTGGCATTGGGCAGGGAGGGTATCCCTGAGGCGGCGGAGAACGCCGTGCTGAACGCCAACTATCTGCTGGCAAAGCTGAAGGGGACGTATACCCCGGCCTATGACCGGCTGTGCATGCACGAGTTCGTGCTGGATCTCAGCGGTCTGAAAAAGGAAACGGGCGTGTCCGCGCTGGATGTGGCCAAATCCCTTATCGACGAGGGTATCCATCCGCCCACCATGTACTTCCCGCTGATCGTCCACGAGGCACTGATGCTGGAGCCCACGGAAACGGAAGGCATCGAGACACTGAATCACGCGGCGGAGGTGCTGCGCAAGCTGTATCACAAGGCCTTTGAGGATGCGGAGTCCATGCACACCGCGCCCCACAATATGCCCATCGGACGCCCCGACGAGGTACAGGCGGCGCGCAAGCCTGTACTGCGCTGGAGAAAGGCATGATACGGAGACTTTACACCTGCTCCGGCAGCGGCACAGACCCCTATCGCAATCTGGCGCTGGAGCGGTATCTCACCGAGACTGTGCCGGAGGACGCCTGCATCCTCTACCTGTGGCAGAACCAGAACACGGTGGTCATCGGCCGCAACCAGAACGCGTGGAAGGAGTGCCGCACCGGTCTTCTGGAGCAGGAGGGCGGCGTGCTGGCACGGCGTCTCTCCGGCGGCGGCGCGGTGTTTCACGATTTGGGCAACCTGAACTTTACGTTCAGTGTTACAGAGGAAGACTACGATCTCCCCCGGCAGCAGCAGGTCATTCTCACGGCCTGCCGCCTGCTGGGGCTCAGGGCGGAGCTGTCCGGGCGCAACGATCTGCTGGTCGAGGGGCGGAAGTTCTCCGGCAACTCTTTTTACTCCCACAACGGCAGGGCATTCCACAACGGCACGCTGCTGGTGAACGCCGACATGACGAAGATGGGGCGGTATCTCAGCCCCTCTACCGCCAAGATCGCCAGCAAAGGCGTGGATTCTGTGCGTTCCCGCGTGGTAAACCTGCGGGAGCTGTGCCCCGATCTGACCATCGAAAAGATGGCGGAGGCCATGAACCGGGCATTTGAGCAGGTCTACGGCCTGACGGCTGTGCCGCTGCAGGAGCAGGACTTCGACCACGATGCGCTGGACGCGCTGTATGCGCAGTTCAGCAGCCGGGATTGGGTCTATGGCCGCAGCGCGCCGCTGGACTTTGCCTGCGGGGATAAATTCCCCTGGGGCGAGGTGAGTCTGCACCTGCGGGTGGAGCACGGCAGCTGCCGCGATGCGGCGGTGTATACCGACGCCATGGATGCGGGACTGTCCGCAGCGCTGGAGGGCGCTCTCAACGGCTGTGTGTTTTCCGCCGGGGCTCTGTGCCGCGCCTTAGAGGGCGCGGCGGTGACGGAGGAGATCAGAGACGATCTGTGCCGTCTCATCCGCGCACAAAACATCTGAAAACACAGGAGGAACTCCTATGTCTGACTATCAGTTGATCGTCATTGGCGCAGGCCCCGGTGGGTACACCGCCGCGCTGCGCGCCGCCAAGCTGGGACTGCATACCGCCATCGTGGAGCGCAGGGAGGTGGGCGGCACCTGCCTGAACCGGGGCTGCATCCCTACCAAGACGCTGCTCCACGCCTCTCAGGTCTATTACGATGCCGTGAACGGCGCCGGCGTAGGCGTTCACGGCAGTCTTTCCTACGACATCGGTGAAATGTTCGCTTTCAAGCGCAGCGTCAGCGAGAAGCTGCGCTCCGGCATCCACGCGCTGCTGAAGGGCGCAAAGGTGGACGTTATCGAGGGTACGGCGCAGATCGCCGCCCCCGGTCAGGTGGATGTCACCGGTGCGGACGGCGCGGTGACACGGTATACCGCGGAGCGCATTCTGGCCGCCACCGGCTCGGTGAATGTCCGGCCGCCCATTCCCGGACTGGAGCTGCCCGGCGTTATGACCTCCGACGAGCTGTTGGAGGGCACGGACACACCGTATCAGTCCATCGTCATTATCGGCGGCGGCGTTATCGGCGTGGAATTTGCCACGTTCTACAGTCATCTCGGCTGTCAGGTAACGCTGGTGGAGGGTATGGCCAACCTGCTGCCCCAGCTGGATCGTGAGCTGGGACAGAATCTGGCGCAGATCCTGAAAAAGCAGGGCGTGGAGGTGCTGACCTCCGCTATGGTGCAGTCTGTGGAGCAGACGGCGGACGGTCTTTGCGTCCATCTGGAGCAGAAGGGCAAGGAGCTGACCGTCACCGGCGAGAAGGTGCTGTGTGCCATTGGCCGCCGGGCGTATTTCGACGGTCTGTTTGCCGAAGGACTGACCCCGGCGCTGAACGGTAAACGGCTGCTGGTGGACGAAAGCTATCAGACCAGCATCCCCGGCGTGTATGCCATTGGCGACGCATCCGCCGCTGTGCAGCTAGCTCATGTGGCCGCGGCACAGGGCACAGACTGCGTGGAGCGGATGTGCGGCGGTAAGGGCAGCATCGATCTGAACGTGATCCCCAGCTGCATTTACAGCGCCCCGGAGATCGCCGTAGTGGGGCTTACCGAGGCCGAGGCCAAGGAGCAGAGCATTCCCGCCGTGTCCGGCAAGTGTACCCTGTTCAGCAACGCCCGTACCATCATAGAAGACTCAGGACGCTGCTTCATGAAGCTGGTGGCGCGCACGGACACCCACGCGCTTATCGGTGCACAGCTCATGTGCCAGCACGCCAGCGACATGATCTCTCAGTTGAGCACCGCCATGGTGAACCGTCTGACGGTGGAGCAGCTATTGACTGTCATGCGTCCTCACCCCTCCTTTGAGGAGGCACTGGGCGAGGCCGTGGAGAATTTAGCGTCCAAATTGGCGTAACACAGCAGGCAGAGGAGCGCACCGCGCTTCTCTGCCTGTTTTGCAGGAGGTATTCATGGATACGATACAGCAGCAAAAGGCGGCTCTGCGCCGGGAGCTGGCAGCGGCAGAGCGGACTATGATGCCGGAGGAAAAACGTTTGTCCGACAGCGCTATTCTTCACCATGTACTGAACACACAGGAATACCGCCGCGCCCACACGGTATTTGCCTTTGTGGGACGGGCTGATGAGATCGACACGCGGCCGCTGCTGGAGCAGATATTGGCGGACGGCAAACGGCTGTGCGTGCCGCTGTGTACCGCTCCCGGCGTCATGGAATGTCGTGAGGTGCGGGACCTGACCGTGCTCCGTCCCGGTGCTTACGGTATTTCAGAGCCGCCGGACAATGCACCGGCAGTACCGCCGGAATGCGTCGATCTGGCCATTATCCCCTGCGCGGGCGCGGCTGCGGATGGCCGCCGTCTTGGACGCGGCGGCGGTTACTACGACCGGTTTTTGGCACAGTATACCGGTGACGCACTGCTGCTGTGCCGGGAAAGGCTTTTGTGCCCAAGCATCCCGCAGGAAACACACGACATCCGCGTCCCCGCTGTTGTGACGGAGCAGGGACGGCTGGAGTAAGGAAAAGGCATCCCCGGTCGGGGATGCCTTTTCCTTATTTGCTCTGTGCCAGTTCCTTTACCGCTTGGATGGCCATGTCCACCTCGTCCTCCGAGTTGAACACGGAGAAGCTGAATCGCACCGCACCCTGCCGCACCGTGCCGAGGGCTTCGTGCAGCCGGGGCGCACAGTGTGCGCCGGGGCGGGTGGCAATGCCGTAGTCGGCATAAAGCACGTCCGACACCTCGGCGGAGTCCCAATCGCGGATGTTCAGCGAAACGATGGCCGCTCGATGCTTCGCGGTGAAGTCACCGTAAACCGCTACGCCATCTATATGCCGCACACCCTCGTAAAACCGCCGCATCAGGGCTTGCTCTTTCTGACAGATGGCCTCCACGCCTGCCTCCAGCAGGTAGTCCACCGCCGCATCCAGCCCGGCAATGCCGTGGCTGTTCAGCGTACCGGCCTCCAATCGTGTGGGGTAATCCCGTGGCTGCTCCCGATCGAAGGAATGAACGCCGCTGCCGCCCCGCAGCAGGGGGCGGATATCCACGCCGGGACGGATACACAGCCCGCCTGTGCCCTGCGGCCCCATGAGCCCCTTATGTCCGGTAAAGCACAACACGTCCACGCCCAACGCGGTCATGTCGACCGGCATCGTCCCTGCCGTCTGAGAGGCGTCCAGGATCAGCAGCGCGCCGTGGGCATGGGTCATCTCCGCGATACACGCCACATCCGGCATATCCCCCGTCAGGTTGGAGGCGTGGGTGCAGACCACGGCTCTGGTGTTGGGGCGGAAAAGCGGCGCGAAATCCTCAAACCGAATGCGGCCCTGACGGTCAGCCCGGACGAAGTCCAGCCCCATACCCAGGGCTTGCAGTGCATATAGGGGACGCAGCACGGAGTTGTGCTCCAGATCGGTGGTAATGGCGTGATCCGACGGAGACAGCAGCCCTTGAATGGCGATGTTCAGCGCCATGGTGGAGTTGGAAGTAAATACCACATGATCCGGACGCGGGCAGCCCAGCAGCCGCGCCAGCTTTTGCCGCGTCTCGTACACCGTGCGGGACGCCTGTAGGGACGCGCCGTGGGCGCCCCGGGCGGCGTTGCCCGCCGTCAGAATGGCCTGCGCCACCGCTTCCGCCACTCCGGGCGGCTTGTGGAGCGTGGTGGCCGCGTTGTCCAGATAGATGAGCTTTTCCATCAGTACATCTCCAATGTGAAGCAGCCGTTATGACCGACGGCTGCTGTGTCCAATGCGGTGCAGAGCGCGTCCCGCTCCTGCGGCAGCGCCTTCCACGCAAGGCCGCAGCCCGCCGCGATCTGAGAGGGAACAGGGATCATCCGCCCCGGCAGACCGGCACGCCGGAACAGCTCCTCCGCCGCCATCGCCTGCGATGTGGCATGGAAGGTGATGACCAGCGCAGGCTTTTTCTGCCGCGTCAAGGCCGGATGACCTTCGTGGCCTGCATCTGCTTTTCCACGATGACGTACATATTGGTCACGCCGCCCACCCGCAGCTTCTCCGTCAGGCCGCAGTGATTCAGGCAGGTGCCGCAGGTCAGGATCTCCACGCCCAGCGATTCCAGCTTCCGCAGATCCTCCAGTGAGGCGGAGCCCTCGCAGGTGACGAATGCGCCGCCGTTGTAGAACAGGATGGTTCTGGGCAGCGTCTCCTGCTGGGTCAGGGCGAACAGGAAGCCCTTCAGCAAAATCTTGCCCAGCACCTCGTCGCCCTCGCCCATGTGGCCGGCAGATACGGCCACCACGGTGTTGTCCGCCGCGGCGGGAACAGTGCAGATGCCATCGGCACTTTCCGGCAGCTCCGCGTCCTCCCCTGCGGTGATGGTCACGCGGTACTCCTTTTCGCCCAGCTGCTCCGTTTCTATGGCACAGCCTTTGCTCTCAGCCAGCCGGGTCAGATTCTCCACAGCCGCCCTGTTGTCCACCAGCGTCTGTACCGTACCTGCGCCGTTCAGCTCCTTCAGGGCGCGCAGCGTCTTGACAACGGGAATGGGGCAGGCATCGCCCATAGCATTGACCTGTATCATGATAAAAGTCCTCCTTGGTTCTTTTGTCAGAATAACGCTGGATATATTGTACGCCGTCGGAGGAACTTATGCAAGAGGCGGCTTTGCTCCATGGGAAAGTATTCCCTAAAAGCAGGAGCGGGGGATGCATATTGAGAGAAAACAGATGGCGATTTGATTTGTCTCACGCGGCGGCGTGAGCATTGCTGCGGGCGGTGCGCTCCTCGTAGTCCAGCTTCAGCAGCCTGGCCTTGCCAGCGGCCCAGGTACCCACAGCGCCGAACACCACGGGCAGATAGTAACCGGCCTGACGGATGGGCTCGTCAGCGGCGGTCATCAGGAAAGAGGTGGTGACCACCAGAACGAGAGAAACAATAGCGGTCAGGATGTAGTTATTGATGTTTTTCATGGTGGATTCCTCCTTGAAATTTGTTTTAATGAGATGAGATTTGTCAAGGATACTTTAACCCTAAAGGAATTTACTTCTTTTGATAGAGATGCTATAATCATATAGGGTGAGGTTATGAATATACAAGAGCTTATCCGTACAGCAAGCTGGCTTACAACGGAAGAAATTATGCTGCGCCCGTTGGTACAGTTGGATAGCGTTCCTACATTAGAGGAGCAGCGAGTGCACGCTGAATCAGAAATCGGCATTTTTACAGATGCTGCGGCGATTGCTATTGCCTGTGGTTATGTTGATCCGCGCTCGGTGTTCCTTTCTGCGACTGCATCGGAAGATGATCTTCGTGCCGCGCATGGACGCTGCCGGTATCTGGCGGAGACCCAGGAGGAGCTCCGAACGCTCGACGCACTGGTCGGGCCGTATCTGCCGGAGGGCTATCTGGAGGACATTGCGATCCGAGTCGATCCGACCGGTCATGGAGCGTTCACGCCGGAGAACATTCCGATGTTTGCAAGGCTTATCCGCCGGACGAACAATCTGGCGGTGCGGGCGCTGTTCCTGCCTTTTGATTTGGACGGCGACCTGTCCCGGCAGGCAAAGGACGCTTTCAGCCTTGTGAAAAAAATACGCTCCGATCTGCCTTGTATGCTTCATGCTTTCTGTTTTGAAGGCCTGATGAAACCATTGATGCAAGGGGACACAGAGTTGCTCCATACACTCAAAATGCTTGCATCGCTAAACGACACTTCTCTATACGCTTCTTTTTTTATCTCATGAAAACGAGCAGGGTAAAATACCCTGCTCGTTTTGAACGATTTGATAGATCACTTTCGATAAGGCGTGTTGATCAGCGGCAAGCTTTGCCGAAATTGCCCGTCCAGACGATAATAGGCGTGGGCACAGGCAGGCGCTGTGGGAATCATGCACAATTCGCCGCAGCCCTTCGCTCCCAGCGAAAACGGCAGTTTATCTTTTTCATCCGGCTGACAAAGAATGACTTCCAGCTCGGGTGCTTCTGTTGCCCGCATGAAGCCAATCGTACCGAACTTACTCTTGGGGTAGCCGTCCACACACTCGAATTTCTCTGTGACACCGTAGCCGATGCCCATGACCATGCCGCCTTCAATCTGCCCCTCTACAGATTGAACATTGACCGGCGTACCGACATCAAAGGCGGAAACTGCCTTTTCGATGCGGCCCTGTTCATTCAGAATAATGACCTGTGCGCCGTAGGAATAGGAAACATGGCTGATGGGGTTCTCTTTGATGGCGCCCAGCGGGTCTGTTTTCGCAGAGTATTCGCCGAAGAACTCCTGTCCTTCCAAACCGGCAATGGTCTTTCCACCTGAAAGTGCCATCTTTAGCTTTTCACCTACACGGCGGGCCGCCTCACCAGTCATAACGGTCTGTCTGGAAGCGGTTGAAGTACCGGAGTCTGGCGTACGGGCTGTATCCGCTGCCTCAAAGACAAACAATGCAGGATCCAGTTCCGTCACGTGACAAATCTCAGTCAGCACCATCTGACCGATGCCCTGTCCCATGCAGGAGGCGGATGTCCGGATGTGAATTTTTCCCTGCTCCACACTCAGCAGCACGCGACCGATGTCCTTCTTTCCCATACCTGTTCCGGAGTTCTTGAAGCCGCAAGCAATACCCACATAAGGATGCGCATAATAGATGTCTTTCACCGCATCCAGACACGCTACCATGTTCGTATTCGGGTCCGCGGTCTGACCATTTGGCAGAATATCACCGGGCTTAATCGCATTGCGGCGGCGGAATTCCCATGGATCAATTCCTACCATCTCAGCCAGAAGGTTGATGTTCATCTCAGTAGCAAAACAGCTCTGGGTTACACCGAACCCCCGAAATGCACCAGAAACCACATTGTTTGTATAGACGGACATCCCAAAAATGTCGATATTCTGGTAGTTGTACGGGCCAGCGGCGTGGGTGCAGGCACGATGCAGAACCGGGCCGCCCAGGGAGGCATATGCGCCGGTATCAGCAATAATGATGCCCTTCATCCCAGTAAGAATCCCGTTTTCGTCACATGCTGTAGTAAACTCCATCTCCATCGGGTGACGCTTGACATGATAATCCAAGGATTCCTGTCGGCTGTACTTTACCTTGACGGTTTTTTTGTGACCCACGCCATCAATGCGGCATATTGCTGAACAGACATATCCTCTTTGCCGCCGAAACCGCCGCCAACCAGCGGAGCACGACAATGAACTTTCTCTTTTGGAAGCTGGAGCATCTGCGCACATTCACGTTGTACGTCGTAGACGGACTGACTGGTGGTATAAATCAGCAGACCATCCTCACCCTCCGGCATAGCAACACAGCACTCCGGCTCCATAAAACCGTGCTCCTGCCAACCTGTTTTATACTTTCGTGTTACCACATATTTCGAATTTTTGATTGCTTCATCTGCATTTCCACGCACAAGATTTGCACGGCTCATAACATTGCCGTCAGGATGAATCAGTGGCGCGTCGCCGCGCAGCGCATCAAAGGGATTCGTAACCGCAGGCAGTTCTGTGTAGTCCACTTCCACCAGCGCCGCGATTTCGTTCAGCTTTTCCTTTTTATCGGTAGCGATCACAGCCAGCACGTTTCCAACGTAGCGGGTAATGTCACCCTCTCCCATCATCACGTCCCAGTCCTGCTTGATGTGGCCAATCTTGTTGCAGGGGACATCCGCCTTTGTCAGGACTTTTACGCAGTCAGGATGTGCAGCGGCACGGGTGACATCAATACGATCGATGTGGGCGCGGGGGTAACGGGAATAGACGCAGCGCGCATAGAGCATTCCATCCACAATGATGTCATCTGCAAAAATACCAGTGCCGTTGACCTTCTCCGCTGCGTCGATACGCTTGGCGTGCTCGTCCATGTGCAAAGTCTTTGGAGCAGGCGGAACCTGCTTTTTCTCACGGAAGAACTCCGCAGCCATGAGGATAGCATCCTCAATTTTCTTATAGCCAGTGCAGCGGCAGAGGTTGCCGCGAATTGCTTGCTTTACGTCCGCGCGCGTTGGGTTCAGATTCATATCCAACAAGCTTTTCGCAGAAATAATCATACCAGGGATGCAGAAGCCGCATTGCACAGCACCCGCCTCAGCAAAGCAGTGTTCGTAGATTTTCATCTCATTAGCAGGAATTCCTTCGACCGTGAGAATGTTTTTTCCTACCAGCTTACTCAGAGATACAACACAAGCTTTTGTTTTTTTGCCATCTACCAGCACGGTGCAAGTACCGCAAGCTCCCTCGCTGCAGCCATCTTTGGCTGCGGTCAAACGCAGATCGTCTCGCAAAAAAGGCAGCAGCTTTTTATCCTGCTCAGCGGTATACTCCTTGCCGTTGATCAAAAGTTTATACATAAATCAGTACTCCTTTTTGCTTTTAGAAGCGGGCGCTCCTGAAAAGAAGCGCCCGCTTAGATTTCAGATGCCTTTTTCTGCCAGAAAATCACCGAGCAGATTCATGCAGACGGTCTTGCGGTATTCCGCGCTGACACGGCCACGAGTCAGCACCAGCTTTTCACCGTAAGCCTTCAGCAGCTCAGGTTTGATCGCCTTGGCTTCCTCCACGGTCTTGCCCACCAGCATGGTCTCCACATCACGGAAGCGAAGCACCGTGTCGGCCACAGCGCCAAAACCGGCGGAGAAGCGGGTGATGACGCCGTTTTCCACGCTCAGGATGCCCGCAAAGGACACGCGAGAGATGGCCAGCGCGTTGCGGCCGCCGACCTTTTTGTAGTAATAATCGTCGATACCCGCCTTGGGAAGCAGGATCTCCGCAATGATCTCATCGCTTGCAAGGTCGAGCTTTTTGCGGCCAAGATAGAACTTTTCCACATCTACAATGCGCTCGCCGCGCACGGACAGGAGCTTCAGCTTTGCGCCCGTTACAAACTCGATGAGCACAGAGTCCGCCTTGGCGGAGCCGTTGCCCAGATTGCCGCCGAACGTACCTGCGTTACGAATGGCGGGCGCGGCGATGCGGGAGATGGCCTCCTTCATGAACTGGGGAACGAGGTCGCTGGCCAGCGCCTCGGTATAGGTGACCGCCGCGCCGATGCGGATATACACTGCATCCTCGCGGATGGTTTTCAGCTCAGGCAGCTTACCCAGAAACAGATAGCTAACATTGGGACGGTTTTCCACCATCAGGTCAGTGCCGCCTGCATAGGGGACGAGATCATACTTGCCGCGAAGCTCCAATGCTTCCGCCAGCGTTTTCGGTGCGTATCCGTTTACCATAGTCCGTTGCCCTCCTTTGCCGCGTTCATGATGGCATTTACGATGGCGTTATAACCCGTGCAGCGGCAGAGATTGCCGGACATACCCACACGGACTTCCTCCTCGGTGGGGTGCGGGTTCGCGGACAGAATGCTCTCCGCCGCCAGCACCATGCCGGGGATGCAGAAGCCGCACTGCACGGCGGATACCTCCGCAAACGCCTTGTCCAGTACCGCGAAACGCTCCGTTTCACGGTAGCCCTCCAGCGTTACGATGGTGCTGCCCTCCACAGCGCCCATGGCCACACAGCAGGAGTTGATGAGCCTGCCGTCCAGCAGAACGGAGCATGCGCCGCACTCGCCCTCTTTGCAGCCGCACTTGACGGAGGTGCAGCGGAACGTATCACGCAGCACATCCAGCAGACGGTCTGCTGCGCTGCCGGCATAGGAAACGGTTTTGCCGTTGAGAATGAATTGAATGTCGTTCATTACGCTTCCTCCTTTGCCAGAATCTTGATGGTATCCTCGGCGGTGAACGGTGCGTGGTGCAGACGGAAGTCGCCGCCCAGCGCCTGTTCAATAGCCTCCACATAGGCAGGCGCCGCGCCCACCAGAGGCAGCTCGCCCGCGCCCTTTGCGCCGTAAGGCCCGAACGGATACTCCGCCACATGGAGCTGGCAGTTCAGCACCGGCACATCCACGGCGGTGGGGATCAGGTAATCCGAGAAGGAGTTGTTGCGGATACGGCCTTTATTGTCGTAGTTCATGAACTCTGTGGAGGCGTAGCCGATACCTTGCAGGAAACCACCCTCCATCTGGCCCATGACGATGTTATAGTCCATGGGCGTACCCACATCAAAGGAGGCATACGCGCCCAGGATCTTGGTAATGCCGGTGTAGGTATCCACCTCCACCTCGATGGCCTGTGCGCCCCATGCGTAGGTGGGATAGGCATCGCCGCGGAATTTATCCAGATAGAAGGGAATCATAAAGTCAGGCTCGACAAAACGCTCCTCCACGATCTGATCCTTGCCCTCCTCCCACTCAGTACGCAGCTTGATGGCGGCACGGCGCAGTAACTCGCCCACGGTCATCAGGGAGCGGGACGCCACGGTGGGGCCGGAATCCGGCACACGGGAGGTATCGGGATGATCATAGAATACCTTTTCCAGCGGGATGTTCAGTTCATGCGCCACGATTTTGGGGAAGGTGGTACGCAGGCCCTGGCCGATCTCGCCGTTGGAGGCCAGGATCTCCACCGTGCCATCCTTATATTTGTGCAGCCGCGCCACGGCCTTGATAATGTCGCGCTCACCGGAGCCGGTAAAGCCCGCGCCGTGGAAGTGCATGGAAAAGCCGATGCCCTTGCGGTAGCGGCCTGTCTGGGGCTTGGCGTATTCCCTGTGCTTGGCACGCAGACCGCAGGCATTGTTCACCTCGTCAATCATGGCGGGCAGCGGCACCGGGAAGTGATACTTGCCGGAGGTGGAGGTTGCGTCGCCCTGCTTGACCATGTGGGCCTCCTTAAACTCCAGCGTGTCCACACCCAGATCCTTGGCGATGTGATCCATCATCATCTCCACGGCAAAGAACGTCTGGGGTGCGCCAAAACCGCGGTACGCGCCGCAGGGCGTGGTGTTGGTCTTGAGAGCACGCCCGTGGACGTGCAAATTTTCGATGTTATACACACCGTCGGCGCAGATGATGCCGCGCTGCAGCACGACGGCGGACAGGGTGGTATACGCGCCGCCGTTGAACTTCACGTCGATGTCCATAGCCGTGACCTTGCCGTCCTTGACGGCCACCTTGTAGGTACACAGGGACGGGTGACGCTTAGAGGTAAATTCCAAATCCTCGCGGCGGTCGAAGACGCAGCGGACAGGCTTTCCGCACTTCTTGACGGCCACAGCTACCTGACAGCCCAGAATGGACGGAAATGCCTCCTTGCCGCCGAAGCCGCCGCCGGTGACGTCCTGATGCACATGGACATCGGCAGGGCCGCAGTTCAGCGCCCGCATCACCGCGCCGTGGACATAGTAGGCGCACTGCATGGAGCCGTGGACGAACATCCGCCCGCCCTCTTCCGGCTCGGCCATCATGCCCTGGGTTTCCAGATACGTCTGATCCTGATAGCCGGTCTCAAACTCCTCGGTGTATACCTTGTCCGCTTCGGCAAAGGCCTTGTCGATGTCACCCTTCTCGTATTCGTAATTGAAGAATACCTCGTCGGCCTTCCGCAGATCCAGCATCGGCTCAAGCTCTTCGTACTCTACCTCGATACGGCTGAGGATGTCCTCGCACACCGCCTCGTCAGGGCCGCAGACCATGCCAATGGGCTCGCCGATGTACTCCACCGTTTCGCGAGCGTAGACCGGGGTATCGTCCATGACGATGTTCACGTTGTTGTCGCCGGGCACGTCGTTTTTGTCCACATAGAAATAGCCGTCCGGCAGCTCCGGCACTTTCACGGACAGCAGCTTCGCCCGTGCGTATTTGGAGCGGAGCATTTTGCCGCAGAGAATACCGTGCTTGTCGATGTCGCAGACGTACACGGAACGTCCTTCCATCTTGGGCGCATGGTCTTTCTTCACGACAGATCTGGAAATGTTATGCAACGCAGATTCCTCCTTTATTGTGTTATCCTTGGTACCGCTGTACGCAGCGGGAATATTGCGCAAAAGTATCTAAGTCCGTCCAGCAGCCTACATCATCCACGGGGACGGTGACAACGGCGTCCTCGTGGAGCTTCCAGAAACCTCGGAGTCCTTCCGCACCGTCATAGTGCAGAATATCGGGGATGAAACGGCTGTCGATCAGCGGCGGGTGCTTACGGTAGCCCTCCAGCGTCGGAAAGGCGATAGCGGGGGTATTCTCCGGCATGGCACGGTATACGGCCAGAAATGTCTCCTTGGCCACAACGGGCATATCTCCCGGCAGCAGGAAAAAGGCATCGCACGGCGGTATGGCGGAAAGGCCAATTTTGATTGAGGTCAGCATATCCGTTGCAGCATAGCCGTTATTGTAGACCATGGTCAGGCCGGTTCCGAGATAGCGGCTCTTGAGAATGGCTTCGATGTCCCGTCCACGATGGCCGAGCACGACGGTGATGGGACTGATGCCGCACAGGAGCATGGAGTCGATGGTGTTTTCAATCAGCGTCTTGCCCCGCAGGGGCATCAGCGGCTTGAAATCTCCCATCCGCTTTGAACAGCCCGCGGCAAGGATCAGACCGCCAATGCGTTTTCTCATTGGTCGGCCTCCCAGAAAAACTGACAGCCATAACCGGTACACCATGTGGTGAGCGCTGTAAGCATTGCCTCCAGCGGCAGTGCCGCTTCTAACATGGCGGAAAGAAACGTGCCTGCCTGCTCATACATGGGAACTGAAAACTGTGCATCCCCTATCGAAAGACGCAGAGAGTTGTCGCATTCGCGACACTGCGCACAAGGCAGAAGTGTCACATCCGACGTGATCATCCCCATAAGCTCCCGTAATGCGCCGGGTGCGGCAGCAACGACAACACATAGCAATAATTTTCCATGTCCTGTTTGCTCCAGACCGAATTCCTGCGCACTGATGAGGTCAATGAAATCCGGATGATCGTACAGCCTTTGCAGCGGCAGATCATCGTCACTCATGGTTACCGGAACATAGGCCGGTGCGGCAAAGACCGTGCGCGGCGGGCTGCCTTCCTTTGAGAACGTGCTGGCGCAATAGGCCACGCCGTTTTGTTCTTGCATTTACATCGTACTCCTTGCAATAGAATAACGCTAATTCTATTGTAAACGTCCTCTTTCGCATGTTCAAATACTTCCTGAAAAGTATACGCTGAAAAAGGGCGTTTTCGTTTTGTGCATTTTTATATAAGACCTGTTTCACGGAACAGTGCGTCAAAACGCTGCTGTGCGAAATCGCGCACCGCATTCTCATATTGCTGAAAGGCGTACATGAGCTGCCTGCCTTTTTCCGTCAGGCAGGTCTTGCCGCCGTTTTTGCCGCCATGCTGCCGCGAGACCACCGCATAGCCCAGCTCATGCTCCAGCTTGTTCATCATGTCCCATGCCTTCTGATAGGAAAGGCCCATGTGCAGGCAGGCCTGCCGAACGGATTGCAGGTCAGCGATAAGGAACAGCAGCAGCTTCAGCCGCGAATTGAGGAACATGTTCTCCTTGTCGATGCTGATCTTCACCGTGGGCGCCAGCAGAGAAGCGTTGTGTTCCTGCAAATGCTGGCGGAGCTGCGGTTCATTGTGTACGCTCATCAGAATGCCCGCATCCGGCACCGCAATACGTTGCTTGTTGCAGTCACATTGCCGGATCGCGCCACGCAGTCCATCCGGCCCCTCATAGGAAAGGATCTGCGGGATGACCCCGCTTTGCAGGATGACGGGGTGTCCGCCGCGCCCATTGCAGGTCGGCGTTACAATATCGGCTGTGCTTGCAAGCAGCGTATGGAGCGTCTGCGCAAAAAACATCGGAGCGTTGACCGGTGTAAAGACCACACGGTCGCATTTGCCCTGCAAATACGAAAGTCCCAGTTTCACGGAGGAAAAGAGCTCAGGCTTCTCGCACTCTTTGTTTTTGATGAATACGACACCCAGCGGCGCAACCTGCCTTATGACCTCCAGCTCCTCTGTTCCCGTCACGACCACGATGGGAAACACACCTGCCTGCTGCAAGGTCAGAACAATGCGCCGGACGATTGGAATACTACCGACTTTCAACAGCGGAACCGCGTCTTTTTTACTGGCCGCCGCGATTACTGCGCCCACAGAACCGAATCTCATGTTGCACACTCCCCATCCAACCGTTTTTTATATAGTATCACGATGGGGCGGAAGTGGGCAAGTTCTTTTGCCGCGCATCACGCAATTCATTTCGCTGCATTTAGAATGAATACGCCCTCATAATAGGCCAATTATCGCACTAAATCTCTCTCTTTTTTAAGTGTATTTTGTTGTTCCTTGCGGTGCTGTATTATGAATTGCTTCGCCAGATGTTCATCTGATTCCTCTCTTAACAGTCGGGATACCTCTTGCTTGGCGTTAATCAGCAGACTGAGCGAAGGCTTCTTCTGCAAAGACCCCTCTAACTGCTTTTCTGCCGACTTTTCCTGCGCAGGACGGATGGCCTGACGCACTTTGTATAGCTCCACCGGATCAAAATCCGCAGCCTGCGCTTTCAGATCGGTGTACTCAGCCAGCACCTTATCCGACTCGGCAGAGTATTTTTGCTCCTGCGTCTCCAGCTTTTTCAGACCAGTCTCCATCGTAGCAATATCCTTCCGGAACGCCTCTGCGCCTGCATCCTCCGCATACTCGAATCTCTGTAAAAGATGCGACTTTTCGGAGCGCAGTTCCTCCAAATCTTCCGTTAATTCTGCAATGCGGACAGCCAGCGCCTTGTGTCGTTTCACATGGCGCAGGAAGAAGCACAGCAGCCACAAGCGACACCTGAACCAGCAACGGCAGCGCAGGAAATGGACACAGTACCGATTACAGCGCAGGAGCAACCACAAAAAGAGAATACTCATCAGGAGAAAAGCGCTGCGCAAACCGCCGATACCCTTGAACCGATTGAGAAACCAACAGAGGACATTCCCTCCGAAACCGTTCATGCCAAAACAGGATATGTTGAGTCAGAGCATACACAAGAACCTGAACCGATACCCACGCTGTCTGCACCGGCAGATCGTCAAGCGGCCATCGATGCCGTCAACGCCTACGCGGTCACGCAATACGGTGTCACCACAGATGCAAGCCTGACACTTGACAACAGCGCCTACCGATTCCCTGCGGCGGTGCCGACAGACGCATCGCAGGAAACCCTGGAAGCCAAGGCGAGGGACATGGTGGACTTTACCTTCCGCCAACTTATGATGCAGGCGGGCGTGGATACCATCGCGGATGCCGGATTCCGCTGCAATGTCTGTATCATCGAGAATGGCGGCAGTCTGCTGACCTACGTTCTCTACGACGGTTAAGCGGCGCAAAACCTGCGTCGGTGTAAGCAAAGAATAGGAAAATAGTCTCTGCTCGATTTGAGCAGAGACTATTTTCCTAAACCGGTCAAATCTGCTTCAATTTCTCCAGATACTCGGCATCGCTCATTCCGCCTGCTAAGAACGCCGCCTTCACATCCTGAATATACGCCACTTTATGGTTCCATTCCTCTGCGTTGAGCTTTCCCCGATACTTCCATGTTTTCAGCCGGTTATATACCTTGGTGTATTCGCGGTAGGCAAATTCCTTGCCGTTCTTTTCCTTCTCCTTGCGGTGAGCGCCGACCTGTCGGCAGGTGCGTATCTCCTCTCCCGGCGCTACCCGTTGGCAGTACACTGTGTCGTATGCCCCTGTCAGCAAAAACCACCTGTCGCAGTTGTGACATAGTCGCGGGACGTTCCCCACCGCCATGCCACGGTACAGATCCATGTACAGAAAGCTGACCAAGTCCTCGAAGGTCGTTTTTTCTGCGATGAACGGCAGCCCCGTTTTCTGGTTTCGCTCCACCACGAAAGAAATGTTCACCGGAAAATTGTCCTTGTGTTCGTCCATGTACGCAAGATCCTCTGCGTCCTCTGTCTGCGAATAGATCTCCCGGAAGGACTCCATACTCTCCTCAAATGCTGTCGCATAGGCCTCCGGTCTGCGGGAAGGCAGCTCCTCAAAAAAGTCGGTCAACATGTCGTCCGCGTCATACTGGAACCGCTTGAGGTCATCGGCCATGCAGCTATATCGCCCCTGCCAGCGCCGCAACAGTTCATTCTCCCGCGTCCCGACTGTGAGCATACGGTCATGCTTCGCCGCATCCTCACGCAAGTCGTGGATCATGGAGCTGACAGCGCTGCGTTTTCCATGCCAGTACGGGATTTTGTTATACAGCGGGAGCTGCTTGATAAGCGCCCACGCCCTGTCCAATTCCTGAACCGCCATACCTGCACTGGACGCTGTCCGTGCGTTCAGAAATACATTGAATTCCTCGTTGGCCACTTGGGTCAAGTCTTTTAATTCTGCGAGAAGCGCATCGTCTATCTCCAGGGCTTCGGCGGCAAAATATCCCAACGGATATTCCTTGCCCGCCACGATGCAGCTTTTCTTTCCGAACAACACTTCAAACCACTCAAAGAGACTGTCGTTCTGATAGCTCATGTCTCACCCTCCGTTTCCGATGGAGTTTGTGTTGTGTACCCAACAACCGCCAGAGCTATTGCGCCTGATTTTCGGCTGTGCTATGCTCACATTGTATCTGATGGATGGCCGCAAGTCAATCAGATACGATTGCGGTAATTCAAAAAGAAAAGGTAACGCAAACATGAAACAATCGAAATACACCACCTACGACGAGCTTCCGCTGTTCCTCAACGCGGAAATGGTGGCAAAGGTGCTGGGCATTTCTATCTCCAGCACTTATGAGCTGATGCACGAAGCGAGCTTCCCCACGCTGCGTGTGGGCAGCCGCATCGTTGTCCCGAAAGAAAAATTCTGCCAGTGGGTAGAGTCGCAGACAGGCGGTGCGAGATGACCCACGCCTTACCATGGCAGAAGCCCGCCCCTGCCAAGAACTACTACCCCGTGCCGAAAGTCATCTGTCAACTTGGCCTGTCTCCCGGTGAGATCGCCGTGTACTCGTTCCTGCTGTTCTGTGAGGATCGTAAGACCTACCAGTGCTATCCCAGCTACCGCACTATCGGTGATGCCGTGGGCATGAGCCGTAACACAGTGTGCAAATATGTGAGGTCACTGGAGGAGAAGGGTCTCATCCGCACGGAGCGTACCACCGTCACATTGAAAGACGGACGCAAACGGAACGGCTCACTGCTCTACACGATCCTGCCGGTGGAGCAGGTACTGGCGCAGCACAATCAACACCAACTGCACCTCGCGGAGATGGCCACTGAACGTCACCGCGCCCAGCAGAAACTGGCGGCACAGGTCGCAGAACCCCCGTGTTCGCCCCTGTGAGCCGCTGTGTGGCCTTGCAGGAATACGGAAGGGTAAGGATAGCGACCATGGAGTTTTGGAGCGGTTTTGACCCACTTTTCGGCACGCCGAAAGCGGAGCAGGAGAAAGGCATTGGCGCTTTTCGCGCCAATGCCTATTCACAGCAGCCCGCAGTGCGAGCTGCCGCAAGGGTTTGCGGGTTTTGGAAATTGACGCTTTTTTCGAGGTTCCCAGAACGGTTTGACGCTAAATTTGAGAAAAGTCGCCGCAAAGCCCCGTGTCACAACGGTTTGCGGCGGCGCTTTGATAGAAAATCGGTACGCTTTATACTGTTGTAGTCGGCGGAAGTCTCCGTAGCAGCTCAAATCTTGCTACGCCATAAACAAAGATAAGCGGCGGTTGAGAATTGATAACTTTCTGATAATAGTGTGGCTTCCCCATAGCTTTTCTCTGCCTTTTACGGTATTGTGTACCGTTACAAAGGAGGTCGATTTTATGCCAAAACGACGAGCAAACGGCGAGGGCAATATCCGAAAACGAAAGGACGGACGCTGGGAGGGCCGGTACACGGTTGGCCGAGATCCAGAAACCGGCAAAGCCATTATCAAGAATGTCCGCGGTAAGACGCAGGCCGGAGACACCGTAAAGACTGAGTTAATTTATGATCGGGAGAAAGTCCGGGCAGAAAGCTGTCCGGACTTTTCTTATATCTCACAAAAGTTGCGGTAGAATTGTTTACAGGTTTGTGGTATCATTTGAACGTAAAAAAAGAGCGGCAGATCATCACTTGAGGAGGCAGCTATGGCTTTTGATTTCAAGAAAGAATACAAGGAGTTCTATATGCCGAAGAACAAGCCGGAGATCGTAATTGTTCCGAAAGCAAATTATATTGCAGTTAAGGGAAAGGGTGATCCCAATGAAGAGGGCGGGGCATATCAGCAAGCAATCAGCGTGTTATACGCTGTTGCATACACCTTGAAAATGAGTTACAAGACTGACCATAAAATTGTCGGCTTCTTTGAATATGTCGTTCCCCCGCTTGAAGGCTTCTGGTGGCAGGATCATATAGCTGGCGTGGATTACACCGATAAGTCCGCGTTCAACTGGATCTCCGTTATCCGCTTGCCTGATTTCATAACGAAAGAGGACTTTGAATGGGCGGTCGATACTGCGGCGAAAAAGAAAAAGCTGGATTGCTCCTCGGCGGAGTTTTTGACGATTGATGAAGGTTTGTGCGTTCAAATCATGCACTTGGGCGCGTTTGATGATGAGCCCGCGACTGTCGCGCTTATGGACGCGTATTTGAAGCGGAACGGATATGTCAATGATATGAATATGGAAAGATTACATCATGAGATCTATCTGTCCGATGCAAGAAAGGTTGCTCCGGAAAAATGGAAAACGGTTATTAGACATCCGATAAAAAAGATTTAGATACACTGTTTGTCAAACGGACAAAAACCTTCAGAAACAAGAGGGCACATTCGTTTGACGCCTTGAGTCACGCACGTGTCCATCCCTCTGGGGACGTTCACCTGTG
>OHVY01000099.1_pt1 | contig 29165 bp, 20 predicted proteins | sample 1579641 | NCBI WGS metagenome assembly OHVY01 (sample SAMEA3882536, study PRJEB24775) | human gut metagenome | biome: human-associated habitat; feature: intestine environment; material: feces | place: Netherlands | collected 2009/2010
GCCTCTTTGCATGTCCGAGGACGTTCCGGAGAGAAACCCCGTCACGCCCCCGGATTCCCGGTGGGAGTTCTAGACCTTGTCGGCCTTAGTACATACCGCCGCCCTGCTGACCAGCGGTAGCAGCAGCGATAGCGTCCTCAAGCTGAGTGTTCTTGGGCACATCGGAGACGGTAGCCTCGGTGATGAGGATCAGGCTGGCGACAGAAGCAGCGTTCTGCAGGGTGACGCGGCTGACCTTGACGGGGTCGAGGACGCCCATCTCGATCATGTCGCCCCACTCGCCGTTGGCAGAGTTGAGACCCTGGCCGGCGGGCAGCTCGGCAACCTTGTCGACCACGACAGCGCCCTCAAAGCCAGCGTTCTTGGCGATGGTGGCGACCGGAGCAGTCAGAGCCTTCTTGACGATGTCGACGCCGATCTTCTCCTCGGGGTCGTCAAGCTCAACGGCGTCGAGCGCAGGCGCAGCGTCCATGAAGGCGACGCCGCCGCCAGCGACAATGCCCTCCTCGACAGCAGCGCGGGTAGCCTGCAGGGCGTCCTCGACGCGATGCTTGATCTCCTTGAGCTCGGACTCGGTAGCAGCGCCGACCTTGATGACGGCAACGCCACCGGAGAGCTTGGCCAGGCGCTCCTGGAGCTTCTCACGGTCGAAGTCAGAGGTGGTGTTCTCCATCTCACCCTTGATCTGAGCGATACGAGCGTCGATGGCCTCCTTGGAGCCAGCGCCGCCGACGACGACGGTGTTGTCCTTGGAGATGGTAACGGACTTAGCGGTACCGAGCATATCGGCAGTGATGTCAGCGACCTTCACGCCCAGCTCGTCCAGGGCAGCCTGACCACCGGTGAGGACGGCGATGTCCTCGAGGATGCGCTTGCGGCGATCGCCGTAGCCCGGAGCCTTGACGGCGCAGACGTTGAGGGCGCCACGGATCTTGTTGAGAACCAGGGTAGGCAGAGCCTCGCCGTCGATGTCCTCAGCGATGATGAGCAGGCCACGGCCAGCGCGCTGGACAGCCTCGAGAACGGGCATAATGTCCTGAACGCTGGAGATCTTCTGGTCGGTGATGAGGATGTACGGATCCTTCATCACGGCCTCCATGCGGTCGTTATCCGTGACGAAGTAAGCGGAGACATAGCCCTTGTCGAACTGCATGCCCTCGACGGTGTCGATGGTGATGTCGAACGTCTGGGAATCCTCGACGGTGATGACGCCGTCCTTGCCCACGACCTCCATGGCCTCGGCGATCTTCTCGCCGACCTCGGGGTCACCGGCGGAGATGGTACCGACGGAAGCAATCTGCTCCTTGGTCTCGACCGGCTTGGCCTGCTTCTTCATCTCGGCGACGGCGGCGTTGACGGCCTTGTCGATGCCACGACGGATGGCCAGCGGGTTGGCGCCAGCGGCGACGTTGCGCAGACCGTCGTTGACGATGGCCTGAGCGAGCAGAGTTGCGGTGGTGGTGCCGTCACCCACGGTGTCGTTGGTCTTGGTGGCAACCTCCTTCACCAGCTGAGCGCCCATGTTCTCGATGTTGTCCTCGAGCTCAATCTCCTTGGCGACGGAAACGCCGTCGTTGGTGATGGTCGGAGCACCAAACGTGCGCTGCAGCGCAACGTAGCGACCCTTGGGGCCCATGGTGACGGTAACGGCGTCGGCCAGAGTGTTGACGCCCTTGGCAAGCTTAGCGCGGGCATCGGTGTTGAACGTAATGTTCTTTGCCATGGTAGGTAATCCTCCAAAAGAAATGTGACTCGCGTCGCCGCTTCCGAGTCCTGTGCGGCGGGCGCGTTCAAAGACGAATCAGAGATTCTGACGAGACTAGGCCTCGACGACGGCGTAGATGTCGTCGGCGCGCATCAGCAGATACTTCTCGCCGTCGACCTTGACCTCGTTGCCACCGAACTTACCGTAGATGACAACGTCGCCAACCTTGACGTCCATGGGGATGCGCTCACCCTTGTCGTTGACCTTGCCGGCGCCCACGGCAACGATGGTGCCACGCTGCGGCTTCTCCTGAGCGTTGCTGGCGATATACAGACCAGAAGCGGTCTTCTGCTCGGCCTCGTCGGGCTTGACCAGAACACGATCTGCAAGCGGCTTCAAAGACGACATGCTTGTCTCCTCCTTTTTGGGCCGCGCGGTTATGCCACGCGAATTAACCCTTTTTGTTTGCGTACGCGTTGAATGGTACCCACGAATGGCGGGTTATACAACACGGAGTCAAAAAATCTTATTTTTTGGCACTTAGATTTTCTGAATGCCGGGGGATAACTTAGCGGTGACTCCCGTGTGGCTCCGGAGGGGCGGGGCATAAGGTTTCCTGCTCGGGCAGTCCTGCTCGCACGAAGGCCACATTAAGTGGCCTTCGGCTCGTGCGGAACTCGCGATAAACCTTATGCCCCGCCCCTCCGGAGCCACACGGGAGGCAGGTTAACTAATTCGGTCCCGGCATTCAGAAAAGTCAGTGCAGCAAAATGGCGATGTGGATAGCGACATGGGCATGGTTTTCGTTGCGCGCACAGGTCCCCTGGGGAGCACCGTGCATTTTTGGGAGTTTTCAGCAGGCCGGGACAAATGCATACGCACCGGACACACCATATTGATCCCAAGGACGCCTTCGACCGGCGATTTAAGTCGGCAGGCAAACCCCGTCAAGACAAAAAGGTATGCCTCGCGCCACACCGGACCCCAAAATGACGTCGGTCTCCGCAATGCCACCCAACTGCAGCGGCACCTGCAGAGCTCGCGGTGCTGAATACTCCGTTTTTTGCACGGCACGGACGGGGGTACATCGGGATCAGGAAGGACATCCCAGCCTTTTTATGCAATCTGTAATGGGAAGTATGCAAAACACCAAGAGATAGCATTGCAGGTGTCCAAATTGAGCGCGGGGCAGCAGCACCTCCGCCCCGCACCCAAATCCAACAGAGCAGGGACGCTCATGGCGGATCCCCACCAAAACGCAAACGCGGCTCGAGCGCCATCCCAAAATAGGCTGCACGAGCCGCGTTTAACGGTACGACATGAATATTAGCGCTCGTATATCAAGTTGCCTGCCAGGTAGGTTGCCTGAACTTTGGTAGCCTGGAGCTCTTGGGGGTCGATGGTGAGCGGGTTTTGGTCCAGGACTACCAGATCGGCGTATTTGCCGGGCTCCAGGCTGCCGAGATTTTGTTCGTCGCCCGCTGCATAGGCGCTGCCCAGGGTGTAGTTGCGCAGGGCTGTTGCTGCATCGATGCGCTCGCTCGGCAACCAGCCGCCCTCGGGCCAGTGGCTTTTGGGGTCCTGGCGCGTGATGGCCGTGTAGAGCACGTTCATGCTGGTAACAGCTGTTATGGGGCTATCGGTGCCGAAGGCTTGGCGAATGCCGCGCTGCTTATAGGTTGCGAACGGCCACATGATGCGGCTGCGCTCCAAGCCCAGGTCGCGCTCCGGACCACCCGGGTCGAGCGTGATATGGCAGGGCTGGCTCGAGGCAACCACGTCGAGCTTGCGCAGGCGGTCGATGTCCTCGGGCAAGAGGTTCTCCAGATGCTCAAGCGTGTTATGACCGTGCTGGGGCAGGCCGTACAGGTCGGCGGCCTCCTCAAAGATATCGAGCGCGGCATGGATGGCACCGTCGCCGATGACGTGAATACGCACAGTGTGGCCACGCTCCGCAGCCGCCATAACCAGCTTGCGCATGCGCCCGGCGGGAACCGTCAGACGGCCCTGGTCGCCCGGGAAGCGCGGATTGGTATAGGGCTCGGTGAGATACGCCGTGTGTTCGCTCGACACGCCATCGAAGAACTGCTTAAAGCCTGGCGCTGAGAGCAGCGCGTTGTTCGCGTAGCGGGTCTGTAGCTCTTCCAAGCGCGATTGGTCATCCAGCAGCGTGGGAAACAAATGGGCGCGGATGCCCAGCTTGCCGGCTGCCTGCAGTTTGTCGTAGACGTCGTCGCGGATAAAATCGCAGCCCGGCATGGGCATGAGCGACATATCGCAGATCGAGGTGATGCCCTGCTCGGCCATACGCCTCATTTGATCGGAGTAAGCGCTTGCAATGCGATCCTCCCCCAGCCACTCAAGGCAGCGCGGTAGCAGCTGCATGGCAGCCGCCTCGTGAGCAATGCCCGTGAGCTCGCCGTTTGCATCCTTGTCGTAACTGCCGCCCGCTGGCGGCTCGCTGTCGCGTGTGACGCCGAGCGCCTCGAGTGCGCGGCTGTTGAGCCAAAGCGTGTGCCCGTCGCCCGAATACATAACGCAGGGACGATCGGGGAACGCCGCATCGAGCGACGCCTTGGTAGGATGCTCGGGCGGGTCCCAACGGTAGTCGCGCCAGCCCTGCGTCACAACCCAAGCGTCATCGGGCAGGTCCTGGGAAAACTCGAGCGCGTGCTGCACCAGCGCAGCCTCGGACGTGCCCATATCCATGAGCATGTACGGCGAGGAGCCGACCGAGGTATGGAAGAAGTGCAGATGAGCGTCATGGAAACCTGGGCAGACAAACTGCTCGCCGTAGTCGATAACCGGCGTGGCGGCAGGCGCGGCGGCAATCACGTCATCGGGCGCACCGACTGCGACGATACGGTCGTCTGCGATGGCAATCGCCAGCTCGCGGGCGGTATCGATGCCGTCTTGCGCGGTAAAGACGTTCTTGGAGCGGATAATCCGATCGATATGTTGCATGGGCATCCCCATCTCTGGCAGGAAATTCAACACCCCCGAGTGTACTCCCCCGCCCTTGTAACAAAACCCCAAGCGGCAAACGGCAACTTTACCAGCCCTAGCGGCAGGTGGCATACTGGAGAGAGCCTGTACGATTTTGCGATCAACCCAGCAAGGAGCAAATCGACCATGACGAAGACCAAGGCACAGCAGATTATGGCGGCGACCGAGGCTCGCGCGGCTGACGACGTCACCGCGGCCATCCGAGATATCGCCGCCGAGTTTGAACCCTACATCATCAAGCAGCGCCGGCACTTCCATAAGCACCCGGAGCTGAGCCTTGCCGAGGAGCGCACGACCTCCGACATCGCCAACCAGCTCGACGCCATGAATATCCCCTACGAGCGTCCGCTCAATACGGGCCTTGTGGCGACCCTTCGCGGCACCGCGCCCGACGCCTATCGCGAGGACGGCACGCCACGCCGCCGCATCCTGCTGCGCGCCGACATCGACGCCCTGCCCGTCACCGAGCAGACCGGCGAGGAGTTCGCCAGCGTCAACGAGGGCTGCATGCACGCCTGCGGCCACGACTGCCATATCGCCATGATGCTCGGCACGCTGCAGATTCTGCGCCATATGACCGACGACATCCACGGCGAAGTCCGCATCGTCTTCCAGCCCAGCGAGGAAAACGGCCAGGGCGCCAAGCTCATGATCGGCACGGGCGTGCTCGACGGCGTCGATGGTGCCTACGCCGCGCATATCTGGAGCGAGGTTGACGCCGGCACCGTAAGCTGCGAGCCCGGTCCGCGCATGGCCAATACCGACTGGTTCCGCATTGATGTCCGCGGCACCTCGTGCCATGGCGCCATGCCCCAGCGCGGCCACGACGCCGTTATGGTTGCCGCCGAGATCGTCAACGCTCTGCAGACCATCGTCTCGCGCGAGATCAGCCCCTATGAGCCGGCTGTCATCACCGTCGGCGAGCTGCACGGCGGCACCGCGCGCAACGTTATCGCCGGCACGGCGTACCTCGCCGGCACGGTGCGCACCTATGGCGACAAGACGCATGAGGAGATGCCCGAGCTTATGCGCCGCATCGTGGAGCACACCGCAGCAGCACTAGGCGCCGAGGCCGAACTCACCGACTACACCATCGCCAACTACAAGGTCGAAAACGATGCCGCCTCGAGCGAGCGCTGCCGCCAAGCTGTGCTCAAGTGCCTGGGCCCCGCGGGCGAGGGCCATTACCGCGGCACGCTTTCGGGCGAGGACTTCTCGGAGTACCTGCGTCGCGTGCCAGGCGTGCTCGCCTTTGTCGGCGCGCGCAATCCCCAGATCGGCGCCACCTATGCCCAGCACTCCTGCTTCTATAAAATCGACGAGAGCGTGCTCGCCAAGGGCTCCATGGTAGCCGCTCAGTATGCCATCGACTTTTTGGCCGAGCCCACGCAAGAAGAGCTCGACGGTCCCACGATCGCCGCGGTTGCCGAGACCAATCCCGACCTGGCAGCCAAGCTGCGCTCTGTCAAGGCAACGGCCGCCGAGGCCCGCGACGCCATGCACGACGCCCGCACCGCCCGCCATGCCGCCATCAAGGGCATTCACGATGCCCGCGCCGCTGCTCGCCATGAGGAGAAGCGCGACGAGTAGCCGTCACGCCCACCCATAACAACCTGGCTAGAGCAAAGCGGGGGGCGAACGTTATCTCAACGTTCGCCCCCGCTTATGTGTCGGCTGCTTTCCTAGCGCGTCCTCCGTTACGACAGGTAAGAGCGAAGGATGGTGAGCCAGCGTGGGGTTTCGAGGTGGATGATATCGTCGGGGACTCCGGCGGGCGCATGGCCGCCAAAGAGTAGACCGGCATCTGCCGGATTGATGAGGCGCACGATCCATACGGCGACGACCAGCACGCACAGAATAATAACCGCAATGTCGATGCCGCGCTTTAGCTTGCTCGATGCCACCTCCTCGCGCACGAACGCGAGCACGAACGCAATCGGCACCACCCAAAACAGCGGATGGTAGGCAAAGGCTGCCGCAAAATCGAGGCGCAGTGCTGCCAGCCAGGCCCTCGTCATGCCACATCCCGGACAGGGAATGCCCGTCATCAGGCGAAACACGCAGCCGATGTCGAGCAGGTAGAGTGCGAGCCAGGCGACAAAGAGCGCCCCGATGCAAAAAAGGGCGCGGCGAATGAGCTCCGCCGCGCCCTTATGTCCCTGGGAGCTGTTCACGCCGCTCTTATCGTTAGGCACGCGCGCCAAGACGGGTGTTGTAAGCCGTTGCCATGGCATTGGTGTTCTTGATGATAATGTTCATGGCAAAGATGGGGCCAAGACCGCACAGCAGCGCGCCGACAATCTGCCACATAAGAACGGTGGTACCGTTCTCCTGGAACATCAGGCCATAGCGAGGAGCATTAGCCTGCAGGCGGTTACCGATCTTGTAGTACCAGTAGAGTCCGTAGAAGCCGCAGGTCACAAACGACAGCAGGATGAATGCCGCCAGACCCGGCGTGTAATCGCCGTCGTCCTGGCACATGACATTGATGTCGCGGGCGAGGCAATAGAGGAAGTAATACGAATAGATGCCGCAGGTCACGATGGAAAGCAGGAGCCAGCCGATCACGCCACGGTCGGTCTTAATCGGAGCATAGCCCATCGGGGCAGGTGCGGGCTGCTGAGCATACTGCTGCTGGCCGGCGTACTGCTGCTGCCCGGTGTACTGCTGCTGAGGCTGGGGCTGAACTGCCTGAACCGGAGCGGGCTGAATCTGCGTGGGCTGCGGAGCAGGCTGGGGCTGAGGTGCAGGCTGCGGAGCAGGAGCAGCGGAAGCGGCACCGACGGCAGAACCGCAGACAGGGCAGAATTTGGCATCATCCGAAATGGGAGAACCACAAGTGGGACAGAACACAAGCTTCTCCTTTTCCTAAGGCGTTGCACGCCTTCAAACCTTACACGTCTATGTTCTCAACAATAGCCGCGACGTTGTTGCGCAACATTGACCAATTTCCGAGAATTTTTGCTGCAACCGTTTTCCCAGGCATTTTCTTGCTTCCGCAGTAGAAAAAGGCACCCCGGGCTCAGTTGCCCAGGGCGCCTCGACCGACTATTCGGTTTGATTGTTTTCGGCAGCAGGATTATCGCCCGGCTCATCCGCCGGCGTGGCAACGGCATTCCAATCGGGTTCCGCAGGCGTCGCCTCGGGCGCAGGCTCGGGCTCAGATGCCGGTTCAGGCTCGGGCGCCGGCGCAGGCTCGGGCTCAGATGCCGTCTCAGACTCGGTCGCGGGAGCGGGCGCAGGTGTCGGCGAAGCATCCGGAGCACTGTAACCCGAAGCAGCGGACTTCTTCTCGAAGGGCAGTACAAAAGTCAGAACGTCGTCCTTGTCCTCGTCGGCCCACTCACTTGCATAACGTGCGGCCCAGTAGCCAACGGCACGGTGCTTGAGCATCTTGCCAAAGACCGTTAGAAATACGGTGACGAAAGCGACCAGCACCAGGAACAGCACGAGCGTAATGCCGCCGCCGGTAACAATCGCCTCAATGCCCGTAGGACGATAGTAGTAGCTATACATACCAACAGAGGCAATGGCGCCAAAGACGACCGTCAAGATCCATGTGACAACGTTGGCGACCAGGCCCGTCAAAAACTCGGGAAGGAACGAAGCACAGAACAGCTTGGTCTTGTTGTGCTTAAAGGCCGCCCAGACCTTATCGAGCGAAAACGCGCTCTCGACGCGCCCGGTCACCGCAAAGTGCATCACGGCGATGTCGGCGAACATCTTAAAGAAGACACCCAGAATCGCCGAGGCAATCAGAGCCAGGACAAGCAGGCCGAGCGAACCGAACAGCGCAGCCTCGAGCGCATAAGAGCCGTAAAAAGAATACGAGCCCGCGGCGCCAATTACCACGCCCTCCACCAGCGAAAGCACTACACCGATAACGGGAATGGCAGCGATAACCTCGAGCACGACCGAAATAACGCTCGAAAAGACTCCGAGACCAAACGACGTGGAACGCATGAGTGGACGGTCCATGCCGTCATCAACCTTAAGCGACAGATCACGGCCCCACTCGATACCAAAGCCGGAACCGCACACACTCGCAATGCAAGCTGCCAAAAAGCCGATGGCAGCTGCAATGCCGCCAATAACGGGAATAAACAACACGAGCACCGACACAACGCAAATCAGCGCCGGCAAAAACGCGATTTGGCATACACGCTGAAGCACGCCCGGAGTCTTAGTCATATCTTGGAACGCCTGAGCCACACAGCCCTTTGGCGCATTCGCCACGGGCGGTTGCGGAACAAACTGCTGGGGCTGAGGCTGTCCCTGGGGAGCGGGGCCAGCGGCACCGGCATTATGAGCACCACACACGCCGCAGAACTTGTCGTTATCGCCCATGGGGGCGCCACACTGCGAGCAGAACATAGAATCATCCCTTCGTATCTTGAACGAATCACTTGGATCGCAAACGATGTCTTTAGCATCATTATTGCCCAATGTGGGGTCAAATACTCAAAGATGACCGATTTGCAAGGTACACGGCGCCAGCAGGCGGTTCGTTGAATACGTCTGTGCTAGTTCGTTCCGCGGAAGCCCTTGCCGACGATCTCGGAGCTGTCGACGATCGTGATAAAGGCACCTGGATCGACTTCGCGCGCATAGCGGCGCAGTTGCACGGCCTCGCGACGGCTCAGCACGCTCATGATCACCGTCACGCACTTGCCCGAGAAGGCACCGTAGCCGCGGCTGATGGTCGCCGTGCGGTTGAGATGCTTGACGATAAACTCCTCGACCTTAAGGGGCTCGGAACAAATGACCGTGCAGACTTTGCGCAGGTGAATGCTCTCAATGGCTTTGTCGACCACAAGCGTCTTGGCAAACAAGCCGAGCACGCAATACAGACCGACACGCGGGCCATACAAAAAGGCCGCGATGGTCACGATGCCGATATCGACCAGCAGCAGGGCACGGCCAATCTCGAGCGTCGTACGGCGCTTGAGGATCATGGCAAGAATGTCCGTGCCACCCGTCGAGGCGCCGATGTCAAAGACAATAGCGCTGCCAAGCGCCGGCAAGATGACGGCAAAGCACAGGTCGAGCCACATATCACCCGTCAGAGAGACATCGGTCGGAATAAAGAGCTCAAACAGCGAAACATAGGCGGACAGCGCAAACGAGGCGAAGACGCTCCACAGGATTGCCTTGCGCTCCAAAAAGATAAAGCCCAGAACGACCAGGACCGCATTGATAATCCACATAAAAACGCCGACGGGCAGGGTCGGGAACAGCGTGGACAGAATGACCGACACGCCCGAGGTACCGCCAAAAGCAAAGTGATTAGGGGTTTTAAACGCAACGATGGCGAAGGCCGTAAGAATCAGGCCCAGATTGAGCTCGGCAAAAAAGCGCGGGAAGCCCGGCTCCTGGCTGCGCTTTTGACCGGCACGCTCACCGCGCTCGATATCGGTGCGATCAACCACGCGCTCCATCGGCACCACGGGAGGACGATGCACCTCCTCGGCAGCACGCGATGCCGCCTCTGCCGCGGCGGCCTCAATCGCCCATGCCTTGCTTTCTGTTTCGTGCTCGTCAGCCATTACGGCAACCCCTCGTTAACAATTTGGAAACAATGCGCCCATTAGGGTAACGCGGAACGCGACGATTGCAACCCCTAGTTAGACGAGCGGTATGCCTACATCGGGGGGGCATACAAATAACGGCCGGCCACGCTTTTGCTTGCGCGGTCGGCCGTTTAACGTTTTCGCAGATAAAACCTGCCAAAACAAACCTGTCCCTTTTTGGAAGGTTATTCGTGCTGGCTGGTGCGGTGCTCGTACTCCTCGGGGGTGATGACGTCCTCGATGCGCAGGTTGACGCCCGCCACCTCAAGGCCGGTCATCGCGGCAAGGCGCTCGGTGACACGTGCCTTGACATCGTCGAAGATCGCGGGCGCATAGGCGCCGTACTCGATGATGACGGAGATGTTGACGACCACGCGATTGTCATCGGTGACCTCGACCGTCACGCCCTTGGTCAGATTCTCGGCACCAAACTGCTCCTGCACAAAGTGCATGAGGTTACCCTTCATGCCCAGAACGTGCGGAACCTCGCGGGTGGCCATGGCAACGATCTTCTCGATCACGCCGTTGGAATAGGTCAGCGAGTCCTCGGACTCGTCCGCTTCCTCGTCATCCTCATCAGCATCGGACTCGGCCTCGACGAGCGCCTCATCCTCGAGCGTTACGTCCTCGGCCTCGGCGGTGACGGTCTCGTCTGCCTCGAGCTCGGTATCGGCTACATCGACCTTCGTATTAAAAGCCATGGTTCCTCCTTATGCCTGCCGCGGATGCGACAGTCGAATACAGATTAGCGGCCGCTAAACAGACGGCCGAAGAAGTTGACGATCCCGTTCTCGCCGTCGCGAATTTGACCGATCACAGCGCCGATCAGCACGAAGAATGCAATGACGAGTGTGTCCCACAGGCCCAACGTGAGCACCAACACGGCGAGGATAAAGCCAGCGACGGCACCGAGCGTGGTGTTGGGATGACGCACAGCATAGCTCCAGATGGCAGCGCCCGTACCCTTGATGAGACCCATAGCCTCGTCAAAATCCGCGGCCGCCGCATCTTGCAACTCGGTTGCCTCTGCTTTGGAATCAACAGGTTCGCTCGCCGGCGTGGCGCTCTGGTCAATCGTCAGGCGCGGCGTACGAGCGGTCTTATCTTGATTGGTATCACTCACCGGAAACCTCCACGGTCTGGACGGTAGTCTTGGACGGCAAAAAACGGACGCGCGTAGTCGTACCCGGCGTGCCGAGCATGGTGTCGCAAGCTTCCTCGATGCGCTGCTGCATCGCGGTAGCCAGAGATGCCACGTCCTTATCGTCAAGCGCGATAGCCTCGACCTTAAATCGGACGTGCGAATCGTCGGAGCCTTGGACGCGGGCCTCGACATGCTCGACCATCACGCGGTCGTCGCGCTCGGCAGCAGCCCTGGCACACGAAGAAAGCGCCGCAAGGGTAACCTCGATATTGCGTTCCCCCGCCGGATGCACGCAGGACGGCTCGCAACGAGCAAACATCAGGCGGAAGAAGCTTACCAGCACGCCGATCGCCACAACTCCGCCGCATGCCGTCACGACAATGCGCGGCATGGGGTCGCGCATCAGCAGCATAAAGCGATACGTATACGGCCCCCAAAACTGGCAGACGAGCGTACCCAGCGCCACGATGGCGGCGGCAAGATACACAATCGCTAGGGCTCGTTTGAGTACGCGCACGTGGCGCTCCCTTCAAATCTCGGCTCTCGAAATGCAAAACGGTTCGCATCATTATAAAAGAGCCGGGTCCGGTGCTCTACGCACGCGGATCCGGCTCATCTATTCCACGAGGCTTGCATGCTCGCTTCATTATGCCCAGATATGCACGGCTTAACCCGTGCGGGCGCTACTCCTCCTCGAGGGCAGCGATGACCTCGTCGGTCATGTCCATGGTGCTGTAAACATCCTGGACGTCGTCGAGCTCCTCAAGACGGTCGATGAGGCGCTGAACCTTCTTGGCGTCGGCGCCGGAGACCTCGGTCGGGGTGGTCGGGACCATGGTGGTCTCGGAACCCTTGACCTGGACGCCCTGCTCCTCGAGCGCCTTGGAGACAGCCATAACCTCGTTGGCAGTAGTCCAGACGATCCACTCCTCGCCGGCGTCCTCGTAGTCCTCGCCACCGGCCTCGGCGATGGCCATCATGAACTCATCCTCGTCACCGGCAGCACCGTTGGCGATCATGGTCTCCTTCTTGGCGTTCTCGTCCAGGATCTCCTTGGCGACGACGATCTGGCCCTTGCGCTCAAACTGGAAGGCGACGGAGCCGGAGGTGCCCAGGTTGCCACCAGCGTGGGAGAAGGCGGAACGGACATCGGCGGCGGTACGGTTGCGGTTGTCGGTCAGGCAGTCGACGTAGACGGCGACACCGGCGGGACCGTAGCCCTCGTACACGATGTTCTCGTAGACGGCGGCGTCAGCACCCGAACCAAAAGCCTTGTCGATAGCGGACTTGATCTTGTCCTTAGGCATGGACTGAGCCTTGGCCTTGGCAACAGCAGCGGCGAGGCTGGCGTTGTTCTCGGGCAGCGGGTCACCGCCGAGACGGGCAGCAACGGTGATGTTGCGGCTGAGCTTGGAGAAGAGGGCGGAACGCTTGGCGTCCTGCGCGCCCTTACGATGCTTGGTTGTGGCCCACTTAGAGTGTCCGGACATACGTGTCTCCTATCGGTTTCGACCTAAAGCCCAGCGCAGATGCTCGGGCAATATAAACAAACGTCGTTATGATATACCTACTGGCCTGCGAGATAAACCCCAAAATGAAGGCGTCGTGATGATGACCCCTTTGGTGCAAAGAGACCTGGCCCCCAATGCACCAAGTTAGGACCAGAGGAAGTCGCTGCGGGTGACGGTGGCGCCGATGGCAAAGGGCATGCAGGCGATGACCGGATACAGGTAGCGCATGTAAGTCGAGCCGTTGCACGGGCCAATCAGGCACACGGCGAGCACGCCCAACAGCGGCACCCAGATCGCCAGCGCACGCCATGAATGACGACGCAGCAGGTAGACCACCACGGCGATCATGATCCACACATAGGTGGCCGAGCTCATGGTGAGCGAAATAAACGGGATGCGCTGCACCGCCACACGGTACAGATTGATCAGGTGGTCACACCAGCGTACCACGTTGCTGTCAACCGGATGGAAGTCGAAGTACTTGAGGTTGTCGGGACGCGCCATGATCTCGGTACTGCGCGCCGTGCTGTAGACCCAGGCATCGCGCGCGCTCGGATAAAAATAACCATAGTAGTTATTGATAAGCGCCGAAATATAGCACTCGGGATCCTTCTTAAACATCTGAGCCCATACCCCAAAATAGGCATCGATGTCCTCCTGCGAGGCGTACTCGTTAAAGCAGTTCTTGACGGCATCGGACTTGTCGGGGTTGTAGCGGCGGCCCAGGTTCTCGTACTTGAGTACGCGATCGATCACGGCACGCTCTTCGTCGGTCACCGAACCGTCGCAAGGAGCCTCCACGATGGTACCGTCCTCCTTAACCGTGGGGTTGACGCCCGAGTTGAGGCCGTCGTGCTTTTGGACGAAACGAGCCGTCTGCTGGAACGGAATCGAGAGGATTTCGCGCTTGGAACCAGGCGTGATATCGTGCGCCGGCATAAAGACCTTGGTGAAGTACATATTAGAGGCAAGGCAGAGCGCGAGCACCGCGAGAACGCCAACCCAGCGGAAACGCGGGATGGCGCCTGAAGGCGCAGCACCAGCCTGCTTGGCTGCACGACGAGCCACATGCACGTCCCATACGCAAAACGCCGCCGCGATTACGCATGCCGCCAGGGGAAACACCAGGCCGCCGTTGCGCAGGAACGTGGAACCCATGGCGCCCAGAGCGAGCAGCAGCCAGTCGTGGCGCGCAAAGAGCACGGGGGCTTTCTCGCCCGCTCGCTCGGCATTGGCATCGCGACGGGGCAGGCCACATGCCACGAGCTTGACGGTCTGTACCAGCAGAACCAAGAACGCGTCGGCAAAGAGCACGTCTTTGGTGAGCAACGCCGCGTAGTTAGAGAACATCGGCATAAACGCAAAGAACAGCAGGATCGCACCGCGAACCGGCAGGCTCACGCCCAGTTTGCGCAGCGACGAAATGGAATAGGCCATGCAGGCAGCCGTGATGACAAATTGAGCGCAGGTGTAGATGGCAAGGCCCGCGTTAGCGCTGTTGAACAGCGAAAGCCCCAGCTGAACGCACGAGCCGATAATGGCCGTGTGCACTACGGGATGATGCCCGTTGAGCAGCACGTTGGGGTTGAGTAGGCGCAGGTAGTCGCTCGTGCCGTTGGGATAGTTGAACCACTGGCGAATCTGCGCGCCCGTATCTCCCATAAAAAGCCCGGGCAGCGAAGCGACGAGCGTGGGCGCCCAGGCGATCATAAGCACCAGGAAGGGCCCGGCAAAGGGATGGACCGAGAGCACGGCGTGAGTCACACGCCATACGCGGCCAAAGTGCGCTTCGGAAAACGGAATGCGCCGAGAGCTCAGCCAATCTAGACACTCAAAGGCAAGGTAGAAGGCAACGACCGCCAAGAGCATCCAGCCCGCGCCGCCAATCCAGGCGCAGATGATGCGGGCTTTGTCGCCAAGGACAATCTCGGCCGAGTCGGTGAGATCGTAGCTGCGGCCGAACACCATGCAGATGGCGAAGAACAGCGACGGCAGAATGATCGATGGACGCCAGGTGTCGCCACGGCCAAAGAACACGTAGCGAAACGGTAAGGTGAGCAGGCAGGCAAGTGCAAGCAGCATGACCGCGTCGGTATGGCCGGCAAACGAGAGGAGCACCTCGTAGCACACGTACAGCATGCCCGAGGCTTTGGGGTCAATCGCCAAGACTGCGTTGCTCGACACCGGGGCGGGATCGATGGAAAACGCCGTGGTCGCCAACAGCGCGAGCAAAAATGCGATGAGCGTCTGCTTGGCGGGGTAGCGCTTAAACCAGACAATGCGGGCAGCGTCGCGCGCAGCCGTTGTGGAGAGATCGGAATCCTTCACAGTCCAAAGAGCCTTTCTAGAAACCTGCCAAAAAGGGACAGGTTTATTTTGGCAGGTTTTATCTGGGGAAACGTTACGGTTCTGTCATCGTTGCCCAGCAAAACCACCACAAAGGTGCCTGTCCCCTTTGTGGTGGTTTTGGTGGTTAGGCGTCCAGGTAGACGCGCTGGGGCTGGTTGCGGCGACGAGCAAAGATGATGAGCGCCAGGCCCGCGATTACGAGTGGCAGACTCAGCAGCTGACCCATGGTGATGACGCCTCCCAGCAGATAACCCAGCTGGGCATCGGGCACGCGCACAAACTCAATGAGGAAGCGGACGATGCCGTAACCCATCACAAACACACCCATAAACGTACCCTGGGGCAGCAGCGGTTTTTTGCGGCTGAGCACCTGCAGAATGCAGAAGAGCACAATGCCCTCAAGAAATGCCTCGTAGAGCTGGGAGGGGTGACGCGGCATATCCCCCGCGGTGCCACCGAAGACCACGCCCCAGGGCAGATCGGTCGGCTTGCCCCACAGCTCACCGTTGACAAAGTTGGCACAACGGCCCAGGCACAAGGCCAGCGGCGCGCCTATGACGGCAAGATCTGCCAAAGTCCAGGCATCGAGCTTATACATGCGGCACACGATGATGCCGCCCAAGATGCCGCCCACCAGGCCACCGTGGAAGCTCATGCCGCCCTCGTTGGTGGCAAAGATCTCGAGCGGGTGCGCCCAGTAGTAGCCATCACCATAAAAGACGACGTAGAACAGGCGCGCACCGATAATGAGGCCAAAGACCACGCCGACCACGACACTCGTCAGGTCGTCGACCGTAATGTCAAAACCCCAACGGCGCTGCGTGCGATACATGACGACCGCCGTGAGCAAAGCTCCGACCACATAGGCCAAGCCGTACCAGTAGATGGTGATGGGCCCCGCCGAAATGGCGACGGGATCAAGCATATGGTAGAGGTCGTTGAGCATATCGGTCCCCCTGCTCCCTACATACAAATGCGGCCGCGGGCCTTGCGCTCGCAGCCGCATATTTGGGCGTAACGTCTATGCGGAGTATGCCGTCCGCAGCTTTCGAATCTTAGAACGGCGCGTACTCGTCGTACAGGTCGTCGGTCTCGCCGGAGGCATTGATCTGCTCAACACGGGTAACGCCGGGCACATGCTCCTTGAGGATACGCTCGATACCCATGGACAGGGTCAGTGCGCTCATAGGGCAGCCGGCGCAAGCGCCCTGCAGCTCCAGCTTGACGACGCCCTCGTCGTCAACGCCCACATACTCCATATCGCCGCCATCGGCCTGCAGGTTGGGGCGAATCTCTTCAAGAACCTTCTTAAGCAGCTCTTCGTTAACAGCCACAGGGGCTCCTTTCTCACAATTACGCGGGCGCGCCCGCGGACAGGGGCTATGTTACTACAGCCATGTACCCGCTTAGGCGCCAGCCATGCGTGCGGACACGACTTTCACGAGCGGTCAATTTGGGACGGGTCTCTTTTAGCTGCCTTTTGTTGCCAGCTGGCGTTGCCACGCGCTACTGCTGAGCCTGCCCCTCGGTGCCGATGTGAACATCGACGATAACCTGGCGGTAGCTGATGCCACAGGAGTCGAGGATACGGCGGCTGATGCGTCCATCATCGGTGTCGGCGTACTTGTTGTCCAGGTAGACAACCTCGCCCACACCCACCTGCGCCAAAATCTTGGCGCAGTCGTGGCACGGGAACAGCGTAACGTAGACCGTGGAACCCTCGAGGTCCTTGAGCGAGCCACGGTAGTTGAGCACGGCGTTTGCCTCGGCATGGACCACGTAGTTGTGCTTGTCCTGCAGCGGGTCGTCGCTCGTACCCCACGGGAAAAAGTCGTCGTTGAGCGCCGAAGGCGTACCGTTGTAGCCCACCGAAAGGATGCGGTGGTTGGTGCTGGCGATGCACGCGCCCACCTGCGTGTTGGGGTCCTTGCTGCGGCGCTGCGCGGCGATGGCCACGCTCATAAAGAACTCGTCCCAGCTAATGACGTCCAGGCGCTTGCCTGACGAAGTTTGATGAAGATCGTCCGACATGGCAGACACCTCCGTAATCGCAATAGTTTGACCCATTGTAGCAGGTGAAAGGTGAGGGCGTTTGTCCCACCGGCGCCCTCACTTTTACACGCGGCGGGGCTTTTGGTTGATGCGGTAGAGCTCGGCGAGTCCTCGCAACGTCAACGCGTCATCGACCGTCAGGCTATGACCGACAAGGGCCGCAAGTGCCTCGGCATCGTCGCCGGTAATGACGATGGGCACATCGCCCTCCCCCGCGGCCTTGGTCGCGCGCATCTCGGCAAGCACCATGTCGAGCATACCGTCGATGCGGGCCACCTCGCCCAAGACCACGCCCGAGCGCATCGCCTCGCGCGTGTTACGGCCGATGACATGCGTGGGTGCCGAGGGCTCAACCTGCGGCAAGCGCGCCGCGGCAGCCGAAAGCGAGCGGGCGCCAAGCGCCAGACCCGGCGCGATAACGCCGCCCACAAAGGTACCGCACGCGTCGATGACCTCGATATTGGTCGTCGTACCCAGGTCGATCACGATACAGGGAGAGCCGTAGACGGCGCGTGCCGCCACGGCATCGGCAATGCGGTCGGGGCCGATCTCGGCCGGGTCGTCGTAGTGCACGGGCATGCCGGTCTTAAGTCCCGGTCCCACCGTGAGCACGCGTCCCGTGCAGGTGCGGGAAAGCGCCGCCTTCCACGGACGCTCGAGCGCCGGCACCACGCAACTCAGCACTGCAGCTGCGGGAACGAGCGCGCCGGGCATGCCCGCATCGGCCGCCAGTGCGGCCATGACCTGCACGAGACGCATGCGCGCCTCGTCTGCTGTGATGCTCGACGGCGTGGTGATCTCGCACGTCGCAAGCGGACATTCCTGCGCCGCGGCCGAATCCTCTGCAAACAGGCCAAAGCGAATGAACGTGTTGCCCACGTCGACCGTCAATATATATGCGCACCCATTAAGCATCGTCGGCGCTCCTTTCGTCTGCCCAGCAGTATATCGCCTACCTAAACCAGTCATCCCAAAATGACTAGCTTGCGGCTATACTGGTGCGCGGTCGTGCGCGAGCTCACGCGGCGGCCCTTGGTAACCCGACTTCCCGCGCCGTATCCGTAGCGGCGCTCCCGGGGGAGCGGATATACGCAAAGGAGTTCTATATGAGCAATCCCTCGAACCGTGCCTCGATGCGCGGGCAACTCACGCTGCGCGGCGTCGTCATCGGCGTCCTTGGCTGCGTGATTATCACGGCAAGCTCGGCCTACACCGCCCTCAAGATGGGCGCACTCCCCTGGCCGATCGTCTTCGCTGCCGTCATCTCGCTGTTCTTCCTTAAGCTCATGGGCAACGCCAGCCTCAACGAGGCCAACGTCACCCACACCATCATGTCCGCAGGCGCCATGGTCGCCGGCGGCCTGGCGTTTACCATCCCGGGCGCCTGGATGCTGGGCTATGCCGACCAGATCAGCTGGCTCGACATGTTTATCGTGGCACTCGCCGGCACCATCCTGGGCCTGCTGGCCACGGCGCTCATCCACCGTCACTTTATCGTGGACGCTGCGCTTGAGTTCCCCACCGGCAACGCCGCAGCTCAGACCTTGCGCGCGACCGAGGCTGGCGGCAAAACCGGCAAGCAGCTCTTTGGTTCCATGGCCATCGCCGGCATCTATAGCGTGCTGCGCGACGCCCTGGGCATTGTGCCCAGCATGCTGTGCACGCTCAACATTCCCGGCGTGACCTTTGGTATCTACAACTCGCCCATGTTGCTCTCCGTCGGCTTCCTCGTGGGCTTCGCCCCGGTCGCCTTCTGGTTTGCCGGCGCCCTGCTGGGCAACTTTGGCATCGTCGTCGGCGGCACCGCTGCCGGTCTGTTCGACGTTGTGACTGCGCAGGGCATTGTTAAGTCCCTGGGCATGGGCCTCATGATGGGCTTTGGCGTCGCCGTCGTCCTCAAGGACATCCTGCCGCAGGTCGCCGGTATCGTCCGCGGTCTTGCCGCCGACAGCTCCACCGACACCGACGAGCAGTCGCTCATCTCGGGCTCCCTTAAGCTCGACGCCGGCATCATCGGCCTGGGCGCCGCCGCCATCGCCGTGATCATCGCCATCGTGCTCGACCTTGGCCCCGTTCCGGCCGTCATCGTGACGCTGTTCACCTTTGTCACCACCATCATGAGCGCACAGAGCTGCGGCCAGACTGGCATCGACCCCATGGAGATCTTTGGCCTCATCGTTATGCTCATCGTGGCCGCCTTTGCACGGATCGCTCAGGTCAAACTGTTCTTTATCGCCGGCATCGTAGCCGTGGCGTGCGGCCTTGCGGGCGACGTCATGAACGACTTTAAGGCCGGCGCCGTGCTGGGCACCAACCCGCGTGCGCAGTGGATCGGCCAAGCCATCGGCGGCATCGTGGGCGCCCTGGTCGCCGCAGCCGTCATGGTCGCGCTCGTCACCGCCTATGGCCCGGACGCCTTTGGCCCCGACAAGAGCTTCGTTGCCGCGCAGGCAAGCGTCGTCGCCACCATGGTCTCGGGCATCCCGAGCGTGCCGTGGTTCGTTGGCGGCTTTATCGCCGGCATCGTCATGTACTGGCTCGGCATTCCGGCCATGATGATCGGCCTGGGCGTGTACCTGCCGTTCTACATGTCACTCACGGCATTCCTGGGCTCCTGCGTCAAGCTCGCCTACGACAAGTGGTCCGCCCACCGCGACGCCACCGCTGGTCTTTCTGACGAGGAGAGGGCTGCCAAGGACGCCGCCTTCCAGGAACAGGGCCTGGTCGTTGCCAGCGGCCTGCTCGGCGGCGAGTCCATCGTCGGCGTTATCCTGGCGTTTGTCTCCGTGGGCTTAAGCCTGCTGGGCTAAGCTGAGCAGCTGCTCGACAGCAACCATATTGCCTACGGCTTGCCCGGTCGGTAGCTTCTGCGGCTGCTGACCGGGCTTTTTGATATCGAAACAAAGAAAGGCCGGCGCGCTGCGTTTAACAGCGCGCCGGCCTTATCGGTTAAGCTATCGAAGCATTCCTGCTATGAACCGAAGTTCGTTGCAGAATCTACGCTCGAAACGCTACATCTGCTTGCGACGACGATCGCTCAGCGTCACACCAGCGGCCACGAGGGTGATACCGCCGATGACGAACACCTCGCCTGCAAGTGCGGAGTCATCACCGGTCTGGGCAAGCGCGGCAGGCGCAGCCTGTTTCTTGGCAACGGAGACCTTTGCAGCAGCCTGCGTAACCTGGGGCTTGGCCTGAGGCTTGCTCTGCGGCTCAGCCTTGGGATGATACTTGTCGTACTCGGCCTGAGCGGCAGCCAGGACATCCTTGGCATCGCCAAGCTCGGCAAGCGCGGCGGCATAGGCGTCGTTGGCATCGGACAGCTTGGCATCGGCATCGCTCAGAGCAGCCTTGAGGCCAGCGGCGGCATCGACGGCGGCCTTATAGCGAGCGTAGGCAGCGTTCAGCTTGACCAGCTTCTCGTTGCCTGTCGTGCCCGCGGCAAGGGATGCCTTGTGGTCGACAACCTCAAGATCGGCCTTGAGTGCCTCGTCGTTGGCAAGCTCGGCCTTGGCCTTGACGATCTCGAGGTTCGCATCGACGACGGCTTCGTTGGCGGCCTCGAGCTGCTTCTGGGCATCGGCGACACTGGCCACGGCAGCGTCATAGGCGGTCTTGGCGTCGTCGACCGCCTTCTGGGCGCCGGCGAAGCGCTCGAAGGCCTTGTTTGCGCCGGCCAGCTCGCCCTCGGCGGCCTTGGCCTTCGCCTGTGCGTCGGACAGGGCCTGCTTCTTGGCGGCAACTGCCTGCTTGGCGTCCGAAAGAGCGGTCGCGGCCTGGACATCTGCGGCCTGGGCCTTGTCTACACCAGCCTGGGCAGTGTCGTCGGCCTTCTTGGCATCGTCAAGCATGCCCTGCTTGTTCGCAAGGTCCGTCTTGGCGGCATCGCGCTTGGCGGTAAGATCCTTGACCGAAGCCGTGGCGTTATCATACGCCTCATTGGCCTGGTCGGATTTTGCCTTGGCGGCATCGCGGGCGCTGCGAGCCTTCGCCTTGTGAGCAGCGGCATCGGCTGCCTTCGTCTTGCTGTCAGCAAGCGCGGCGTTTGCCTTATCGAAAGCTACCTGGGCAGTAGCGGCCTTGCTCTTGGCGGCATCGAGCTTGGTCTGGGGCGTCTTGACGTCAATACCCTTGAGTTTGGCTTCGGCGGCGGTGTAGGCGGACTTGGCAGTAGCGGTGTCGGACTTAGCCTTCTCGTACTCACCCTTGGCGGTGTTCATGTTCGTGTCGGCCGCGGTATAGGCGTCTTGTGCGTCTTTCTGATTATTGAGAGCAGCGAGATATGCCGTATCGGCCGTGCCCAGCGTCTTCTGCGCCTCTGCCAGCTTGTTCTGAAGCTGCTTCAGCTGCTCCTTCTGCTCCTGCGTGCCGCCTGCATTGTAGGCGGAATCGATGTAGTCGTTCAGGAGCTTCTTGAACTCGGAGACTGTGAAATCAGCCTGAGTGTCATCAGCGCTGTAATCGAAGATGGTTACCTCGGAATCGGTGTTTTTACCGCTACCCGTCGCGATGCCGATAGCCACCGTAGCGGAATCGATAATGTTGAGATAGTGCCCGCAGCCGTCTCCTCTTTCCTTACCGTTCTCATCTTTTGTACCGGAATAGACATCGCGATAGTTTTGGTAGATATAGTACGAATCATAGCGATGAGCCATGAGATCTTTGCCAACCTCGCTATCCGCACCGTTCTTTTTAATCCAATTCTCGTAATTAACCTTCTCCTGAGTGTAGAGACCAGTATAGGGCCAGCCTAGGGTGTCCTCAGTCTCGCCGCCGGTATATGCACCGCCACCGCCAGCAAGATTTTCACCGTTATCCGAGTAGCAGTTCGAGTGTCCCCAGTGGTTCGACGAATATGATGCATTAAGGGCGGCGGCCACAGTCATGCGGAGGCTGACGCTGAGCGCCGACTGGCCGTTCGCCTTGCGGAGGTTGTTCTGGGTGTCGAGATATGTCAGGGCGTTTCGCATCTGCTCCAAGGAAAGCGGGTTGGTGTCGCGAGACATGTCCTGATCGACGTACTGGTCATACCACTCGGCCTTGTCATCGGCGCCGGTCAACGTCGATACGGCATCCTGGGCGTTCTTTTTCTGCGTGGCTGTGAACTGGCTGCCGCCGATGATGTAGTTCATGAAGCCGAACATACCCTGGCTGATGGCATTCTGGTCTACGGTCATGTTCGACTTGAGGTCGGCAATCTGCTGGTTAAGCTTCTCGACCTCGGCATTCGCGGTGTCGTATGCCTTCCTGGCGGTATCGGATTCAGCGCATGCCGTCTCCCACTCGCTGTGCTTCTGCTGACGGACCTCGACGAGTCGGTCGTACTCCGCCTTCTTGTCTGCCTCGGTCTGCTGGGCCTGCTCGTATGCCGACTTCGCGGCGTCACGCTTACTGGCCGCGTCCTTGTACTCCTTGTTTGCCGCATCGTATGCAGACTGGGCAGATGCCACGGCAGCGTTGGCGGCGTTGGCCTTCTCCTGCGCGGCAGCGACGGCAGCCTGGGCGGCCTGCAGATTTGTCTGTGCGGTGGCGTCGGCATCCGTCGCGGCATTGAGCTCCGCCTGCGCGGTCTTGAGCTCACCAGCAGCAGCTTTCTTGGCGGCCTCAAGCGCACTCAGGTCAACACCCGTACCCGAGACGGCAGCATCGAGCGCGGCCTGCGCCTGGTTGAACTTCTGCTGGGCGTTATCGCGCGCGGTGGTTGCGGCTGCGAGAGCAGCGGCAGTCTCCTGCTTCTTGGCCTGGGCAGTCGTCAAAGCTGCCTCGGTATTCTGCTTTTCCTGCTGAGCGCTGGCCTCGGCAGCCTTGGCCTGGTCCAGATTGGCCTGTGCAGTAGCAACGGCCTTATTGGCGTCATCGAGCTTTGCCTGCGCGTCCTCGACGGCCTTCTTGGCGGCCTCGTACTCGTCCATACCCATGGCCTCGAGCTTGGCCTGGGCATCGTCGAGGGCCTTCTTGGCCTCATCCTGCTTTGCCTTGGCGTCCTTGAGCGCCTGGGTCTTATCCTCGACACTCTTGTTGGCTTGATCGAGCTGATCGTTCAGGTCGCCCAGCTTCTTCTGCTGCTGCTCGGTCTTTTCGACGGCGGCTTTGAGCTCGTCAATCTTCTCCTGGAGCGCGGCTACCTCGGCCTCGTTCTGCTCGGCGGCGTTATCGGTCACGGCCTGCGAGGCCTGATTCTTTTGCTGCTGCGCCTGCTTTTGAGACTGGCCCGCCGCGTCGGCCTTCTTCTGGGCGGCATCGTAGGCGGCCTGAGCGTCCTTGAGCTGCTTTGCCGACTCCTCGGCCAGCTGGGCAGCCGTCTTTACGACCGCTTGGTTACCGGCGGCGACGGTGTTCTCTACAGAACTACCCCCCCCCTGAACAGAATCGCCGTTATCGGTTGACGGTGCGGCGATTGCCGCCAGCGGCGACATGAGCGGCTGAGCGATGAGGCCCGCCGTCAAAACGGTTGCGACGGCGCGGTTGGCAACGCCCTTGACGTTGACGGCCTTGGCCCGAGGCTCAAAGTGTTGTGGACTGTAGTTTGCCATGGCTTTCTCCCTTTGACACGGATGTATCCATACGCTTCAAAATGTAGGAGCTGATTTTTGAATTCTGTTGCGCAACATTGGCGACCAGCGTATTTTTTGAAATTCACGCTCTCGTGCTTCACAGTTTCGTCACATTTGAAGGAACTGGTGCATCATATTCTCGCGGGATGGAATTGAGCCTGTGATTTGCATTTGCTCCCGCGTCATCCGCCCTATCGGATTCCGCATCCAACAGACACCCCGCCCGCCACGGTGTAGAGTTAGGACAACGGGCGCGTTGCGCGGACCGCGCTGGAACGAGGTGGACATGGAACTCGACAAACAACAGATCAAGCGACTACGCGAACGCCATCACCGGCGCCACGGCATCCGCCCTGCCCATAGTGAGGCTGCCGAGCAGGCTGGTCGCTTTTTAAAGCGCGCGTTCAACATTCGCGAGGGACGCGCGCCCTATCACGTGATCCGCAAGCGTTTTGTAAACGGGGCGCGTCTGACTGGCTCTCACCTGTGTATCCTCATCATCGCCATGCTCATCGCAAGCATCGGCCTCGATATCGATTCGGACATTGCCATCGTGGGCGCCATGCTCATCTGCCCGCTTATGGGCTCGGTCCTTGCCATGGCATACGGTATTGCAACGCTCGACCGCGAGATCACCGTCGAGGCCATTGCCAGCCTCGCACTGCAGATGGTCTTTTGCCTGGTCACGTCCACGCTGTACTTTAAGCTCTCGCCCCTTGGCGCCACCACGGCGGCCATCATCGACAACTCGACACCCACCATATGGGACCTTGCCGTCGCGCTCGCGGGCGGCTTTGCGGGTGGCCTGGGCAACTCGCGCGACCAGGAACCCGCCACGCTCATCGCCGGCGTGGCCGTGGCGACCGCGCTCATGCCGCCCCTGTGCGCGGCGGGCTATGGCATCGCCATCGCAAGCGGGTCGCTGTTTCTCTCGGCGCTCTACGAGTTTGGCATCAACGTGGTCTTTATCGCACTGGCCGCCGAAGCCGTGCTGCTTCTTTTGCGTGTGCCGCTCAAGCGCGACCTCAACGGCGACGGCATTGTGACCGCCGAGGAAAACGCTGAGGTCAACGAGCTGTCACGCAAAGTGCGCCGCCGCATTATTGTGGGCACGGTGATCTTTGCCATCCCCTGCATCGTTATGACCGCGGGTTCCATTGGCTCGGCGCAGGCCGGCGTGCAGGACGGCTACGGCGTCACCGAAACCACGCGCGAGCTTGCGGCGGTACTGCCGGGCTTTAAGGACTACACCGTCGCCGTCGAGACCTCGGCTACCGAAGGCGAGGAGGAGGGCATTGTCGAGCGCGAAATTGTCGCCCATGTGACGACAGGCGAGGCGCTCGGGGCACACGACCGCCGCGTCGCCCGCAAGCTCATTGACCTCAACGTGCCTGAACTCGATCGCGTGGAGTTCGATGTCAAGTGATGTCGGCGCGGGACGAGTGCTCGCACGGACGCAAGTTACGACGAGGCGCAGACGCGATACGGACACGAGCAAATGGCGGGGCGCAGTTCGCACCCGCGCCCCGCTCGCCGTTTTATTGCCGTGAATCAGACGTCCGCATCGACATCGCCAGACTCCACCGTAAACGCCGGATCGGTGCTCACAAGATAAAATCGGGTCACCTTAGTATTTCTAATTAGGTAAATCTGCCCCTGATTGCGTCGGCGCGATATATACGCAACGTGAACCGTGCCGAATTCTTCGCCGTTTTCCTTCTTTAATACCAGGATATTGGGATCATCCGTACGCTTAAACTGCCCGTCTGTGCAGATTCCGTCTTTGTCGACCAGCTGCCATCGACAATTGTCCTCCTCAAGAAAAGCCAGGGTTTCCCGACTCGTTTTGTCATCCCGATAGAAACCATCAATGGCAAACCCTTCGGAAGCGCATTCCTGCATATAGGACGTTTCTCGGCTTATAGCAAACAGCCCCGTAGCGCCCAAGAGCACAGCCAGGCAGACCACTGCAAGGGTTATCGAAATAGCACGGCGACCCATGTTAGCCCAACCGATAGTTGTTTAACGGAGCACGAAACATACCTGGAACCTCCGATATCAGGGGGAACGTCGCCAGCAGGCTGGCGACAACTATATGTTTCTGACATCAAACCATATGGCTGCCACTCGCGGAGGGGGCATCGGCGAACGGCGTGTTTTCATACTCCATTGGTCAAACCCAAGCGCAGCGCTACAGCTCGTACTTGTACACGCGGTAGATGTACTTCTCGGCTTCCATCTCGTAGGTGGCGATGGGCAGTCCGCAGCGATCATCTCGTCGTTTGGCAGATAGGTCACACTGTGCTGGCCTGCGTTGAGCGAAAAATCGCCTTGGGCCTGCAGTAACTTGTCCTCAAAGCCCGAACCGGCCCAAAAATCGGGCAAGCCCACGGAAGGCTGTAGCAAGCCCATTTACGCAACATATGTCCAGTAAAAACGGGTGGTAGCCGGTACGGCTACCACCCGTTTGCCTCGCATCTAGCCCAAAGCGGGCCAGCTACTTCTTAATGCCGCGTCCCAGGCGCTCAGCGACCGACGCCACGGCACTCTCGTCGGCCGAGCCACAGCTCACGCAGCCATCATGGGCACGCATCTGGCCGGTGACCTCGTCCATCGCGAGCGGCGCTACCTTCTCGAGCTTAAAGCCCTTACCGGCGCGCATGTTTTCCTTGGCCACGCTGATCATGAGCTTAATGCGGTTGAGCTGGTTGACCTCGGACGCACCGGGGTCGTAGTCCACCGCGACGATGTTGCTCTCGGGGTGCTGACGGCGCAGCTCCTTGATCACGGCCTTACCCACCACGTGGTTGGGCAGGCACGCGAAGGGCTGCGTGCAGATGATGTTGGGCGCACCGTGGTCAATCAGATCGAGCATCTCGGCCGTGAGCAACCAGCCCTCGCCCATGTTGTTGCACACCGAAAGCACCGTGCGGGCCTTGTCCGCCATGGTGCCGATGCGCTCGGGCGCCTCAAAGCGGCGGGACTTTTCGAGCATCTCTTCCACCGGCGTGCGCATCCAGTCCACGAGCTTGATGAGCGCCTGCATACCAGCGCGCGTGGTAGCAGAGCTTCCCAGCTCGTCCTTCTGCAGCTCGGCGTTGCTCATGGAGTACAGGAAGAAGTCGAGCAGGCCCGGCACCACGGCCTCGCAGCCCTCGCGCTCGATCACGTCGACCACATGGTTGTTGGCCGTGGGATGGAACTTGACCAGAATCTCGCCGACCACGCCCACGCGCGGCTTGGTGCCCTCGCCCACGAGCGGCATGGTGTCGAACGCGCGGATGGCCTCGCGGCACAGCTTGGTGTAGTTGTGGCGATTGAACTTAGGCGCCAGCTTGCGGGCGCGCGCCATGTACTCCTCGTAGAGTGCGTTGGCGGCACCGGGCGTGGCCTCGTACGGGCGGCAGCGGTAGAGCATCTGCATCATCACGTCGCCAAAGAGTACCGCGTAGACTGCCTGCTTAAGCAGCGCCGGCGTAATCTTAAAGCCGGGGTTGTCCTCGCCGAGCGCCACGGCCGAAAGCGAGATCACCGGGATCTCGGGGTGGCCGCTCTCGCGCAGTGCCTTGCGGATGAGCGCGATGTAGTTGGTGGCACGGCAGCCACCGCCGGTCTGGCTGATGACCACAGCCGTCTTGGACAGGTCGTACCGACCGCTCTCGATGGCCTCCATAATCTGGCCCGTTACCAGGATCGACGGATAGCAAATGTCATTGTTCACGTAGCGCAGGCCGGCCTCGACGGCATCGTGATCGGTCGAGGGCAGCAGCTCCAAGTTGTAGCCAGCACCACGGAACACCTCTTTGACCAGGTCAAAGTGGATCGGCGCCATCTGCGGGCACAGGATGGTGTAGCCCTCGTCGCGCATCTGCTCGGTAAAGGGCACCTTGGGCCACGCGGTCGAGGCACTCTCGCGCTGCGCCTTGAACGTGTACTTACGGCTCGCGAACGCGGGGGCATCCGTGGAGGGAGTCACCGGCGCGGCGTCGCCCTGCTCGTAGGCCTCGCCCGCGGCCGTGGCCTCGGCCAGGCGCTCGGCCTCCTGGTCCTTAAGCGCCGCCATGAGCGAGCGGATGCGGATGCGCGCGGCGCCCAGGTTGGACACCTCATCGATCTTGAGCACGGTGTAGATCTTGCCGCTGGCTTCCAGGATCTCTTGCACCTGGTCGGTGGTCAGGGCATCCAGGCCGCAGCCGAAAGAGTTGAGCTGGATCAGGTCCAGGTCGTTGCGCATCGTCACAAAACGGGCGACGGCGTACAGGCGGCTGTGGTACATCCACTGGTCGACGACGCGGATGGGACGCTCGGGCTTTACCAGATGCGCGAGCGAATCCTCGGTAAAGACCGCAAAGCCAAAGCTCGAGATAAGCTCGGGCAGGGCATGGTTGATCTCGGGGTCGTTATGGTAGGGACGGCCGGCGAGTACGATGCCGTGGCCGCCGTGGTCCTCGACCCACTTAAGAGCCTCCTCGCCCATGGTCTGGATATCCTCGTGGAAGCGCGCATCGGCCTCGAAGGCGGCGTTGACGGCAGCATCGACCTCGGAGCGCGTGATCTTGGGTCCACGCACGCGACCGCGACCGGCTTGCGCATCGGCCACACGGTCGACGGCGAGCACCTGGTACAGACGGCGCTTGAGCTCGGTCTTATCGTGATAGGGCACAAACGGGTACAGGAACTCGATGTTCTGCTCGCGGATCTCGTCGATGTTGAGCGCCAACGCCGTGGGGTAGCTCATGACGATGGGGCAGTTGTAACAGTTGCCGGCGGTCGGATCCTCCTTGCGCTCCCAGCGCACGCACGGCATCCAGATGAAGTCGACGTCACGGTCGATGAGGTTCATCACGTGGCCGTGGCTCATCTTGGCCGGATAGCACACGCTCTCGGACGGCATGGACTCGATGCCCGCCTGGTAGGTCTTCTTGCTCGACTGGTCGGACAACTGCACGCTAAAGCCCAAGCGCGTAAAGAACGCGTGCCAGAAGGGGTAGTTCTCGTACATGTTGAGCGCGCGCGGGATGCCGACGGTACCACGCGGGGCCTCATCGGGGCTCAGGACTTCGCGGTTAAAGAGCAGCTCGTTTTTCTTCTTGAAGAGGTTGGGGGCCTCGGTCTTCTGTTTTTTGTGGCCGGCGCCCTTCTCGCAGCGGTTGCCGGTAATGAAGCGCCTACCGCCGCCAAAATCGTTGACGGTGAGCTGGCAGTTGTTGGAGCAGCGACCGCAGCGGACATGCTTTTGCGTCACGGTAAGGTGCGCGATGTCCTCGGCCGAAA
>OHVY01000131.1_pt1 | contig 24391 bp, 20 predicted proteins | sample 1579641 | NCBI WGS metagenome assembly OHVY01 (sample SAMEA3882536, study PRJEB24775) | human gut metagenome | biome: human-associated habitat; feature: intestine environment; material: feces | place: Netherlands | collected 2009/2010
CACCGTTTTCCGCGGTGTCTTACCCCGGCGCCGTGTGAAATAACAGAAAAGGCACCCCGTCAGGGGTGCCTTTTCTCATGCCTCAAAATAGGCTTCTGCCTGCTGAATATTCCGCTGTATCTCCTGCCGCAGCGCCTCCAGCGTGTCGAACCTCTGCTCGCCCCGCAGCCGGCGGCAGAACTCCACCCGGAGCTCCTGCCCGTACAGGTCGCCCTCGAAGCCCAGCAGGTACGTCTCCACGGACACCCGATCGCTGTCGGACACCGTGGGCCGCGTGCCAACGTTGGTCACGCCGGCGCACCGCCGTCCGTCCGGCAGAAATACCTCCGTCACGTACACCCCGTGCGCCGGGGCCAGCACGTGCTCCGGCACCGCCAGGTTTACCGTGGGGATGCCGATGGTCCGCCCGATCCGCTGTCCGTGCTGCACCGTCTGGCTCAGGCAGTGCCGGTGGCCCAGAAAGTCCGCCGCGCGCTCCATGTCGCCCGCCTCCACCAGCGTCCGGATGTACGTGGAGCTGACCGTGATGCCCTCTCGCTGTACCGGCGGGATGATGTCGCACCCGATGCCCATCTCCGCGCACTTCTGCCGCAGAAGCTGCACGTTCCCGGCGTTTTTATGGCCGAACCGGTGGTCGTGCCCGGCCACGAAGTGCACCGCGCCGTATGTCCCGATCAGCATTTCCAGATAGGCCTCCCACGGCATGGTCATCATCTCCCGGTCAAAGGGCGCGAAAATGACCCGCTCGATGCCGTACAGACGCTCCATCAGCCCCTGCCGGTCCCGGTTGGAGTTGATCAGGTACACGGGCTGCCCCGTGACCACCTCCTTCGGCGGCCGGTCAAAGGTGAATGCCGCGGGAACGGCTCCCAGCTCCCGGGCGCGCTCCGCCGTCTTCCGCAGCAGTGCGCCGTGGCCCCGGTGCACGCCGTCGAAGAAGCCCAGGGCGATAACTGTCTTTTCCAAGTTGTTCACGCTCCGAAAAAGTTTTTCTCTGATGTCAGAACACCCGCTTCCCAGCGGCTCAGGCACAGAAACGCCCCATCCGGGCTGTACACCCGGTACAGCCCCGGCTGCAAGCCCTCCGCCGCCAGCGGATTGCCGCACAGGCACCGTCTGTGGTCCCGTTCACCGGCGATGTGATAGGCCGGGTACTGCCGGAACAGCGAGTCGGTAGGGGAGAGCAGGGCCTCGCCCTGCGCCTGTACGTCCTCAATACTGCGGCTCTCCGCCAGTGTAAACCCGGCGGCCATGGTCCGCCGCAGAGCGCTCATGCATCCGCCGCAGCCCAGCGCCTGCCCGATGTCGTGGCACAGCGCCCGCACATACGTGCCCTTGCTGCACCGTATCCGCAGCCGCCAGTCGCCGTCCTCCGGCTCCAGCAGCGCCAGTTCGTGTATGGTCACCCGCCGTGGGGGCCGTTCGATCTCCTGCCCCTTCCGGGCCAGCTGATACAGCTTCTGCCCGTTGATCTTGATAGCCGAGTACATGGGCGGCACCTGGTCGATCTCCCCGGTGAACCGCGCCAGCACGTCCTCCAGCTGCGCCCGCGTCACGGACACAGGGCGCTCCGCCACCACCTCGCCGGTGGTATCCTGGGTGTTGGTCGTCAGCCCCAGCCGCAGCCCCGCGACGTACTCCTTGTCCCCGCCCTCGGCGTAGGACACCGCCCGCGTGGCGTTTCCCACGAACACCGGCAGCACGCCGGTGGCCATGGGGTCCAGCGTTCCGGCGTGGCCCACCTTTTTCGTTTTCAGTATGCCCCGCAGCTTGCCGCACACGTCCATGCTGGTCCATCCCGCGGGCTTGTCGATAATGATGATCCCGTCGGCCATGTTATCCCATGACCTCCGTATAGGCCGCCAGAATGGCCGCCTTCGCCTCGTCCAGGGTGCCGTCCACCGTGGCCCCGGCGGCGCCCCTGTGGCCGCCGCCGCCCAGCACGCGGCACACGGCGCTGGCGTCCACCCGCGGTCCCGTCCGCAGCGACAGCTTCACCCGTCCCGGCTTCAGCTCCCGCAGCGTGATGCCGCAGTCGGTGCCCTGCACCAGCGCCGCCAGACTGCTCAGCTCCTCCACGTCGGACTCAGCAGCGCCCAGCTCCCGGCACAGCGCCAGAGGGATGGACATCACCACCACCCGGCCGTTGTCGTACAGCTCCATGTCCGCCACCATCCGGGCCTCCATGGCCAGCCGCACCGGCGACTTCGTGCGGAACAGTGCCTTGTTCACCGGCCCCACGTCGATGCCCCGCTCCATCAGCGCGGCGGCGATGCGGTGCGTCCGCGCCGTGGTGTTGGCATAGACGAAGCACCCGCAGTCTGTGGACACCGCCACATACAGCGCCATGGCTATCTCCGGCGTGATATCCGTCAGCCTGCCCACGATCTCATACACGATCTCGCCGCAGGCGGCGGCCTCCGCGTCCAGGCACGTCCGTTCCGCGAAGAACTCCTGGGATCCGTGGTGGTCGATGGCCAGGCAGATGTCGTTTTTATACGGCACCGCGTTCTCCGGCAGCAGATTCAGCGCCGCGATGTCTACTGATACCACCGCCCCGGGCACAAAGCCCTTCGGTGCCCACAGCCCCTCGGCGTAGGGCGTGTACGTCTCCGTGATCTCCGGGTTTTCCAGCAGATACGCCGTCCGGCCCAGCGCCCGCAGGGCGCGGCACAGCGCGGCGGCGCAGCCCACCGTGTCCCCATCCGGGCGCACATGGGTCAGGATCAGCACGCCGTCCAGCGTCCGCAGAAAGTCCGCCGTCTCCTGCACCGTCAGCCGCGCGCTCATTCCCGGTCCTCCGGCAGCACGATGTCCGCGTTGGCGGGGTTGGCGGGCTTCACGTGGTTCAGCAGGTCCAGAATGTGCGCGCCGTGGGCGATGGAGTCGTCCATGAAGAACTGCAGTTCCGGCGTGTAGCGCAGGTCGATGGCCTGGCCCAGCTCGTGCCGCAGATATCCGGCCGCAGACTTCAGCCCCTTCATCAGGCCCTTTTCATCCGCGCAGTTCAGCGCGCTGATATACACCCGCGCGTACCGCAGGTCGCTGGTGGTGTCCACCCGCGTGATGGTCAGCATCCCCTCGGATACCCGCGGGTCCTTTACGGTGCGGAGCAGGGCGCTCAGCTCCTTGCGTATCTCCTCATTGATGCGCCCGATGCGGTTTCCGGCCATAGACCGTTCCTCCTCTCAAGAAAGAGAGGGGTGGGCTTTGCCCACCCCTCGGCTGTTGCTTATACCTCGATCTGCTCCATGGTGAAGGCCTCCACGATGTCGCCTTCCTTGATGTCGTTGAACTTCTCGATGCTCAGGCCGCACTCGTAGCCGGCCTGGACCTCCTTCACGGAGTCCTTGAACCGCTGCAGGGAGGCCAGCACGCCCTCGTGGATGACGATGCCGTCGCGGACCAGCCGTACCTGGCAGTCCTTGCGCTGCAGCTTGCCGTCCTGCACGTAGCAGCCGGCAACGGTGCCCACGCCGGACACCTTGTACGTCTGGCGCACCTCGGCGTGGCCCAGCAGCACCTCGCGGAACTTGGGGGCCAGCATACCCTTCATGGCGGCTTCGATCTCGTTGATGGCATCGTAGATCACGCGGTACATCCGCATATCCACGTTGGCCCGGGCGGCACTGTCGCGGGCGGCGGCGTCCGGCCGAACGTTAAAGCCCACGATGATGGCCTGAGAGGTGGACGCCAGCATGACGTCGCTCTCGTTGATGGCGCCCACGCCGCCGTGGATCACGCGGACGCGGACCTCCTCGTTGCTCAGCTTCTCCAGCGAGGACTTCACCGCCTCCACGCTGCCCTGCACGTCCGCCTTGACGATCAGGTTCAGGTTCTTCATCTCACCGGCCTGGATCTGGCTGAACAGATCCTCCAGCGACACCTTGGTCACAGGGGCGTTGGCCTTGGCCTTCTCCTCGGCCTTGCGCTGCTCCACCAGCTCGCGGGCCAGCTTTTCGTCGGCCACGGCGTTGAAGGTGGCGCCGGCGGAGGGTGCCTCGCTCAGACCCGTGATCTCCACGGGCACGCTGGGTCCGGCCTCGGTGATGCGCTGGCCCTTGTCACTGACCATGGCGCGCACGCGGCCCACAGAGGTGCCCGCGATGATGATGTCGCCCTGATGCAGCGTGCCGTTCTGTACCAGCAGCGTGGCCACGGGGCCGCGGCCCTTGTCCAGACGGGCCTCGATCACGGTGCCCTGCGCCGCGCGGTTGGGGTTGGCCTTCAGCTCGCCCACCTCGGCGGTCAGCGTCAGCATCTCCAGCAGATTATCCACGCCCATGCCGGTCTTGGCGGAGATGGGGCACACGATGGTGTCGCCGCCCCACTCCTCGCACACCAGGCCGTACTCGGTCAGCTGCTGCTTGATGCGCTCGGGGTTGGCCTCGGGCTTATCCATCTTGTTGATGGCCACGATAATGGGGATACCGGCGGCCTTGGCGTGGTTGATGGACTCCACCGTCTGGGGCATGATGCCGTCCTCGGCGGCCACCACCAGAATGGCGATATCCGTCACCATGGCGCCGCGGGCGCGCATGGAGGTAAAGGCCTCATGGCCGGGGGTATCCAGAAATGTGATGGGCTTGCCGTTGATCTGCACCTGATAGGCGCCGATGTGCTGGGTGATGCCGCCGGCCTCGCCGCTGGCCACGTGGGCGTTGCGGATATAGTCCAGCAGGCTGGTCTTGCCGTGGTCCACGTGGCCCATGACCACCACCACGGGTGCCCGGGGCACCAGATCCTCGTCCTTGTCCTGATGGTCGTCGATCAGGCGCTCCTCGATGGTGACGACGACCTCCTTCTCTACCTTGCAGCCCATCTCCTCGGCGATGATGGCAGCGGTGTCGAAGTCGATCATCTGGCTCAGGGAGGCCATCACGCCGTTCTTCATCAGGCACTTGACCACCTCTGCGCCGGTCTTCTTCATCCGGCTGGCCAGCTCGCCCACGCTGATCTCGTCGGGGATCTGCACGGTCACAGGGGTCTTCTTGATGACCTCCAGCCGCAGCTTCCGCAGCCGGTCGGCCTCCTCCTGCTTGCGCTTGTTGCTGGCGAAGTTATTGTCCCGCCGCTGCTTATTGCTGCGGAACTTCTCCTTGCCCTGTGGGGCCTGCTGGTCCCGCTTGCCGCTGCTGCGGGCGTCGGCCATATCCTGCAATTTCTCGTCGTACTTGTCCAGATTGACGTTGGTGGCCTTGCGGGTGTCCACCACCTGCCGCTGGGGCACGCGGGACATGGGCTGCTTGGGCTGCTCCGCCTTGGGCGCGCCGCCCTGCTGGGGCTTGCCGCTCTGGCCCTGACCCTGTACCGGCGCGGATGCGCTCTGCGCCGGCTTGGCGGCGGGCTTCTCCGCCTTCTTCTCCTCCGGCTTGGCGCCCTCGGCGAAGATCACCGCGATGCTGCTCACCGGGTTGTGCTGGGTCAGATACTCAAAGATCAGGCTGAGCTCCCGGTCCTCCAGCACCTGCATGTGATTTTTGGGCGTTTCGGCGTACTTGGTCAGGATCTCCGTGATCTCCTTCGTGGACACGCCGAAGTCCTTGGCCACCTCATGCACTCTGTATTTGTTAGCGATACTACCCAAATAAAGCCACCTCCATCTCAGTTGCTCGCGCCGCGCTCACGGCGCGCTGTGTTCCTGTTATCTGCCGGTCGTCTTCCGGCTTCCCTTGCCCTTCTTTACCGGCCGCGCGTTTTCATACCGTGCGCCGGGGGCCTCCTTCTTTGCCGGCCGTTTATCCCTGGGCGGGCGGCCGCTCCGTTCCTTATAGACCCGGTCGGGGCGTCCCTCCGGATACTCCCGCCGCGGCGGACGCCGGTGTTCCGGCGCGGGGGGCCGGTGCTCCGGTGCCGGAGGCTCCGGAGACGCGTGGGGCGGCTCCGGCGGCTTGCCGCCGTGAACGCGGTGCCTGCCCTGCCGCAGGTTCTTCTCGTGCTGTAGTTGCTCTTCCTTCCGTTCCCTTGCCCGTTTGGCCTTCAGGTCCAGCGCCTCCGCCGCCGCGCCGTAGATCTCCGGCTCCGCCGCCGCCAGCTTTTTCACCAGCGACTGGGCGAACCCGATGTCCGTCACCGCGCACATGGCCACGCTGGTCCGGCCCAGCGCCCGGCCGAAATCCTCCTTGTCCGCCGGGAAGGGCAGGCACAGGCAGCTGCCTGCCCGGCCGAAGCTGTACGCCCGCCGCACCGAGGATGCCGCCGCGTCCCGCGCCGTAAAGATGACCCTGGCCTTCTTGGCCCGTGCCGCCGCGCCTACGGGCTCCTCGCCCACGGCCACCGCACCGGCGCGCAGCGCCAGACCCAAAGTGGATAACAAATGCTCTGTCACAGTGCCACCATCTGCCCTTCCAGCGCGTCGTACACCTCCGCCGGTATGGCGGTGTCGAAGGCGCGCTCCAGCGCACGGCTTTTCCGTGCTTTTTTCAGGCACTCCGGGTCCGGGCACACGTACGCGCCCCGGCCGGACTTCTTCCCGGTGCTGTCCAGCAGTATCTCCCCCTCCGGGGTCTTCACGATACGCAGCAGCGCCTTTTTGTCTTTCATTTCCCGGCAGCCCACACATTGCCGCTGGGGTATCTTACGGGTCTTCTGCATCGCTGCCGTTCCTTTCCGCAGCCGCCGCTTACTCCGCGTTGGCCGCCTTGATGTCGATCTTATAGCCGGTCAGCCGCGCGGCCAGACGGGCGTTCTGCCCCTCCTTGCCGATGGCCAGACTCAGCTGGTCTGCGGGCACCGTCACGCGGCAGGCCTTGCCCTCGTCGGCCAGCTGCACGCTGACCACGTCCGCCGGCGCCAGCGCCGCGGCGATAAACTCCGCCGGGTCCTCGCTGTACTTCACGATGTCGATCTTCTCACCCCGCAGCTCGTCCACGATGGCGTTCACGCGCTGCCCCCTGGGGCCCACGCACGCGCCGATGGCGTCCACGTTGGGGTCCTCGGACCACACGGCGATCTTCGTGCGGTTGCCCGCCTCCCGGGCGATGGACCGCACCTCCACGGTGCCGTCGTAGATCTCCGGCACCTCCAGCTCAAACAGCCGCTTCACCAGACCGGGGTGGGTGCGGGAGATCATCACCTGCGGCCCGCGTGTGCTGCGGCGCACCTCCACCAGATACACCTTCACCATCTGCCCCTCGTGCAGCTCCTCGCCGGGCACCTGCTCGTTCATGGTCAGCACAGCCTCCGTGGCCTCGCTGCCGCTGCCGATCCGCAGGATCACGTTGCCGTTCCGGGGGTCGATGCGGCTGACGGTGCCGGTGAGGATCTCGTGCTGCTTGCTGCCCCACTCGTCATAGATCATGCCGTGCTCGGCCTCCCGCAGGCCCTGGATGATGACCTGCTTGCCGTTGCCGGCGGCGATGCGGCCGAATTCCACGGACTCCACCGGGAAGTTCACCATGCCGCCCAGCTCGTTCTTGGCGGAGATGCGCTTGGCCTCCTCCAGCGAGATCTGGCTGGCGGGGTTCTCCACCTCCTCCACGATCTCCTTCTGGACGTACATTTTCAGGTCCTTCTTCTCCTCATCCACGTCCACCACCACATACTCCACGCCCTCGTGGTCGCGCTTATAGGCGGTGGTCAGCGCCTGGATGATCTTGCCCATCATAAAGCTCTGGGGAATGCCCCGTTCCTTTTCCAGCATAGCCAGTGCCGCGAAGATCTCGTCACATTTCATGGTCGTTTCTCCTTCTATCTCAAGTCGTGTTGTCTCAGAATTCTACCCGCAGGCGCACCAGCGCCGTCTCGTTCTTCTCAAAGCGCACCGTCTCGCCGCCCATGTCCAGCAGCACCGCGCCGTTGTCATAGCCAGCCAGAGTCCCGGCGAACTCCTTGCGCCCGTCCTTGGGCTGGTACGTTTTCACCAGCACGGGGCTGCCCATGAACTGCGCAAAATCCCCCGGCCGCTTCAGCTGGCGCTCCAGCCCCGCCGAGCCCACCTCGAACACGTAGCTGCTCTCGATGGGGTCCGCCTCGTCCAGCAGATCGCTGACCGTGCGGCTGATGGCCTCGCAGTCCAGAATGTCCACGCCGCCGTCCTTGTCCAGATACAGCCGCAGGTACCACTGTCCCGCCTCCCGGACGTACTCTACATCCCAGATGCGGCAGCCCTGCGCCTGCACCGCCGGCTCCGCCAGCGCCCATACGACCTCGGTGATCTTTTTCACAGCAAGCCCTCCAACAGAACGTCCCGGTCATCATAGAACGATGACCATTAAAAAAAGCGGACGATCTCGTCCACTCCAGTCAATACCTTAACCTTACGTACACACATAGCATACCATATAAGCACACGAAACGCAAGGGTTTTTCCGCAAAAACACCCGCAAAATAGGTCGAAAAGCTGAAAAGAACGCCCCTTAGGACGCTCTTTTCAGCTTCATAACGCCTCTCGACAGCAAAAACGCCGCCAAATTTACCAGCACCACCGTGGCGCCCACCGGCGTGCCCCACAGGTACGACCCGGTCAGCCCCACGCAGAAGCACACCACACTCAGCCCCGCGGCGCAGATGACCACGCCCCGGAAGCTCCGCAGCAGCGTCATGGCCGTCAGCGCCGGGAAGATGACCAGACTGGAGATCAGCATCGCGCCCATCATCCGCATGCCCAGCACGATGGTCAGCGCCGTCAGCACGGATAGTATGGTGTTGTACAGCCCCACCTTCACCCCGGTGGCCCGGGCGAAGCTCTCGTCGAAGGTGATGGCGAACAGCCGATGGTAAAACAGTACATACAGCACCAGTACCGCCGCGCACAGCCCCACGCTCAGCGCCACATCCGCCCGGTCCATGGCCAGGATGGAGCCGAACATAAAGCTGTCCACATCCGTGGTCATGCCGGTGGTCAGACTGGTGACCACCACGCCGATGGCCAGCGCCGACGCGCTGACCACCGCGATGGCCGCGTCCGCACCCATGCGGCTCCGCTCCGTCATCCGCAGCAGCCCCAGCGCCGCCAGCACCACCACCGGAATAGACACCGGCAGCGGCGCCCAGCCGCAGGCCAGTGCGATGCTCAGTGCGCCGAAGGACACATGGCTCAGCCCGTCGCCGATCATGGAGTACCGCTTCAGCACCAGTGGTACGCCCAGCAGCGCCGCGCACAGCGCCACCAGGATACCCACCACAAAGGCCCGCAGGATGAACGGGTACGTGAACATTTCCAGCAGTAAGCTCATGCCTCGTCACCTCCGAACCGTTTGCCCCAGGGGGACGTTAGATAGTCCGCCGCCGTGCCGAAAAAGTACGTTCCATGGCCGGCGTGCAGAATATGGTCGGCGTAGCGCAGGGCACTGCGTATATCGTGTGTCACCGCCACGATGGCGATGCCCTCCTGCTTGTTCAGGTATTCCAGCGTGCGGTACAGCTCCTGGGCCGCCGCCGGGTCCAGCCCCGTCACCGGCTCGTCCAGGATCAGCAGTTCCCCGGCGGCGCACAGCGCCCGCGCCAGCAGCACCCGCTGCTGCTGCCCGCCGGACAGCTCCCGGTAGCACCGGTCCTTCAGCTCCAGCACGCCCAGCTTGCCCATGTGCATCAGCGCGGTGGACTTCTCCTTCGGCGTGTAGAAAAACCGCATTCCCTTCCCGCTGAGAAAGCCGCTGCGTACCACCTCCGTCACCGTGGCGGGAAAGTCCTTCTGCGCCTTTGTCTGCTGGGGCAGATAGCCGATGGCGCCGGAGCGCAGGGAGGGCGAACGCACGATCTCGCCCGCCATGGGGTGCAGCAGCCCCAGCAGGCTCTTCACCAGTGTGGACTTGCCGCTGCCGTTCTCGCCCACGATGCACACATAGTCGCCGCTGTGCACCTGAAAGTTCAGGTGCTCCCACACCGGCTTGCCTTCATAGCCCAGCGCCGCGTCCCGGCAGTCCAGCAATATGCGTTTCTCCTGTTCCATCAGGACAGTCCCTCCTTCAGTGCCGCCGCGTTGGCGGTCATCAGACTGATATAGGTGGCTCCGCCGTCGAATTCCGCCCGGCTCACCGTCTGGCAGGAGTGGAACGTCCGCACCTGCGCCCCGGTGGTCTCGGCGATGGCCTGCGCCACCTTCCGGCTGCTCAGCTCGATGGTGTATACCACCGGTATCTCCTGCTCCTCCACCACGTCGATCAGATATTTCAGCGTGGCGAGGGACGGCTCCGTGTCTCCCGCACAGCCGTGGAACGCCGCCCGGTAATCCAGATCATATTCCCTGCAGAAATACAGCAGCGGGAACCGATCGCCGAACACCAGCAGCCGCCGTGCCGCATGGTCCGTGATGTCCCGGAATGTCTCGTCCAGCGCCTGCAATTCGTCCAGATAGTCCGCCAGCCGAGCCCGATAGCCGTCGGCATTGTCCGGATCGGCCTCACACAGCGTATCGCAGATGGCCCGGCACAGGGCCATGGCGTTCACCGGCGATGTCCAGATGTGCTCGTCGTACTCTATTTCCTCTTCGTGGCCGTCGTGCAGATGCCCATCATGCGCCTCATGGTCATCGTGCTCGCCATGTTCGTCATGTGCGTGGTCATGGCTGCCCTGCATCCCCTCGGCGTACTCCTCCCGGTATGTCTCCACGCAGTCCATCATAGCCAGCCGGTAGGGGATAGCCTCGCCTGCCGCGTCCAGAATGTCCTCCACCCACAGCTCGCTTTCCCCGCCGTTGTAGATGAACACCTCCGCCTCGCTGACGGCGATCACGTCCAGCGGCGTGGGCTCAAAGCTGTGTGTCTCCCGCCCGGCGGGCACCAGCAGCTGTACGTCCACCGCGTCCCCGCCGATCTGCCGCACAAAGTCGTAGTAGGGGAACAGCGTGCACACCACGTTCAGTTTCCCGCTTTGCGGACGGTCCTGCCGCCCGCAGCCCGCCAGCGTCAGCGCCAATACCGCCGCCAGCACCGCTGCGCCTGCTCGTCTCACGTGTCCCGCCTCCTTTGCGTGTCTTGTCTCATAAAACCATAGTATACCACACAATGCGCAAAAAGGGAAGTGCCCGCCTTTTGCGTCCGGACACCGTCTCCCAGCGTATAATTAACGCACTCTTAACACGACGATGAAAAAGTTTCCTAATATGAAAGCGAAGATATTTACGCCGGAAAACATGGAAAAACACCTGTGCTTTGCATATATTTAAACGCAGAGCGGTTGAAAAATACCACAAAAACCACGTTGCAAACGTTAAGATAATGTTAAAACAGAAAAAGACGTTAAAATTGCTGATCGAACCATTCGACGATTTCCCGTATACTTTTTCCATAGTCCGCAGCGTTTTTCTGCGGATGTGTTTTCAGTTGTTCCCGAGACCGCCATCCGGTCAACCTCTCTCCTGACAGATCGAAAAGACCGCCGTCCGGCGGTCTTTTTTGTCCCCTTCCCCCGCCTGTTAATAAACCTACAATCGGTTTCCTCAAAAGAAAATCATTCGCCGTCCGTTGCAAAAATCCCGGAACCCCGCCAAAAACTGAATGGTTCAATGTAAAAAAGAAGCAAAAGCCATATAAAATATGTGGAGAAATCCGTTCATAGAATGTTAAAAATGTACAATATGGCGCTCAATTTTTATAAAAACTGCTAATTGCGGGCGGAAAGAGTTTCCTGTATACTTTTTTCAGGTAGCCTTGAAGGGATTTTATCCCGTGAGGAAATACCTGCGGGGCATGGCGGTGCCCCGTGCCGTTTCCTGTCAATAGACGGGTGCGGTAAAATATATCAGCTTCTGCGGCGACGTAGGGGCAAAAATCTGTTAAGGAGAGAAAACAATGGAAGAAAGAAAAGGCTTTGGATCCAATTTCGGATTCCTGATGGCCGCGGTCGGCTCTGCAGTCGGCCTGGGCAACATCTGGGGCTTCCCCAATAAGATGGGTGCCTCCGGCGGCTTCACGTTCCTCATCATCTATCTGATCCTGGCGGTCCTGTGCGGCTTCATCGTTATGGTGGGCGAGCTGGCCATCGGCCGCAAGACCGGTCACGGCGCCGTGGGCGCGTACAAGGCTCTGTCCAAGAAGTTCAAGTGGATGGGCTGGCTGGGCATCCTGTCCGCCTTCTTCATCCTGTTCTTCTACTGCGCACTGGGCGGCTACTGCATCAAGTACACCGTTCTGAACATCGGCGATCTGTTCGGTGCCGGCTTCGGCTCCAATGGCCTGTCCGGCGGCGAAATTTTCGGCAACTTCCTGGGCAGTCCCGCTGAGGGTGTTATCTACGGCCTTATTTTCGTGGCGCTGACCATGCTCATCGTTATGGGTGGCGTCGGCGGCGGCATCGAGAAGGTCTGCTCCGTGGGTATGCCCGCCCTGTTCGTGGCGCTGCTGATCTGCATCATCCGCGCCTGCACCCTGGAGGGTACCGACGTGGCCGTGCAGATCCTGCAGGCGGACGGTTCTCTCGTGGAGGGCGTTGTTAACGGCAGTGCTCTGGACGGTCTGAAGTACATGTTCTCCCCCGGCTGGGCGGCCAATGTCGGCTATTATGTGCCCGCCAAGGCGGTTGTTGATGGCGCGGAGGTTTCCTCCATCATGGTCAATGGCGTGGCACAGGCCATCGTCGCCTACAAGTCCGGCGCTCCCAGCATCTTTAACGTTGTTTCCACCGCTGGCGGCCAGATGTTCTTCTCCCTGTCTCTGGGCATGGGCGCCATGATCACCTACGGCTCCTACCTGCATAAGAAGGAGAACCTGCAGAAGAACGCCCTGCTGATCATCATCATGGATACCATGGTGGCGCTGATGGCCGGTCTGTGCGTCATGCCCGCCCGCTTCGCGCTGGATCCCGCCGGCAACATCGGCGGCCCCAAGCTGCTGTTTATCACCATGCAGAACGTGTTCCACTCCATGGGCACACTGGGTCCCATCTTCGGCATCCTGTTCTATCTGCTGGTGGTGTTTGCCGCCATCTCCTCCTCCATCTCCCTGCTGGAGGTCATCGTGGCCCACTTCGTGGATAAGGCCCGTATCGAGGGCAAGGGTGACAAGCGCAAGAAGTACACCCTGATCGCCGCGGCTCTGGTGGGCCTGGGCTGCATCCTGGTCTGCGCCGACTGCCTGGGTTCCAGCGGTATCGCACCGGCCAATATACTGAATATAGCGGAACCCAAGAACTGGGCGGCTGACTGGCTGGACTTCTGGGATGCACTGTCCGAGGGCGTTATGATGCCCCTGGGCGCCCTGCTGATGTGCCTGATGATCGGCTGGGAGATCGGCCCCGAGTTCGTCAAGGAAGAGGCGGAGCAGTCCGGCCATGCCATGGGCAGCTACGGCTTCTTCAAGGTCTGCGTCAAGTTCATCACCCCGCTGTGCATGGTCCTCATCCTGTACGGCCAGATCAAGGAGTTCTTCTTCTAAGTAAATGCAGAACGCCGGAGCAATGCTCCGGCGTTCTTTCTGCCGCAAAAGGCCGGGCGCTTTCAGCGCCCGGCCTTTTGCTTACTTAAGCGTAATGCTGTTTTGCAGTACGGCAACGCTGTACAGCAGCAGTACATCCGCCCCCTCTGGGAATTCCGTCACCCGTGCCAGCGCGTCTGTGGCCATATACCGGATATCGACCACATAGACGGTGCGGTAGCCGCCCGCCAGCAGCGGCACAAGGCTGCTGCCGAAGGAATCCCGGAACACGATCAGCGTCCGGTCATTGTTAGCCGCCGGGTTTTCGATCCGCAGCAGCGCCTTCGGCCCACCCAGAAACAGGTCGTAGGGCGCCTTCTCCGCTGCCGTCAGATCATACACGCCGCCGGTGCTGTCCGTCTCATAGTCGTACACCGTGCAGCCATCCAGCAGGGGAGAGGTGATATAGGACAGGACGTCCGCCGTCAGCGGCTCCGCCGTCTTGCCCCAGTAGCTGCCGTGAAATTCGCCCGCCAGCGCGCACAGCGTCTCCTCCGTCGTGTCCGGCACAGATGCACCCATGGCCTCCGATATGGTCTGCGCCACGGCGGAAAGACGCTCCTGCTGCCAGTGGGGATCGGTACGGTAATAGTCCTCCAGCGCCAGCAGCGGCGCGATGTCGATGATCTCCACCGGCAGCCGCTGCGCCAGATAGTCCGCCGTCTCCGCTGCCCCGGCGGGCGTGTAGCCCTCCGGCGTCTCCATAAAAGCGGCCTTATCTGGGATCACGCTCATATATACGTGTTCCGACCCGGGAAAATATGCCTCCAGCAGATGGGAAAACCGCTTCACCGCGAAGTCCAGCGATTTTTCGTCCCACGCCGCGTCAGCGGCGGCGGCATAGCCACGGTACACATATACCTCCGGCTGCGTATCCTCCTGCACCCGCCGGGTGGGAATGGCGGCAGCAGCTATGACCATAGCCGCTGCCGCCAGCAGAAATACGCCTCGCTCTATCCAGCGCTTCACAGGATGGCCTCGTCGTAGACGGGCTGCACGCCGAAGATGCCGTTCAGGTGGGACATAAAGGTGTCCACCAGGTCCTCGGCGCCGAACACGGACACCACATACTCGCCCACCACGGCCACGGCAACCTTATCGGGGAAGCCGCACATCCACTGCCGCTGCTGGATGTTGTCCCGCAGGGCGGTGGCCAGCGCATCGGCATCATCGGTGCAGTGGTACGCCGCGGCGGTAAAGGTGTTCTGGTTCATCATATGGACCAGCGACGCGGCCTGATCCACCTTGGCCGTCTCCGGCAGGCCGAGGGCGCTGTCCACAGCGGCGCGGTCGGTCAGGTCATAGACGCCGGGGGCGTCCTCCTTGCTGTTCGCCTCGGAGTAGTCGCCGCCGGAGGCGGGGAACTTCTCGTCGTCGGTGTAGGTGCTCCACACCTTCTCCAGCAGGTCAAGAGCGCTGGCAGGCGCGGCGGGCTGGTCGCCCTTGCTGTCGTTCTTCGTGCCGCAGGCGGCGAGACTCAGGGTCAGCATGGCGGCGAGCACAAGGGAAATGATTTTTTTCATCGTGTAGTTTCCTCCTGAAATAGGTTTCTGTCCATTGAGACGGAGCGCGGTGCGATTTGGTTCCATGGAAAGCTTTTCCGCTTTTACAGCCAGCTCTGGTCAAAGCCGTAGGGCAGCAGCTCCTTCAGCGCGAAGCGCTTGCTCTCGCCCTTTCCGTTCAGGCAGATCACCGTCAGGTCGGGTGCGAACTCCATCATCACCTGCCGGCAGGTGCCGCAGGGCACGCAGTAGTCCTCGCTTTTCCCGGCGATGACGATGGTGTCAAAGTCCCTGTGCCCCTCGCTGACCGCCTTGACCATGGCCGTCCGTTCGGCGCATATCGTGGCGCCGTAGGCGGCGTTCTCCACGTTGCAGCCGGTGAATACTGTGCCGTCCTTACACAGCAGCGCCGCCCCCACCGGGAAGTGGGAATAGGGCACATAGGAACGCTCCAGCATGGCCACCGCCATATCACAAAGCTGTTTTTCCGTCATGGTGCATCCTCCTTTGATCTTTTCCGGTTTCTTCCTCGTTTATACCTCAGCTCAACTCCGCCTTGCCGGTGTAGAGCTGATAATACTTGCCCTTCTGCGCCAGCAGCTCCTGATGGTCGCCGCGCTCAATGATGCGTCCGTGCTCCAGCACCAGAATGGCCTGACTGTTCCGCACGGTGGACAGCCGGTGCGCGATAACGAACACCGTCCGGCCCTCCATCAGCGAGTCCATGCCCTGTTCGATCAGGTTTTCCGTCCGCGTGTCGATGGAGCTGGTGGCCTCGTCCAGGATCAGCACCGGGGGATCGGCAACCGCGGCGCGGGCAATGGCCAGCAGTTGGCGCTGCCCCTGCGACAGGTTTGCACCGTCGTTGGTCAGCATGGTGTTGTAGCCATCGGGCAGACGCTTGACAAAGCCATCGGCATTGGCCAGCTTTGCGGCGGCAATGCACTCCTCATCGGTGGCATCCAGGCGGCCATAGCGGATGTTTTCCATAATGGTGCCCTGGAACAGCCAGGTATCCTGCAATACCATGCCAAAGCCTTCGCGCAGGGCGCTGCGGTCAAAGTCCTTTACGTTGTGGCCGTCCAGCGTAATGGCGCCGGAGTTGACATCGTAAAAGCGCATCAGCAGCTTGACCATGGTGGTTTTGCCTGCGCCGGTGGGGCCGACAATGGCAACTTTCTGGCCGGGTTTTACATCGCAGCTGAAATCCCGGATAACAGTCTTTTCCGGCGTGTAGCCAAACTTGACATGGTCAAAGGTGACCTGGCCGTCAATGCAGGCGGGGTCTGCCCGGCGGGCGGGGTCAGCGTTCTGTTCTTCTTCCGGCTCACCCAAAAATTCAAACACGCGCTCCGAAGCCGCCGCCATACTTTGCAGGGCCAGCTGCTGGATGGGCTGGGTGAAGTTGCGCACATACTGGATGAACGCCTGGATGTCACCAATGGTGATGATGCCGCGCGCGGCAAAAATGCTGCCGGAAACGGCCACTGCTACATAGCCCAGGTTGCCCACAAAGTTCATGATGGGCTGCATCAGGCCGGAGAGGAACTGGCTCTTCCAGGCGGATTCGAACAGCTTGTCGTTCGCGGTGTTGAAGTCGGCCAGCACAGCGGCTTCGCGGTTGAATGCCTTGATGACATTGTGGCCGGAGTAGACCTCTTCCACCTGGCCGTTCACGACGCCCAGAGTGGCCTGCTGGGCCTTGAAGTATTTCTGGCTGAACCTGACCACCAGCAGCACCAGCGCCAGCGACACCGGCAGGATCAGCAGGGCGATGAGGGTCATGCGGGGGCTGATGGACAGCATCATGATCAGCACGCCGATCATGGTGGTCACGCTGGTGATGAGCTGGGTGATGCTCTGGTTCAGGCTCTGGCCCAGGGTGTCCACATCGTTGGTAATGCGGGAAAGTACCTCGCCCACGGTGCGCTTTTCAAAATAGGCAAGGGGCAGGCGGTTGATTTTTTCGCTGATCTGGCGGCGGAAGTCATAACACATCTTCTGCGAAAGCCCGCTCATGATCCAGCTCTGGCAGAAACTGAACGCAGCGGAAACCAGATACATGACCAGCAGGATCAGCAGGATTTTGCCGATATAGCCAAAGTCAATGCTGCCGGTGCCCCGCAGTTTGGCCACCCAGCCGGTGGCCAGGGCAGTGGTGGCTTTGGCCAGCACCTTGGGGCCTGCAATATTAAAAATCGTGGAAAGAACGGCAAAAACAATCACGGCAATCAGGCGGAACTTGTAGTGCCCCAGCTCTGCCAGCAGGCTGCGCATGGTGCCCTTAAAGTCTTTTGCCTTTTGGGGCGTCATTCGTCCGGGATGCGGCATCAGGCTTCCCCTCCTTTCAGGTCCAGCTCTTTGTTGCTCAGCTGGCTGCGGGCAATTTCCTGGTAAGCCGGGCAGCTTTCCATCAGCTGGGCGTGGGTGCCCTTGCCCACAATGCGGCCATCTTCCAGAACCAGAATCTGGTTGGCGTGCAGCACAGTGGAAATGCGCTGTGCCACAATAATCACGGTGGCGTCGCCGGTTTCGGCTTTCAGCGCGCGGCGCAGGGCAACATCAGTCTTGTAGTCCAGCGCGGAGAAGCTGTCATCAAACAGGTAGATCTTCGGGTGTTTGGCAATGGCGCGGGCGATGGAAAGCCGCTGCTTCTGCCCGCCGGAAACGTTGGTGCCGCCCTGGGCAATGGGGCTTTCGTACCCCTCCGGCTTGGCGGAGATGAACTCTTCCGCCTGGGCAATGCGGGCGGCGGTGCGCACATCGGCATCGGTGATATTCTCGCCGCCGAATTTCAGATTGGAATCAATCGTGCCGCTGAACAGTACGCCCTTTTGCGGCACATAACCCAAAAGACCGCGCAGGGTGCTCTGTGGCATCTGGCGCACATCCACGCCGTCTACCGTCACGCTGCCGCCGGTCACATCATAAAAACGGGTGATCAAATGCAGCAAACTGGTTTTGCCGCAGCCGGTGGAGCCGATAATGGCCGTGGTCTGGCCGGGTTTGGCGACAAAATCAATATCGTGCAGGGCGTCCTCGCTGGAGCCGGGGTAGGTAAAGTTGACATGATGGAATGCGACTTCGCCGTTCCAGTGGTGCTGATTGAGGTCAGCGGGGATGGCTTCCGGCACCGGGTCATGGATGGCCGGCTCGGTGGTCAGCACTTCGTCAATGCGGTCCGCGGCAACGCCGGCACGGGGCAGCATCACGGCAACCATCGTCAGCATCAGGAAGGACATCACGATCTGCATCGTGTAGGTGATAAAGGCGATCATGCTGCCCACCTGCATGGTGCCGGCATCAATCTGTTTGCCGCCGAACCAGACGATCAGCAGGGAAGTGCCGTTCATAATCAGGGTCATAAAGGGCATCATGGCGGCCATTACCCGGTTGGTGAACAGCTGGGTGCGCATCAGGTCGGTGTTGGCGGCGTCAAAGCGTGCTTCCTCGTGCTGTTCGCGGCTGAATGCGCGGATGGGCATAATGCCGGTCAAAATCTCGCGGGATACCAGGTTCAGCCGGTCCACCAGCTTTTGCATGATCCTGAACTTGGGCATGGCAAACTGCATCAATACCGTAATCAGCGCCAGCAGCAAAGCAACGGCCAGCACAATGATCCAGGTCAGGCTGGAACCCGCCTGCGCCACATGGATGATGCCGCCAATGCCAAGGATGGGGGCATACGCCACCATGCGCAGCAAAATTACGCAGGTCATCTGGATCTGCTGTACATCGTTGGTGGTGCGGGTGATGAGGGATGCGGTGGAAAACTTGTCCGTTTCAGAGGCAGAAAAGCTGACCACCCGGCGGAACACACCGCGGCGCAGATCCCGCGCAATGGCAGCCGCCACGCGGGAAGCAAGCAGCCCCACCAGAACTGCGGCGGCAACCATCAACAGGGTCAGCCCCAGCATCCGGCCGCCGGTCTGCATTAGGTAGTTCATCTGTACCGCATCGCTGATGCCAAGGGCCTGATATTCCAGCCCCACCAGCAGCACTGCCTGGGCTGAAAGCCCGCTCAGCTCACTTTCGCCGGCCTGACCCATGGCTGCGGCCAGCTGGGCCTGTACGGCATCCCGGCTGAAACCGGGCATCTGGGTCATGGCCGCAAACTGGGCGGTAACGGTATCCAGCGCGGCGGCATCCGGGGCGTTGCCCTCCCCGGCTGCCTGAGCGGAAGCCAGATAGAGCACAATATCCGGGGTGGAAAATACCTCCGCCAGCGTATCCCGGTCCGCATCGGCCCGCAGCAGGCGGACCGTATAGGGGGATGCGAGCTTTTTCTGTAAGCTGGTAGCGGAGGAGAGTGCGTTGTCGGTGCCGCCCGGCTGGGTGTAAGCGGCTTCCACCGCGGCGGCGTCCGCGTCCGTCATCAGCAGCTCCAGCACCTGCAGGGTGGAATCCCGCACTACTTCTGGCACAGCTTCCGCAATGCCGGACTGTTGGATGCCGGTATCCACAATTTTGCTGGTGTAGTCCGGCAGAGTCAAATCGCCGTATGCCTGCACCAACAGCAGGGCAATAATAACAAGGCAGGCCGCCCAGTGTTTGGCCAGATGTTTGAAAATTTTTGTCATGGCATCTTCTCCTTTTCGGCCAGCAGCTTTTCGTTCTGGCGCTCAATGGCCTGCAGCAGGGTTTCGGCATCCTTTGCAAACTGCTGGCAAAATTCTTCGCCCAGGTCATCCATAATGCCGGTGATGTAATCATTCAGACGGCTTTCGCAGATCAGGCGGGATTCTTCCCCTTTTGGGGTGATGCGCACCAGAGTGCGGCGGCGGTCATTGGGATCAGTCTGGCGCTGGGCCAGGCCATCCTGCTCCAGTGTGCGCAGTCCGCGGGAAATCGCCGGCAGCGGCTGCTTGAAAATCTCCGCCAGGTCCGAAACATACACGGCACCATCCTGGCCGCGCACCTCAATGGCGTGGTTCAGCCCTTCCAGAATGCCAAGATGCAGCTTGGGGGCGTTGGCAAGGCTTAAAGACGCCCCGCGGCGCACAGACTTTTTCAGCCGGTCAAGATAGCGCATCACGGCTTTGCTGCGCTGGTCACCAATATGTCCCTCCATAAAGGTTCTCCTTTCTGTTGCTATATGTAAATAGTTGACATATGTTAAGTATATGGAAACAGTATAGCCCCGCAGCCGAAAAAATGCAACGGCTGCGGGGCTGTGTTTTAAATTTGTTTACAAACTGCTTACCAGTCAAAGTCACCGGTAAACAGCTGCACCCAGTAGGGGTGGCCGTCCACCATGGTGTAGCCAACGCCGATGCAGTCAAAGTTTTCGCTCAGAATGTTGGCGCGGTGGCCGGAGCTGTTCATCCAGTCGTTCATCACGATCTCCGGGGTTCTCTGGCCCATGGCAATGTTTTCGCCGGCATAGCCATAGTCAATGCCCAGGTGCCACAAAATGGTAAAGCATTCAGAACCGTCGGGACGGGTGTGGCTGTATCGCTGGGAAAGCTCCTTGGCGCGGGCCGCGGCGGCAACCATCAGGCCATCGTGCTTGAGCAGGGGCTGCAATCCGCGGGAGGTGCGCTCCTGGTTGACCAGCTCGATCACGCGGTCTGCCATGGCTTCCTCGCTGGTCGTAATGCTGGCCTGCATCACGCCGGTATCAACATCAAAAAGGTACAGATTGCCGTCGATCGTCACAATGCCTTTGGCCATGGTGCCGTACACCTGGTCAAAGTAATAGGTGCCGTCATTGTTGGTATCCCAGCCTTTTACCATGTGGCCGTTGGCGTCATACCGCACCCACTTGCCGGTGCCGTCTGCGTTTTCGGCCCAGTCGCCGGCTTCGGATTCCTGGTATACATCCTTGCTGACGGCTTTTGCACCCTGCTGCACGTTATCCAGCCAGTACCAGGCACCGGAGGCCGGATCATAGATTTCTTTGCCGCGGTAGGCTGCATTATTGGGATCATAACCCTGGCGCTTGCCAGCCTCGTACCAGTAATCTTTGCCGTCCATGCTGTGCCACATCAGGTTGCAGCCAATGCCGGTGGTGGTATCAAAGCTGCAGGGCAGGCTGTCCACCACAATATCGCCCTTGGCCATGGCGCCGGTGATCAGGTCAAAGTAATAGGTGCCGTCATCGTTGGTATCCCAACCTTTAATCATATGGCCGTTTGCATCGTAGCGCACCCATTTGCCGCCGTTGGATTCCTGGTAGACATCCTTGCTGACGGCTTTTGCGCCGCCCTGGTTGGCGTCCAGCCAGTACCAGGCGTCGGAATCAGGGTCGTAAATCTCTTTGCCGCGGCCGGTGGTACCCTGTTTCACGCCGTTCTCGTACCAGTAATCCTTGCCATCCACGGTTTCCCAGCCGTTCTTGGACTTCTTGATGGTGATGGTATCCACCACGCTGTCATCGGTGCTGCGGTAGGTAGTCACGGTAAAGGCATCCTTGGTAACATTGGCAACAGAGTAGTTGGGAACCTTCTCCTGGTTCTGCACAGCAGTGTATTCAAAAGCTTCCTCGGTGATCTTATAAAACTTGCTGCCGGAAGCAGAGTTCATGGTAATGTACTGAACACCATCGGGGTTGGTCACTTCGGTCAGGGCGCTGCCGTCAGCGTTCTTCTGAACATCAGCCGTCATGCCGCTTTCGCCGCCCATGATGTAGCTGCGGGCGTAAACGTGGTCATGGCCCTGCAGGACAATATCAATGCCCAGCTGGCTCAAAATCGGGGAAAGACCGTTGCGCAGCGTGACGATATCGGATTCCGTTACATGGCTGGCAACGCTGTAGATGGACTTATGGAAAGAAACCACTTTCCAGGTCACATCAGGGTTGGCCTGGATGGTTTCTTCCAGAAATGCCTTGTGTTCGGCAATGCTCAGGCAACTGGTGTTCAGCACCATATACAGGGTGTTGTTATAAGTAAAGTAGTAGTCGCCGTCACCGGTAGACTCAGAATCCACAGCGTTATCGCCATAGGCATCGCCGCTGACCTGACCGTACTTTTCGCTGATGTTGGGCAGGGTAAAATGCTGTCCGTACAGGGCGGTGTTGTAGCCGCAGTCATGGTTGCCCAGCTCGGTTGCCAGCGGCAGCTGGGTCAGCTGCGGGGCGTTCAGGAAGCCGTCATACTCTTCTTCCACCTGGCTCAGGTTGCTGGTGTCGTACTTATAATAGGCGTTGATCTGGTCACCCATGCTGAACAGGAAGTTTGCATTTGGGGCTTTGGCCAGGGCGTGGTTCAGGGTGTTGGTCCAGCCACCGTTGTCATCGTCAATGCTGCCGCTGCAGCCGATCTGCGGGTCGCCGAATACCAGGAAGGTGTACGGCTCATCTTTGCCAAAGGTCTGGGTGGTGTAGGTTTTGGTTTCGCCGTAATGGGCTTCGTCCTTATCGGCGCTGACAGCGTATTCATAGGTGGTGTTGCTCTGCAGGCCGGTCAGGGTAACGGTATTCTTGTACCAGCCTTCGCTGCTGGTGGGGGCCACGGCAGCCTGCAGTGTGGTCATCTCGCCGCCCTGTACGCCGTATTTCAGCATGCCGCCGGTGGGGGTGCTGCCGTACCATGTCACGTTCACGGAATCCTGGGCAGCACCGATGTTCATCACAACAGCTTTCACATCATGGCTGTTGGCGTAAAAAGTAGGGGCATCGACCGCCACGGTTTCCGCCGGGGCAGCGGCTTCGGGGGTGGCTTCCTCGGCCAGCGCCGGGGTAACGGTCATGCCCGCGCTCATGATCAGCGCAAGGGCACAGGCAGTCAGACGATTCCAGTTCTTCAAATTCACTTTTCTTCACACACACTTTCTATTCATCCGAATCAAATTCTGGCGGGAGTTTCAGCAATGCCCGCTCCCGGCTTTTGAGGTATATCTACAGCCCGCTGATGCAGGCATTGCTTTTATCGTTTCAGCGGCCGGTACAGTGCCGCGCATATCCCGGAGGTAATGGGCACCCCCAGCACCACACCCAGGGTGGATGCCACGCCCTGCGCCACCTGAATGGCGACGTAATCCGATGCAAACAGCTGGCTGGAATGCCAGCCGTATGCCATCAGCAGCAATAGGGTGGTCACAGCCTCACCGGCAAAAGCTAAGATTAATGTGTTGCTCATTGTGCCGATCATATCGCGGCCAATGCGCATGCCCGCGGCAAACAGCTGCAGACCGCTCATTTTCCCATCGGCTTCCCGCAGCTCGTGCAGGGAGGATGCCAGCGAAAGCGCCACATCCATCACAGCGCCCAGGGAGGAGATCAGAACCGCTACCAGCAGCAGCCAGTGCAGTTCCAGCCCGGTCTGCCCGGCCACCAGCACAAGGCCCTCACCGTTGGTATCGTTCATGCCGGAAAGGTGCAGCAGCGTGCTGAACAGGTAGAACACACCTCCCGCCAGCGCCACGCCCGCCAAAGTGGAAAGCATGGCCGCCCATGTTTTGGGGCTGGGCGGGTTGAGCAGCAGCAGGCTGACCAGGGTGCACACAGCCAGCGCCGCCACCGTAAGCGGCAGGGACGGCAGCCCGTGGTAGATGCCCGGCAAAATCAACCAGGCAATCATTGCCCCGGTAAAGCCCAGGCCCAGCAGGGTGCGCACGCCTTTCCAGCCGCCGATGGCCACCACCGCGGCGGCAAACACCGCCAGGATCAACACCAGTACCGGGGCGCGGTCGTAATTGTATACGGTATAGTAAGCATCCGCGCTGTCGGGCAGGTCCTCACAGATAATGGCGGTTTCACCCTGGCGCAGCCGTACGTTCTGGGTGCGGGTCAGGTAGTTGGCAATGGTCACTTCGGTACCCTTGTTAGCACCTTCCAGCAGCAGGATGCGCAGTTCCTGGGTGCCCATGCTGCGGGCAGGGTCCAGCTGGTCGGGCTTGGTATCATCCCGCAGCACTTCCACAACGCGGCCGCGCACATAATGCAGACTGGAGATGTTATCCCCTTTGTAGCGGCCTAAAGCGTCCCAGTCATAGCCGCGGCAGGCCAGCACCAGCAGCAGTGCAACTGCCGCCAGCACCACCCAAAACCTCAGCACCTTGCTGAGGGATTTTTTTCTGCATTGCTGCAGCAAATTTTGCATGGTCATTCTGTTCCCTGCCTTCCGTAGCCTATTGTACGGCGGAATTTAGCCGGTATCGACCATGCTGCCGTATAGTTTGTGTAAAGAACTGAACATTTTTTGCTGTGCCCTGCAAGCGTTCTGTAAAGTGGGTAAGGGTGCCGTAAAGTGTGTAAAATAATGCAAAAGCCCTGTACCACAGCAGCAGAAACAGTTCTGTCGCCGGGTACAGGGCTTGTATCAAATCATCTATAAATTTCTGCATTAAAAAATCCCCTGCGCAGCAAACGCTGCACAGGGGATTTGGAACCGAGTGATTATTCCGGCTGGATTGCACCAGTGGGGCAAGCACCTTCGCAAGCACCGCAGTCAACACAAGCAGAAGCATCGACAACGGCCTTGTCCTCGAGGCTGATAGCGCCAACGGGGCAGGTGTCAACACAAGCGCCGCAAGCAACGCACTCGTCAGTAACCTTATGAGCCATGGTAATCTCCTTATCTCCGCACAATTCAT
>OHVY01000167.1_pt1 | contig 21658 bp, 21 predicted proteins | sample 1579641 | NCBI WGS metagenome assembly OHVY01 (sample SAMEA3882536, study PRJEB24775) | human gut metagenome | biome: human-associated habitat; feature: intestine environment; material: feces | place: Netherlands | collected 2009/2010
TTTTCTATTTTGATGTGCCTGATGTATGATGGTGCTGATCAGAAGCTCGTGAGGACAGTAAGTGATTGGACTCTCGAAAATGTTTTGCATCCTAAAAAAATCGATGACAACCGAGATATATCAATCCGGTATTATGCTATTGCTATTATAAAGAGAGCAGTAATGCTTGGCCTTCTGGATGAAAAAGTGGTTGCAGCATATATGCCTCCATACTCCGTTACTGGTAACAGCATCGCGTTGAACAAGGATGCTCTTAGCGGAACACGTATGGGTGGATTTAGTGCAATCGACTATGATTTGTCGCGCTATGTACTGGTAGATCACATCGAGTCTGACTTCAACAGTTATCCGCAGAGAAGTGTAAAGCAATTTGAAAAGCTTGTTGACGCTGTAATTGTCGAGCAACCGGAGTATGCTGGAATGACGGTCGAAAAGTTTATTATTTCCGCAGCCTATGCATTTATTCTTGAAATGGGATGGAATGAACAGGAGTTTTATAACTTCAATGAGGATGAGTCTGGCGAGGGAATAGTTGGAGGAGTAGACTGTTCTATCCGAGGTACACATCATTCTGCTACGCATGGCAGTCAAAGTTCAGTCATGACGGTGTGCGAGAAATATGTTTGGCAAGCTCGTAATGAAATCAGCGGTTTCCTTTGTGACCGACTATTATTTGGTGATGAAAATGTTCCGGTCACTGACTATGGTCTGCTCGATGATTTTGTTATCCCAATACAGGAAGCACGAATCATAAATCCTGATAACATTCCGGACGATAGACCATGGCATATTCCCGAACCGGAAAAGGCTGTTTTGGAAGGAACTCCTTCCAATGCAAAAGATGTGATAACAAATGTGTTAAAGGCACCTACTCTTGATTGGGAAAAATGGATTTTCTTCAAAAATATTGATGGAGCATACAGAGTAGAAGCAGAAGACCTCATTGCACTGGATATGTACTCCTGTTTTTATGGAAGTGCAGGAGTAGAAACCTGCCTCTTTATGAATGCCATTTTGATTAACCAAGATGATGCCCTGGAGTTCGCAGAAGCCATTACAGAGAAAAGCAATGCTGACAATCGTGTTGCAAATCCGACTGATTGGTATGGAGGAATCCATTCCTCGTGCTATATTACACCGAAGGAAGTTTGTTGGTTTTCTTGGAAAGCACGCTACGACTCCGCCAACATTGAAGAATTTCCACAGTTCGAACTGAAATCCGCTGTAGATGGCTGTTGCTACAATTCTCCTGAATATGGAGATGTTTACTTTTACCTTCCGTCGGCACCAATCAGAGATATCCTTGGCATTGTCGATTCGGATGGATATCTGTTTTTTGATAACTCGAGAAAGGTAATTGCAGAACATAGCATTGCAGGAGAGAAGTGGAGAACATACCAAAATTATGTAATTGTAGATAGACCTGTACTCTTCGAAAGGCTGCAACGCGCTGGGAAACGTCTGGTATGGATAATGCGAGAGCGCCGAATTAGAACTGGAAATGCACAAGAGAAATTTGGGGAGTTTGGCGCAGACCGAGACAAAAGCTATATCGGATATTTTGATGGGGATAAGTTCACAGTGAGAGAAATCCATTCGGAGATTTGGAACTCTGAACCCAAAAAGAAATCCCTGTGATGTACTGCCTACCGCTGAGATATTACTACGAACAAAACAAATCCATCAACGAGAAGGAGCTGAGGCCAACAGGTCTCAGCTCCTTCTTTCGCAGCGACTATTCTTTTCTCTGTGACCCATTCAAGCTGGCCCAATGCTGGCGCAGCAGCCTTTCTGCTTCTCTGCGAAGGGAATTTTGGAACATGACAGCCATAACCAATGCGCTAAGCACTGCAGCCACGGGCTCCAGCCAGGGATATGCGGTCCAAAGCTGTTCTCCCCAGCAAGCAAGCGGAACACCAACAAGCAGCATAAACAGCAAAATAATGATGACAACGTCGGGTCTGCCGTAGCCTTCACGTCTTTTGATTTTGGCCCGTATCTGTCGAAGCGCACGGGCTCGGATATCCCGGATGTTTCTGGACGAACACTGTTTGTCCTGTGCGACGGATTCAGTGGACTCGCCATTGATGATCGTGCGGAACAAAATCTCCCTCTGCAGTTCGGTCAGTGCATGCAGGGCGTCATAGATTTGGGTGTCCAAATACATGAAGGGATCTTCATCAGAACCCTCCGGCAGATACTTGCTTCGGTCAAACCACCGTCTGTCGTTGTAAATTGCGTTGCGCACTTCCTCTGGCAGGAACGCTTCCGGATTATAAGATCGGGGCTGTTTGATATCCACATCTTCCAGAGTGTCCGGCGCAACACGCTTGCGGAAGTTGGCCTCGCTGTAGTAGAGCATATGCTCCAGCTCCTTCCACTCCTCCGGATGCTCCTTCACCCACTGGTCTGCGGCAGCGGCAGCTTCCGGATCCATAGAGTGTATCCAGCGCCAGTCGGACTGAAGTTCTTTGTAAGACTGGGTATCCTTGAAGGACATAAACTCACCGCCTTTTCTACGTTCGCAAAAAGTTTACAATTATCGACCTTCCGATTTTACAATTTTTCTCTAAGTAATAGTAGAAGGACAATTTCACCCGGGTGGCGTTTCCTTCGGTTCGGTACGGCACGGTCTCCGCGCTGACGAACCCACAAGGCCTTTGACAGAGCACCCTATGAGAGCATGAACACTCTTCGCCATACGGCAACTCGCTCGGAAGGCCATTCCTTCTCTGGCCGTGTTCCCGGGAGCACGGCCTTTTGCTATGTGCCGTTTCCAACGGCACGGCTATATAAATCATTCTAACACGGAGGAGGCAAAAAAGATAGCTCACAGATGAAAGTAAAAGACTCAGCTGCAAAGCAAAGGAGGGGTGCACATCAGTACGACCGCAAAACAAAAACCGCCGTGACTGCGGCAACAGTCCGGCGGCTCGGCGCACACACAGGCACGCGCAAATCAACTAACCAAAGTATAGCAAACGGGCAGCGGAAAAGCAATGAAAACTTTCCGCACGCTCCCCGTGTGAGTGCCGCAGAAGTCTACAACAACACAGGAGGTATGAATTGAGTTACAACAAATGGCCCAAACGCAGCGCAGAGAAAAACTATTTTATGGTGCCCAACGAGATATTCAGCATTGGTCTGGATTACCGGGAGATCTCACTCTACACCTATCTGCTCCGGTGCGAGAATCGTAAGACCTACCAGTGCTACCCCAGTTACAAAACCATCGGCCATGCGATCGGCATGAGTGAAAATACGGTGGCAAAGTACGTGCGGCAGCTGGAGGAGAAAGGCCTCATCTACACGGAGCCGACCATCATGCAGAGCAAAGACGGAAAACCCCTGAACGGGAATCTGCTCTACACCATTCGTCCTATCCCGGGTGTACTCGAAGCGTTCTATGAGCGGCAGTTCCGGCAGGCAGAGGAGGCTACCGCCCGCTATCGTGCGGCGCAGCTCCTCGAAAAGTCCAACGCCCAGGGCCGCCAGAACGCCTTGTGTGCGCCTTTCCGGGAGGAAGCGAGTCCCAGTCCCAGCCAGAGGATTGAAGCCGGATGTGAGCCATTTTCGGCAGACTTTTGCAGGACGAAAGAAAAAGCAGGATAAAGGCATGGCGTCGCAAGCGCCGCCGCAGCCGCCACTTCTGCCCGCAGTGCGGGCAGTTTAGGGAGTTTGAAGCTGGCGTCTTTGAGAGGCGAAAAAAGCACCGATGGCGTCAGCTTCCCCGAAAAGCCCCGTGTTGCAGGGCTTTTCAAGGATGTCTTACAGCAAAAAGGAGGAATTGAATGAGTAAAGAAACCAGAGATCGTATTGCATTCCGGATGCAGCCGGAAACCAGAAGAAGGATCGAGCAGTGGTACGCTGCCGACAACTGCCAGAGCAAAAATGAGTTCATCGAGAAAGCCGTGAACTTCTATGTGGACTATCTGGGAATACAGGACAACACAACGCTGCTGCCCATGGCAATCACATCTGCCATCGACGGCAGGCTGAGCAGACTGGAGGACTATATTGCCCGCAGAGATTTTACCAGATGCGTGGAGCAGGACATGACCAACGGTATCATCGCGGAAGCGTTCGAGATGGATCGGGAAGATTTGAAGCGCAGACGGGCGCAGAGCGTCCGCAATGTGAAAGCCACAAACGGTCTCCTCTCGTTGGAAAAGTACGCACGCTCCCGCCAGGAGCAGGACTGGGATGATGACGAATGGCAAGACTGATCCTCAAGAGTCCCTATATCAAAAGCACCGGCGGGGCCTCCGGATATCTGCGCTACATCGCAACGCGGGAGCGTGTGGAGCTTATCCCAGATGACCGTCCGCCCACACGAAAGCAGGAGCAGCTCATCGCAAAACTGGCCAAAGACTTCCCGGACAGCAAGACGCTCTATGAGTACGAGGACTATCTGACGAAACCCACCAAGGTCAACGCCTCTGCGTTCATCATGCTGGCTCTCGAAGCCAACTGGGATTCCATTCACGAGTCGGAACAGTACATGAAGTACATCGCCACCCGTCCTCGCGCCGAGCGCATCGGCGCTCACGGTCTGTTCGGTGATGACGATGCTATCTCTCTCGACAGGGCCATGGAAGAACTGGAGAGCTACACCGGAAATGTATGGACGCACATCATCTCCCTCAAGTGGGAGGATGCGGCCCGGCTGGGTTACGACAACGCCGCGGCGTGGCGAAATCTCATTCGGGCGCACCGCAACGACATCGCGGCGGCAATGAAGATCCCACCCAACGACTTCCGCTGGTATGCTGCCTTCCACGACGAGGGCGAGCATCCGCACATCCACATGATGGCCTGGTCCGCAAAGCCGGGACAGGCCTATCTTTCCAAAGAGGGCATCCGTCAGATCAAATCCAAGCTGACCAATGATATCTTCCGCAACGAAATGCTGCATCTCTACGAACAGAAGTCTGATTCCAGAGATGAGCTGGTACGGGAATCCCGCCGGGCGATGCTGGAACTGGTACACGCTATGCAGGACGGCGTATGTGACCACCCGGACGCCGAACAGCTCATGCTGGAGCTGGCGGCGCAGCTTGGAGCGGTCAAGGGCAAAAAGTCCTACGGCTATCTTCCCAAGCGGTTAAAGAATCTGGTGGATAAGATCGTGGACGAGATGGAACGGCTCCCTGTCGTGAGCAAGTGCTATGACCATTGGCTGATCCTGCAAGGCAAGGTCGATGCGTACTATCACGACAAGCCCCGGGAACGCATCCCGCTCTCGCGGCAGAAAGAGTTCCGGCAGATCAAGAACACGGTCATTCAGGAGGCGGAGCGCCTGCGCTTGGGTGAGATCAGCTTCGAGGAAAAGGGCCTCAATCGGCAGGACGAGCCGGAGAAATACCGCAACGCCTCCTACGACTACTGGACACTCCGGGATGTGATCCGGGACGAGAGCCTGACCATGGAGGAGCGCGGCGAAGCCGTCTCTGAAATGGAAAGGCTGGCGGAAAGCGGCGATATGTATGCGCAGTACCTGATGGGAAAGCTCTGGCGGGACGGACCTTTGCTGATCCCGGACTCGGTGGAAGCACGGTACTGGTTCGAGCAGGCGGCGGATCAGGGGCATCTGGTGGCACAATATTCCCTTGCTAAGTTATACCTCTCGGATGATTTGGAAGTGCGGGATACCCGGAAGGGGGTGAACTGGCTCTACACCGCTGCGGTCAACGGCAGCCACTACGCCATGTACCGGCTGGCCAAGGAGTGTCTCAAAGGCGAGCACATCCAAAAGGATACCGCAAGAGCGGTGGAGTGGTTTGCCAAGTCGGCAGAGCGGGGAAACCCCTACGCCCAGTATATGCAGGGCAAGCTGTACCTTGCTGGTAAGGAGGTTCCCCACGACGAGGAGAAAGCCGCATATTGGCTGACCCAATCCGCCGAGCAAGGCAATCAGTATGCACAGTACCTTCTGAACCACTTGGAGGAAAACCGTCCGCCCTCTGCGATGCTGGCAGTGACCCGGCTGCTCCATCACATGAGCCGGATCTTCCGGGACAACTCCGTCCCCAAGTCCCGCCCCGGCGGAATCCAGATCGACCGCAAGCGGCTGAAAAAACTGCAGGAGAAGCGCATGGCCTTGGGTCATAAACCGGACGACCATGAGGAGCAGTGGCCTGACATGACGATGTAAGCGGCTCAAAAACTGGGCCGCAAAACAAAGAATAAAACCCTTCCACGCGGAAGGTAGAAAGGAACTGAATGAGAAAATCCAAATACAATTCGTTTGATGAACTCCCACTGATGCTGACCGTGGAGGATGTGTCCCATGTGCTGGGCATCGGTCTGGCCCACGCCTACGAGGTGGCCCACCGCAGGGATTTCCCCACCATTACCTTGGGCAGCCGCATCATCGTTCCCCGTGACAAATTCATGGAATGGATCGACGAACAGGCCGCGAAAAAATCTGAAATATTTTAGTAGCTATTCCAAAAACTCTGTGGTATGTGTTTGTGTTAAAAAGGAGGGATCATAAATGGCAAAGAAACGAGCCAACGGCGAGGGCAGTATCCGCAAAAAGCCCAGCGGCCGCTGGGAGGGCAGATATACCCAGGGCATCGACCCGGTCACCGGCCGAGCCATCCAGAAAAGTGTGTCTGCCAAGACTCAGGCGGAGTGCAAAGAAAAGCTGGCGAGAGCCATTCGGGAGAATCGCGGCGTGCCGCTCAATCACACGGGCGACTACACCGCAGCGGAGTGGTGCCGCCTGTGGTTTGAAACTTACAGCAAGCCCAACATCCGCTACAACACCGCCAAGGGCTATGAAGGGATCATCGAGCACCACATCATCCCGGCCATCGGCGCGATCAAGCTTAAGCAGCTCTCGTCCATCCACATCCAGAGAATGTACAACGAGACCAAGGAAAACGGCAGGATGCAGCGCGGGTCGAAGCAGAATGGCAAAGCCCTGTCCAACACCTTCGTGCGGCGCGTCCACGCGGTGCTGCAGGCGGCGCTGAAGCAGGCGGTGAAAGAGCGGCTCATCCCGTACAACCCCTGCGAGAACTGCCGCATCCCGCCCAAGGACAAGAAAGAGATGACCATCCTGCCGCCGGAGAAGATCGGCAGATACCTTCAGGAAGCGGAGAAGTACGGTGTCCTGCCCATGTTCTATCTGGAATTGTCCAGTGGCCTGCGCCGGGGCGAACTGCTGGCGCTCCAGTGGACAGATTTGAATGTGAAAGAGCGCATTCTGACGGTGAATAAGCAGGTCACCCGCATGGAGGGCGAGCTGGATGTGACGGAGCCGAAAACGAAAAACTCTGTCCGCAAGGTGGCGTTGTCCCAGCAGGCGGTGGACCTGCTGGTGCATGAGCATGAACAGCACCCGGACAACCCCATCCTGTTCCCGTCGCCCCGGACGGGCGGTTACTGGAGTCCGGATGCCGTGTCGAGGATCAACCGGAAGCTGCTGAAAAACGCAGGCATCGAGGAGCACGTGCGCTTCCACGACCTCAGACACACATTCGCGACCATGGCGATCTCCAGCGGCGTGGATGTAAAGACCCTGTCCAGTATGCTGGGACACTACAGCGCCGGGTTCACTCTGGACACCTACACGCACATCACCAACGATATGCAGAGAGGCGCGGCTGAGAAAATCGGTGGCTTCATGGAATCGGCTACGGCAACGCCTACTCCGGAACCTCCCGACCCGCCGGAGGGAAGTCGGTGCAAGGTGATACCGTTTGAGAAGGTGGGATAAAAGAAAATGGGCTCGCCAGAAATGGCGAGCCCATAAAAGTTGCAAACAGTTTATCCCCAAGAACGTCCGAACAACTCTTGACCGTTACTGCTTAATCTCAATACGGCAGATTCCCCAAGAAGGCGAGATGTCTTTTCGCTATACGAATCCTGTTTATCCAGAGCGATGATGACTTGTTTACCGCAAGAGGAATACAGCTCAATAATTTTCTCAATCGCATCATCTGAAATCTGTTTCAGTACGACCGAGTCATGTACCAGAAGCGGCAGTTTTGTAAGGCTCAGCACAGCAAGATCATATACAACAAGTCCCTTATATGCAATGCCAGTGCCAGTATCATCCGGAGTGAAGAAATCATATCCGGTGTCGGTAAAGTTCAGTATGGGAGCGTTGTAGGATCCCTCGTAGATAGCATCGTTGAGTCGGCTCATTTCTTCGTTGAGCCGGTAGGAAACTAAAGCTAATTGCTGTTGCTTAATTGTTTTCAGCCGCTCCGCGTCAGCATCTCGGCCCTCTTTCAGCTGCTGTAGTTTTTCGTAAGCATCATTTTCCTTTTGCATCCGGTCTTTCTCGCGAAGCAGTTCTGCGTAACGAGTTAGAACAACCTTAGAGAGGTTGGGGTTTTGAACCAGTTCCTGAAGCTGAGCTTCGTATTCGTGGATGATCTGGTCATACTCAGCCAGTTCTTTTTCAAGCTTAGAACGGTCTGATCTCAGTTCAGCCTTGAACACGGAGGAAATCGTTCTGTGGAACCCCTCAATCTCATCCAAGTGTGCAACGGCTGCTTCTGGGAAAAAGTGCTGTAAGTCAGCGAAGGAATCGGTTGTAGAGGAAAAGGCATAGTTGCCATTTTCGTCAAGCAAATCCCATCGGGCTTTCACTTTGCTCCTTGCGCGCCGAGCTCTGGATAGTAATTTCTTGATATAAACCGCCTGTTCAGATGCTGCAGCATCTACATCAAGTAAACCGCGTTCCAATCCAGAAGAAAGCTCCTCAATTTGCGCAGCAATACTGCGAATCTCTTTTTCGTTTTTGTCGTGTACACGCTTGGTGATTTTTGCAATAAACTGCAAAGCTTGCGCCTTTTTATATGCAGTCAATTCCGCATCAGAGCGCTGGGCTGCGGCCTCTGTTTCCTTGAGAGGTGTATACGCATCGAAAAGTTTCAGAAGCGCCGTGCATGCCTTTTCTGCTTTCTCTGTAGCCTGGTAGTGCAGCGGATGCCGCTCATCGCAATTGTTTTTCCCATATACTCGAATATATCGACCAACTGCATCTCGGAAAGACAGTTCTGGCAAAGATATTGCATACTTCGAGTCCAGCCATTTGCAGTAATCATTCAGCCCGATTTCTTCAACCTTCTCGTAAGAATCATTGCATTTCCAAACAGTATGGGCATTAATGCTGTTTCTGCAAAACTTAAAGATTTCTTCGCCAAAAATAAAAGAGAAGTATATATCGTGGGAACCGACATTTTCGATGATGTCCGTTGTACCTGCATATGTGCTACCACCGAAAACATAGTCAACTATCAGTAGGAAGGTGGATTTCCCGATAGAGTTGTCGCCTGCATTGGTACCCAACACCACACTAAGTCCAGGATTGAAAACAATTCGCTTCTGGTGAAATTGTTCACAGTAAATCTCATGCAACATAACAGAGCACCTCGCGTTCTGCGTCATATCTAATTCTTTGGAGAGCAAACAGGCAGTCCAGAGTATCCATGAAATCCTCAATACTACTGAAATGCTTCGTGGTAGCATCATACAGAGCTAACACTCCCGTGTCAGCATCTTGCAATACCGAGAGCACTGGCGGGAACTTACTGATTACACTTTCACCATAAGATGTGATTTTACTCGGTAATCTCATGGAACACCTCACAGTTCTGAACAAAGAAGGAGACAACTGCCTCACAAGCCTCTCTGGATGTAGAGCACGTTTTTGCCATTACCCAATTTACGAGTTGGTCAAATATGTCACTCTTGTTATCTGAAAGACCCTCCATTTTAATAAAGCAACTTTTAATCTGAAGGCTGAGCGCATCCAAACGAAAACCGTTAATCCCCTCCAGTTCTTTAAAGCGGTCACGGATGTAAGGATAGTAGCTGGTCACATTCATGCTGACCCGGTTTTTCAAGAGGAACTCATTTGTGGAGAATTTTTTGGTTAATCGGGCGGGTATGTAGCTCAGCGTGGCGGCTTCGTCTTCACGCAAAAAACAAACTTTTGCCACAACATCTGCAATTTGCGGTTCCAGCCCCATTGTCAGTGTAGCGTCGTGGAGGTCTGTAAGCTGTAGAAAATGTTGCTTTATCTTCAGGAGTTTTAGGTAGTCCTCCACCGTGGTGTGGTAGTCCTGCTGATTGTGACAATCTTTACATAATGCGATCTTGTTTTCAAAGGACTCGGAATTATCCCCCAAACGAGGCAGTTTACTTAAAAGTTCATACTGTTCTTCAGTCGGACTATTCGGAAAAATATGGGCAATCTCATATAACTTATTTGCCTTTCCTTGTTTTTTGTGTCGAAGGATTTTTCCACAAAGAGGACAGGAAAAAGAAACCTCTTTTAGGTACAGTTGCTGCTCAGCTTCAGTTGGGGCTTTGCGCTTTTTCAAATAGGGATCAGCCGCAATTGCTTTTGCAATAGCGTCGCTCTTTGCCATATTAAATCACTCTCCCTAATTGGTCAAAATAAAAGACCGCACGGGAACACACCCATACGGTCGCCTTGGTGGCGCAAAGGCCTACCGTAAAGATATTATAGTGCATAACGCTGAAAATTTCAAGATATTGTCACAACTACACGTAAAAAACGGCGAAAACACACCAGTTAGGGATGGGTTAGGGATTTTGCGGTCTTCGGCGTTCTCCCGCACCGAGGTTGCAACTGCCGTTTTACCTCTCTGGCCACAATTGGGATGTGGTCAAGCACACTTCAAAAATTGAACTTATAACGCAGAAAAACCGCCTTTTTAGGCGGTTTTTCTGGGAAAGGTGGTCCGAGTGACAGGATTCGAACCTGCGGCATCCTGCTCCCAAAGCAGGCGCGCTACCAACTGCGCTACACCCGGTTATTAAGTTTATTTATCCGGCTGGTCGTATTCTCCCAAACCAGGCGCGATACCAACTTCGCTATACCCGGATATTCAATTGCTGCCATTATATCACGGCGAGAAGGAAAATCAAAGATATTTCTGTCTGTGGTCAATCCTGTGGTCAAAGCCGCTTTTATGCCGCTTTCGGCAATCGGAGGAAATCCCGCAAAGGCAGGTGTCACAAGGCTTTGCGGCGTTTCGCCTTGCCCTGCCCCGGATACCGACACGGCACACCCAAACCAGGCGCGATACCAACTTCGCTATACCCGGATACTTTTTCAGTATACCACAGCTGCGGGTGGAAGGGAAGAGAAAATTTTTGGTTTACATAAATAAGGTCGTCATCGGCGGGCGCTTGCCTGCCGATGACGACCTTATTCAGATCTGTATAAAACACTTAGCTTGCTGCGCTCTCCGACAGCGGGAAGGTGATATCCGCGCGGAAAAGGTCGGCGTCGATGGCCAGGTCGAAGCGGCCGCCCTGCAGCTGCACCAGGCTCCGTGCGATGGACAGCCCCAGTCCGCTGCCCTCCGTGTGCCGCGAGGCATCGCCGCGCACAAAACGCTCCATCAGCTCGTCGGGGGAGATATTCAGCTCGTCCCGCGAGACGTTCTTGAAGCTGATGGTAACGGCCTCCCGGGACAGCGTGGAAACCACATAGACCCGTGTGCTGGGCAGGGCGTACTTGCAGATGTTGGACACCAGATTGTCCATGACGCGGCTCAGCAAACGACTGTCGGCGCGGATGACGGTACCCGGTGCGGGAGGCTGCGTTACCAGCGTCAACTGGCAGGCGGCCAACCGTTCCTGATACTCGCCCTCGATCTGTGAAAACAGCACGTTCACGTCCGTGGGCTGTAGGTCCACATTCAGCACGCCGGAGGAGGCTTTGGACGCCTCCACCAGATCCTCTGTCAGCTTTTTCAGCCGATGGCTCTGCCGGTCCAGCACGGCGATGTACTCTCGAGCCTCTGGGGAGGGGATGTCCTCCTTTTTCAACAGATCCACATAGTTGACGATAGAGGTCAGGGGCGTCTTGATGTCGTGGGACACGTTGGTGATGAGCTCTGTCTTCAGGTGCTCGGCCTTCATCTGCTCCTGCACCGCCTGCTCCAGGCCGGACTGCACGTCGTTGAGCTCCTGCCCGTAGCGCTTGAAGTCGCCGATGAGGTACTTCGTGTCGATGGGCGAGGAGAAGTCGCCGTTCGCCAGCTTTTCGCCGCCCTTCTGTAGCGTCCGCAGATTGACGGCTACATACAGCACCGCCAGCAGTTCTGCGAGCTTCAGTGCCAGAAACGGCGCGGCGAGGGTGCCGTAGTAGTCCTGTATGAAGAGGACGGATTCAATAAACACCAGTATCAGCCCCGCCAAAGCTGTCTTCCAGATCAGCGGCAGGCTTTTGGCGATGCGCCACAGCCCCAGAAACAGCGAACGGACAATGCGCCAGAGGAACCGGGCTATCCGCGCGATCAGCGCGCTCCGCAGGACGGTGCCCGCCTTGCACTGGGCGGCAAAGGCGCACAGGAACAGCAGCACCAGCGGTACCATCGCCGCGCAGAAGAAAACGCGTCCCCACCCGTAATAGAACGCTTCCCAGCCAATGAAAAACGTACACAGCAGTACGATCAGCCATACATCCGCGGGGATCTTGCCCAGCCACGTCAGATGTATGCCCTCATGCCCCGCCCAATGGCCGGCAGAGGCCATGAGAAAGCAGAAGAAGAACAGTGCCAGCGCCGCGAACAGCACCGTCAGGAACACCGTCAGCGTGGTGTGCTCCACCAGCCACATGTCCAGCAGATAGGAATAAGAGGGCACCTCCTCGGTGCGCAGCAGATCGGCGGCAATGGTGACCATGGCGGTGTTGCCGGTGTTCAGCTGATAGGTGAACGTCTCCTGCGTGGCGTACAGCGGCTTGTCGCCGTCTGTCAGTTCAAAATTTTCAAAGGTACCGACGACCTCCCCATTTCCTCTGACGGTGACGGTCAGGTGACAGTCGGCGGCATCGCGGGAGAACTCCTCCGCAAAAACGCGGGGCAGGTCGCTGATCACCTGAGCCCGCTCCTCCTCGGTGACATCTCCATTTTCAGCGGTACTGTAGTCATAGGTGCCGTCACTGACCAGCACGCCCGCATTGGCCAGCGTGCCGCGCAGGAAGCTGTCGGCGGTGTCGATGGATCTGACGCAGCTTCCCTCATACATCGTCTGGCGCATGAAGTCGCCGCCGTCCAGAAACACGTCGTAGCTGATAAGGATACCCACGCCCACGCCGCCCAGAACGGTCAGAACGCCGAACACCAGCGTCAGCACGAAGGCGGCGGCCTTCGCCCACGTCTTGTCTAAAAATCCCTTCATGAGATGCCGCCCTCCATCTTATAGCCCTTGCCCCAGACCACCTTGATGTACCGGGGCTCTGAGGGGTTGATCTCCAGCTTTTCCCGCAGGTGCCGGATGTGTACCGCGATGGCGCCCGCGGCGTTCAGCGGCACATCCTCCCACACCCGGCGGTAGATCTCATTGGGGGAGAACACCGTCCCCGCGTTCCGCATGAGGAACCGCAGGATGTCGTACTCCTTGGGTGTCAGCGCCACCGGGTCGCCGTCCACGGTGACGGTCTTGGCGTTGTCATCCAGGCAGATGCCGCCGATGATGAGCGTGCTGGCCTGCACCTGCCCGCCGCCCAGCTGCAAATACCGCCGCAGCTGTGAGCGCACCCGCGCCAGCAGCTCCACCGGGTTGAAGGGCTTGGTGATATAGTCGTCCGCGCCCACGTTCAGCCCCAGTACCTTGTCGGTGTCCTCGCCCTTGGCGGTCAGCAGGATCACCGGCACGTTGCTGGTCTGCCGCAGCTGGGCCATGGCGGACAGTCCGTCCATCACGGGCATCATGATATCCATCAGAATGAGGTGCACGTCCTCCCGCGCCGCCGCGGCCAGGGCCTCTTTCCCGTTGCAGGCGGACAGCACCCGGTAGCCCTCGGCCTTGAGATAGATCTCCAGCGCGGAGACGATATCCTTTTCATCATCAACGACCAAAATCGTGTACATAGAGGGACCTCCTGTGGGAGTAATACATCTATCATACCCCTATTCCCGCCTTTGCACAAGGTCAATTCTTCACAGCGGGGGAGGGGAGCGACGTCAGGTTCACGCTGTGGTGGATGGGCTTCCACTCCACCTTCATAAACAGGGCTGCCATGGAGATGGGGAGGTACGTCAGCATGAACAGCGGGAACGTCAGAGTGAAAGCGATCTTTTTCCACGCCGGCGCGTGGATACGCCGCCACTCGCTGGCCACGGTGATGCCACCCAGCACCAGCAGCGTGGCCAGGATACTGCCCATGCACTCCAGCAGGGACCGCATGGCGAACCATACGCCGTCCCCCTGCATAAGTCCCAGCGCCGTCAGCGTCAGGTTGGCCAGCAGACCCAGGGCCGTCAGGATAAATGCCGGCAGGATGGACATGGACATATCGAAGCAGCTCCAGCTGCCCTTGGCCGTGCCCTTCAGCAGCTCCGCGCCGTAGCGGCGGAACACCTGTATGTAGCCCTTGGCCCAGCGCAGCCGCTGCCGGCAGGACTGCCGGAAATCGGTGGGCTGCTCGTCATAGAGCACCGCGTCCTCGCAGATGGCGATCCTCTCGCCCCGCAGAATGTGGTGGATGGAAAACTCGATATCCTCCGTCAGCAGATAGAACCGCCAGCCATGGCTCTCGTCCAGTATCCGCTGCGAGAACAGAAAGCCTGTCCCGCCCACGGCGGCGCTGCTGCCCAGCCGGTTCCGCGCGCCGTTCAGATAGCGGCTCTCCCGCAGGAACCACAAGGCGTACCCGGCGCTGATCCAGTTGTCGCCGAAGTTTTTGCTGTTGCGGTAGCTGGTCACGATCTCGTTTCCGGCGGAGAAGCTCTCGTTCATGCGCTCGAGGTAGTCCGGCGAGAGGATGTTGTCCGCGTCGAACACGAAGTAGCCGTCAAAGCCCTCCGGATAGTCTGCGCCGATGTGCTGTAGCAGAAAATCCAGGGCGTAGCCCTTGCCCACGTTCACGTGATTGAAGCGCTCATACACCACCGCCCCATGTTCCCGCGCGATGGCGGCGGTGCTGTCGGTGCAGTTGTCCGCTGCCACGAACACCGTCACCAGGGACATATCGTAGGTCTGCGCGGCCAGTGAGTCCAGCAGCCCGGCAATGACGTTTTCCTCGTTCCGCGCAGCGATGAGCACCGCGTACCGATGGGACGCGGCAGGGCGGGGAAGGGGCCGGCGCTTTTTCAGCAGCACCAGTGGGATATAGAGAAATTGATAGGTGTAGCAGATAAAAAACAGCGCCGAGATCACGGCATTGATGGTCCGCAGCGTGGGTTCCATAGGGGCACTTCCTTTCTTTCCTTTCTGGCTCCATGGTACCGAAATGCCTCTTAAGAAACAAGCAGGGGGAGGATTAAGACTTTATTAAGACGAAAAAGTAAACCTGTAAGCTGCCGCGGGCAGTTTACAGGTTTACCATAATTAAAATTATTGTCAACTTATTGCAGCAGCAGCCCGGCCAGATGCCCGGATGACCAGGCCCATTGCAGATTGAAGCCGCCGCAGTCGCCGTCCACGTCCAGCACCTCGCCGCAGGCGTACAGCCCCGGAACGACGCGGCTTTCCAGCGTTTCCGGGTCAAATTCCTCCGTCCGCAGGCCGCCCGCCGTGACCTGTGCCTGGTCAAAGCCGCAGGTGCCGGTGATAGGGAGCGCAAAGCGCTTTACCTGCCGGGCGATACGCTCCAGATCGCTGTCGGTGAGGTCGGCGGCGCGCTGGCTGGTGAACCCGGCGGCCTTGCAGAGCATCTGCCCCAGCCGGGTGTGGCAGGAGCCTACCAGCAGGGTGGAGGCCTCGTGGGTGCCCATGGCCTCCCGCCGCAGGCGCAGCCAGTCCAGCACCTCCCGCGTCTCCCAGTCAGGGAAGAAGTCCAGCGCGCAGACCAGCCCCTCGCCGCCGGTGGACACCGTCCGGGAGATGTCGAAGATCGCCGGACCGCTGACACCGTATTCGGTGAACAGCACCTCGCCGCGGTTCTCCGCCACACGCTCGCCGCCCCGGAGGATGGCGATGCCGCACTCGGCCTTGACGCCCTTCAGCGCCCGGGGATAGGTGGGATCGGTCCTCAGCTGCACCAGGGAGGGGTACAGCGCGGTGCGGTGGTGCCCCAGCATTTTGGCAAGGCGATAGCCGTCCATGACGCCGCCTACTTTGCTGCCGGCGGCTCCGCCGGCGGCCAGTATGACCTTCCGCGCGGCGAAGACCTCCGTCTCGGTCCTGACGGTGAAGCCCTCCGCTATTCGCTTTACGGCGGTGACCGCCTGTCCGGTGCAGACCCGGATGCCGGGGCGCTCCAGCGCGTAGCGCAGCACGTCCAGCACACTGCCGGCCATGTTGCTCATGGGGTACACCCGGCCGCTGTCCTCACTGACCGTCAGCAGTCCCAGTGAGGCAAAATACTGCAGCGTTGTGCCTGTGTCAAAGGCGCGCAGCGCGTGAGCGCAGAAACTGCTGTCCTCCCCATGGTAATGATCGGGAGATACATGGTAGTTGGTCAGATTGCACCGGCCGTTGCCGGTGGCCAGCAGCTTGCGCCCCACCCGGCTCTGCCGTTCCAGCAGGACGACGCTGCGACCGTTTTCCGCGGCGGTCAGCGCCGCCATCATGCCGCTGGCGCCGCCGCCGATAACGATAACGTCCGTCATTTCGCGCCCTCCAGCCGCCGGCGGGTCAGATAGCCCTCCAGCATCAGCGCGGCGGCCACCGCGTCCACGGTCTTCTTCCGCTTTTTGGCGTTCTGCCCGTTCTGAAACAGGATGTTGTGGGCGTCGATGGTGGTGCGGCGCTCATCCCAGAGGATGACCTCCAGCCCGGTCGCCTGCCGCAGCAGCGCGCCGAAGGCGGCGCATTTCTCGGCCCGGGGTCCCTCGGTGCCATCCATGTTCCGGGGGTAGCCCAGCACCAGCAGCTGTACGCCGTGCTCGGCGATGAGCCGCTGTATGCCGGAGAGCACCTCCTCCTGTCGGCGGGAGTGGAGGGTGTCGGAGTAGCCCGCCAGCGTCTCGGTATAGTCGGAAATGGCGATGCCGGTGTGGGCGTCGCCGTAGTCGATGGCCATGATCTTCATGGGGATGTACCTCACTTTTTGCGGCGGCAGCCGCCGCGTTTTTTCACGTTGGCTCTATCATACACAAAATGGCGGCGGGAAGCAACAGAAAATGGGACGAAACCGTGAAAAATACGGGATTTTTCTGCAAAAAACGGTTGACCGGCGGGGGAAAGTGTGGTATAGTGGGCATTACCTGTGAGTGGGTGCTTTCTTTTTGCGCGCTTTTTCGCTTCGGGGGCGCAGGTGGAGATCATCCGGCAGGGAGGCAAAAGGGCGTTCCGGAACGGAAGCCTAATCTAATAAGGAGGTGCCGTTAATGCGCGTGAAGATCACTTTGAGATGCAACGAGTGCAAGCAGAGAAACTACAACACGATGAAGAACAAGAAGAATACCCCTGACAAGCTTGAGCTGAACAAGTATTGCCCCTTCTGCAGAAAGCACACCGTCCATAGCGAGACGAAGTAACCGGAAGGAGATATTGACATGGCTGAAGAGAAGAAGGTCAGTAAGGATCGCGGCAAGTGGTTCCGCGAGATGAGAAGCGAACTGAAGAAGGTCGTTTGGCCTGATGGCAAGACTACCGCCAAGAACACCGGCACCGTCCTGCTGTGCTCCCTGATCGTGGGCGCGGCGATCTGGATCTTTGATGCCGTGGCCGTGCTGGCGGTGGATACCCTCATCGGTCTGTTCTAAGGTACAGGACATGGCTGATAACGCAAAGTGGTATGTGGCACATACCTATTCCGGCTATGAAAACGCGGTAAAGGCCGCCATCGAAAAGTCCGTGGTGAACCGCGGGATGGAGGACATGGTCCTCAAGACCGAGATCCCGATGGAGACGGTCACCGAGGTTACCGAGACCGGCGTGATGAAGGAAGTGCAGCGGAAGGTATTTCCCGGCTACGTCCTCATCAAGATGGTCATGACGGACGATACCTGGCACCTGATCCGCAACATCCGCGGCGTCACCGGCTTCGTGGGCGAGGCCAACAAGGCTATCCCCCTGACTGAGGACGAGGTGGCGGCGCTGGGCATGGAGAAGCGCGAGATCGTCGTGCTCTACCATGTGGGCGACACGGTGCGTATCACCGAAGGTCCGCTGTCCAGCTTCACCGGTACCGTGGAGGAGATCGAGCCGGAGAAGAACCGGGTGCGCGTGGTCGTATCCATGTTCGGACGCGAGACCCCCGTTGATCTCGAACTGGACCAGGTCGAGGTCAGCAGTAACTGAGCGCAGAACGTCTGCGCGGAAGTCCGGCGCAGGTGTGCCGGCAAAGTGGGAGAGACGCTGCGCGTCTCGCCAAAAGCGGCAAGTATCCCCGCCGCTACCACATTTTATTGAAGGAGGTGCCTACAAATGGCACAGAAAGTAGTTGGATACGTCAAACTGCAGATCCCCGCGGGCAAAGCAACTCCCGCACCCCCCGTTGGCCCGGCCCTGGGTCAGCACGGCATCAACATCGCTGCCTTTACCAAGGAATTCAACGAGCGCACCAAGAATGACATGGGCCTGATCATCCCCGTGGTCATCACCGTGTACGCTGACCGTTCCTTTAGCTTTATCACCAAGACCCCTCCCGCGGCTGTCCTCATCAAGAAGGAGTGCAACATTGAGTCCGGTTCCGGCGTTCCCAACAAGGAGAAGGTCGCCACCATTTCCAAGGCCTCCATTCAGAAGATCGCCGAGCTGAAGATGCGCGACCTGAACGCCGCGTCTCTGGAAGCTGCCATGAGCATGATCGCCGGTACCGCCCGTTCCATGGGCGTCGTGGTCGGCGAGTAAGGAGGGTGTAAGAAATGTTTAGAGGTAAGAAATATCAAGAGAGCGCCAAGCAGATTGACAAGGCTACGCTGTATGATCCCAAGGAGGGTCTGGAGCTGATCTGCAAGACCGCTTCCGCCAAGTTCGACGAGACTGTCGAAGTTCATATCAAGCTCGGCGTTGACGCGGCGGATCAGCTGCTCGGTGTACTCCGTCGAGCTGTCCAGCAGCTCGTTCGTCGAGACGCTGATCGACACATAGGTCATGGCTGCCGTAATGACGAGGATCAGCAGCATGAACAGCGCCGCGATCCGCGTGCCGATGGAGTGCCGGGAAAAAAGTCGTGCTTCGGTCATGTTCCGCTCTCCGCCTCCCTGTACTGCCGGGGCGTCATGCCGGTTCTGCGGCGGAAGGTGAGCGAGAAATAATGCGGGTCGGCAAAGCCGATGCGCTCGGCGATCTCATAAGTGCACAGCCCCGTTTCACGTAGATATTCCTTGGCCTTCTCCATACGCAGGTTTGTCAGATATTCCACGAACGACTGGCCGGTCTTTTCCTTGAATACCGTTGAAAAATAGCTGCGGCTGACGCCGAGATGCTCCAGCACGTCCGGCAGCTTGAGATCGCAGTCGGCATAGTGCTCGTTAATATACGCGACGGCCAGACGGCCGCAGCGGGCGGCAGGCGTGTCGTTCTGCTGGGCCTGACATTGCAGAATATAGCCCTCAAGCCGCTCGACGGACAGCCGTACCTCCTCCAGCGCATAGCCCTGCTGCGGAAGGAGCATGGCGGGCGCGCGCAGCAGCTGCTCACGCGTCAGATGCGAGGCCACAAGGATCTGCAGGCGCTGCAGAACGGGGCGGCACTCGCTCTCATGCACCCTGCGGCGGCGCATACAGGTAAAAAGCGTCCCGGTCAGCTCCAATGCACGGCTGCCGCTGCCGGATTGGAGCGTGCTTGCGATCTGCGCCGCAGTCGGACAGTCGTCCGTCTGCAAAGAGCCGGAGGATTTGCGCAGCTCCGGGTCAAACAACAGTGTCTCGCCTGTGGAAAACGCGTAGCCCAGCGCGTGCTGCGCCTCCTGCGCGGACTGCCGCAGGCCGTCAAGTCCGGCATAGGCCCCGCCGATCCCGATGGGGGCGGTGATCTCCGCCTCCTGCATCACCGCGCGCAGATGGCGCGCTCCGGCGGCGGTGCGCGCCATGAGTTCCGCCGTTTCATCGCCGCTGACGATGAGCATAACGTGCTGGTCGCCGAGCAGCCGGAGCTGCGCGGGCGCACAGCCCTGCGCCACCCGATGGCCCTGCGCCTCAAAGCCCTCGGGGCGCTGCGGCAGCGCCGCCAGCGCGACCGCATGGAACCGCCCGCCAAGCTCAACACCGGCGGCAAGCGTCGCCTCCGGCAGCTCCTGCGCCGTGTCGGACTGTAAAAGCCCCTGAAAGAAATGATCCTTCAGCACCTCGTCTGCCAGCACGGCCCGGCTGTAAAGCCCCTGCCGGTTGTCCCGGCGCGAAAGCTCCGCAGACAGGTTCTCCAGCAGCTGATCAAACTCCTTCGGGCTGACGGGCTTGAGCAGATAATCGTGGACATGGTACCGGATGGCCTTCTGCGCATAGGAAAACTCGCTGAAGCCGGTCAGCACGACGACGATCGTGTCCGGAAATTTCTCATAGATGTTCCGCGCCAACTCCAGCCCGTCGACAAAGGGCATACAGATATCCGTGATGACCACATCCGGCAGCACGGATTCGAGCTGTTCAAGCGCCTGACGGCCATTTTCAAAGACATGGGGCGGCGCAAAGCCGAATTTGTCCCAATTGGTGTTCTGCGCCATGGACTCCCGGACAAGCATTTCGTCCTCTACAAGCATGATCTGGTACATACGGCGCGCCCTCCTTTGTATTTGTTATTAGTGTATAACAAAACGGTCAAAATTGCAATCAAATTTAGCAATTCGCCAATATGCCCGTGCGGTATGACGCGGAAAAATTCGCCGATATCGAACGTATCCGGTTGCTGAACGATATTCGGCATGATATAGTAAAGGAAACGCAATGAACAGAAAGGAAGCTTCAGCATGGCAGAACAGGAAGGCAAAACCATACACTCCGTTGCGAAGGCGATCCGTCTTCTCGACATTCTGACGGAAAGCGGTCAGCCCGCTTCCCTGACGGAACTCTATCAGAAAACCGGCTGGCCGAAGAGTACCATCCACGGCCTGCTGTCAACGATGCGGGAATCGGGTCTGATCGAGCAGACGCCGAATGGCCGCTACTGGCTGGGCATCCGCCTGTTTGAATACGGCTGTGCCGTCTCCAACTCATGGGATATCGGTACGATTGCACGGCCGCATATGCAGAGTATCTGCGCTGAACTTGGCGAGAGTGTATTCCTGTCGGTTTTTGACCGTGCAGCAGTCGTAACGCTGGCAGAGGAGGAGTCCCGCGCGAGTCTTCGCGTCGTGTCCGAGGTCGGCGCACGGCTTCCGGTCTATTGTACGTCGCAGGGAAAGCTGTTTCTTGCCAACAGTTCCCCGGCGGAGTGCCGCCGCATTCTTACACACACCGAACTCAAGGCCTTCACGCCCCATACACTTACCACGCCAGAGCAGTTTGTGCCCGAACTTACCCGCATCCGCGAGCAGGGCTACGCTGTGGAAAACGGCGAGTATAAGATCGGCCTGCGCTCCGTCTCCGCGCCGATCCATGACGTGACCGGCGAGGTGCGCTACGCCATCGGCTGCGTCGGAATGTTCCGGCAGGTGCAGTCCGACGAGTTTCTCCGCGCCATCCGCCTCGTCTGCGCCGCAGCCGAGACGATCTCCCGCGCCATCGGCTATCACGGATAAACAGGCCCGCCGGACAGTTTTTTCTGTCCGGCGGTTATTTTGCTTGCATGTATGCGGCATCGCATGATATACTGGAAGGGAAAAAGA
>OHVY01000170.1_pt1 | contig 21500 bp, 18 predicted proteins | sample 1579641 | NCBI WGS metagenome assembly OHVY01 (sample SAMEA3882536, study PRJEB24775) | human gut metagenome | biome: human-associated habitat; feature: intestine environment; material: feces | place: Netherlands | collected 2009/2010
AGTTGGATTACCTCATCTACAATGATCCGCTGAGCTACGCGGATTTGATTCTGAACGGTGACCCGGAGAAATATTTGAAGAATGTGGCTGGAAGCCATGGGCTAGAAGATTAAGGGCAAAACAAAAAACAGGGTGCGCCCCCGAATAGGACGCACCCTGCCAAAATCCACATATCTGGAATGTATCTGTTTTGTATTGTTTCAGCATTGGATTTACTTCCCACGTCAGCGTGACTTCTTCCCCAATCTTTGGTGTAACTCCCAGTGCTTCCAGTACCAAGCTGCTGACTGCTACTTCATTTTCCTTCTCTGGCAGTCTTCCTGTAGTTGGCAGACAATTAAAGCTTTCTGCCATATTTTTATCTGCATATCTAACTTCTACTGAAAAGCCAAAATGTTTATCTCTTCCTGCTCCCAGAAAAATGCCTGTTCCATATCGTTCCACCTCATCACTTTGTTCTATTGTTTTTTGCAATCTCTCCGCATCTTCTTCTGACAAATTCTGCGCAATAGCATGGGATGAATCCATAAATTGCTTAATTTCCGTTGCTCTTTTGGAAAGTATCATGGATACGCTCCCCACAAAGAGGCTTGTAAATAACAGTGATGTCAACATGATTGCAATAACAGCAATAATATTTCTTGCTCGGTTCATTTTCATAAAACGTTTCGTCAATAAAACCAATGTGATATCTTCCTTTTTCAAGATCTCTCTAGCCTCCTGCAAAGTTCTGCACTGATAAAAGAAATAACTTCATTTTATAGGCAAAGGCCCTCTCACTTGGAAGCAGGCTTTCTCGTTGCAGGTTGCTGTCAACCATAATAATTGTGGCAGCGTCATCATCCAGATCACGGACAATTACCGGCATGGTCTCTTTTTCTGCCAGTTCACTTGCTCTGTGCCGTCTGTGTCCGGCTACCAGTTCATAACCACCCTCCGGGTCAGGGCGGGCAATCGCAGGAACCAGCACACCATACTGCTTGATACTGTCCGCAGTTTCCAGCATGGCTTCATCATCCTTGACTTTGAACGGATGGTTCTTAAAAGGGTGCAGCTCAGACAAGGGAATTTCCAGCACCCGTTCCCGCTGTGCATCGGCACGGCTTTCCTCGGTGGAAAACAGGTCATCTACCGATGCCAGCTCTATTTTTTTCGCGCTGCTTTTCAAGTTTCAACACCTCCTTCGTCAGATTTCGATACCCCTCTGCCACCTTGCCGCCAGGGTCATGGGCGAAAATACTTTTTCCCTCTGCGCTAATTTCCTTTGCCCGGACAGAATGGGGGATTTCCGTTCCAAAGACTTTGATTTTACTTCCATAGGTGTCCCGCAGCAAAGCAGCAATCTCTTTGGCAAAGTTGGTGCGGTTATCCACCATCGTCAGCAGGATACCGTCAATCTGGAGCTTTGGATTGATCTGCCGTTTCACCTTACTGACCGTAGATAGAAGCTGTTCCAGCCCTTTGGCGGGCAGATACTCTGCCTGAACGGGAATTATGATCCTGTTCGCAGCCGCCAGCGCATTGACCGTAAGCATTCCCAACGAGGGCTGACAGTCAATCAGGATATGGGAATATTGTCCCTTCAGTGTGTCCAGATATTGCCGTAAAATCGTTTCACGGCTCATGGCGTTTACCAAAGAAACCTCCATACCGGAAAGCTGAATATCCGCAGGCATCAGGTCAACGCCTTCTGCATGATGCAGAATACCTTCTCCGGGGCGTATAGGCTGATCCATCAGAATTTTGCCCATTGCATCCGACAGTGTAAATGGCAGCTTGTCTGGTTGCGGATTTCCCAAGCTGATTGTCAGGCTTCCTTGCGGGTCCCCGTCGATCAGAAGCACTTTCTTTCCGGCCTGTGCCAGACCTATTCCCAAGTTCGCACAGGTTGTTGTTTTGCCAACGCTTCTCCGCTCCCGCTCCGGTCGGTGCTGAACATGTGCCACTGGCACATAGCACCCTTTCTGGTTGTCCTATTTCCACTAAGGCCGTTTTTTGACCCCATTTTTGCCGGTTGTCCTATATTTAACCTAAAAATTGAGTGAAAACGGCTCTCGTTTGGTCAAATGAGGTCAAACTATATCAGCCCGTTTAGGTATAAGAAAACCCCGGAAAACCTTGATTTTCCGGGGTTTTTGAACCATTTTGATATAGTCTGAGCAGTCGATTATCGCTTGCTGAACTGCGGAGCGCGACGAGCTGCTTTGAGACCGTACTTCTTACGTTCTTTCATACGTGGGTCACGAGTTAAGAATCCAGCAGCTTTCAGAACTGGTCTGTAGTCGTTGTCTGCCTGAAGAAGGGCTCTTGCAACACCATGTCTGATGGCACCAGCCTGTCCTGTGTATCCACCGCCATGAACGTTAACTAATACGTCAAATTTGCCTTCTGTTTCTGTTGCAGCTAAAGGCTGACGAACGATAACTTTCAGTGTATCTAATCCAAAATATTCATCGATATCTCTTTTATTGATTGTGATCTTACCGGTTCCAGGTACAAGATAAACTCTTGCGATTGATTTTTTTCTTCTTCCTGTTCCGTAGAATTTTGCGCTAGCCAATGTTTTCTACCTCCTAATTAAAATGTTAAAGCTTCTGGTTTCTGAGCTTCATGTTTGTGTTCCGGTCCTGCATATACGAAAAGTTTTGTGTACATGCTTCTTCCTAAAGGTCCTTTTGGAAGCATACCTTTAACTGCGAGCTCGATAACTCTCTCAGGTTTCTTTGCTAACATTTCTTTTAATGTGGTTTCTCTCATTCCACCTACATAATCGGAGTGATTGTAGTAGATTTTCTGCTCTAATTTCTTACCTGTAACTTTGATCTTGTCAGCGTTTACGATGATTACATAATCACCTGTGTCTACGTGTGGTGTAAACTGTGGTTTATTTTTTCCTCTTAAAACGCTTGCTACTCCGGATGCCAGACGGCCAAGAGTACATCCATCAGCGTCAACTACATACCATTTTCTTTCGATTTTATCTGGATTAGCCATATAAGTCTGCATGGTTTTACCTCCTGTTATTTATCAACGATAGTTTAATTAACCGCGGAATTTCCCGCGAATATAAGTTATTGGAAACGCCGGTGCTAAAAATGCGGAAATGTCCGAAACCGCTGATAAATACTTTCGCCTGGGCTATTTGGCTTAAGCATCTCGCACTACGTCACATTTGGTTATTATATTATAAGGGTTCTGTTCTGTCAATAGGTTTTGTGTCGTTTTTTCAACTTTTTTCGTTACTCCCCCGTTTTTTGTTTTTCATCAAAAAAACTGTTGATCAGTTATCCCACCGGCAATTATCGAAACGGATGATTTTCTCCTCCTGACTATCAATCAAAAAATTCAATCCCCATCAGTGTCAGTCCCTGTGCCGGAGCAGTTGGGCCTGCCATTTCGCGGTTGCAGGCTTCCAGAATTGTCTTTACTCTCTCAGGCGGATACTGTCCGTTTCCTACTTCGATCAGAGTTCCGGAGATGATTCGTACCATGTTGTAGAGGAATCCTGTTCCTGTTACACGTATGGTTACGATATCTCCGTCACGCCATACATCAATTCCTGTCACTGTACGGATAGTTGTTTTTACCTGCGCTTTTGCACCGCAGAAAGAAGCAAAATCATGCTGTCCGATCAGGTATGAGGTTGCTGCTTTCATCTTATCTACATCCAGTTTGTAGTGGTAGAAATAGGTGTATAAGCGCTCTGTCGGAACCGGGAATTTGCGATTCAGGATGCGGTATTCGTATGTTTTTTCGCTGTCGCAGTAACGGGGATGGAAATCCGGTTCTACTTCTTCAGAGAGCTGAATGCGGATATCTTCCGGAAGACGCTGGTTCAGTGCATAGGAAATCTTTTCCCCGGGAATGCGTGTGTTGGTGTCAAATACTGCCACGTTTCCCATGGCATGAACCCCTGCGTCTGTACGGCTTGCACCGATCGTTTCTATCTTCTCGCCAAGAAGCTCGGACAGTGTATCATTTAATACCCCCTGTACAGTAATCCCGTTTGGCTGTGTCTGCCAGCCGCAATAGTTTGTGCCGTCATATGCAACTACAAGACCAATTCTTTTCATCTGTTTTCCTCCATAAAAATTGAAAACTTTTGTTATAACAAAATAAACAATATGCTGTAATCCTTTCCTACCGGATTACAGCATATAAAATATCTTTATAAATTATATCAGTACTTTCTCAGATTCCCACAATTCTGAAAACAATGGCGATTCCCAGATAAGCCCACATCACCACATAGGAAATGTAGTCTCTGGACTCATAACGCAATGGCTTCATCTGGGTTCTGTTATCACCTCCATGATAGCACCTTGCTTCCATGGCCATGGCCAGATCATTTGCTCTTCTGAACGCAGAAATAAACAGCGGAACCAGAAGCGGAATCATATTTTTTGCCTTCTGAATTATATTTCCGGTTTCAAAATCTGCGCCACGTGCAATCTGTGCTTTCATGATCTTATCGGTTTCCTCCATAAGGATTGGGATAAAACGCAGCGCAATAGACATCATCATGGCAATCTCGTGGATTGGCACATGAAGTTTATTTAACGGCCTGAGAAGTCGTTCCAGACCATCTGTAAGCTGATTGGGTGTGGTAGTCAGCGTCATAAGAGAAGAACCGATCACCAGATACGTCAGGCGGATGGCCATTCTTCCGGCCAGCTTCAGGCCCTCCTCTGTCACATGCAGGATTCCCCACTGCCAGAGAACCTTTCCGGGTGTCAGAAATATATTAAATACCACTGTGATCATAAGAAGCATCACGATTGCCTTCAGTCCCTTGAACATAAATTTCACAGGAACTTTGGAAAGAATGATCATCGCTGCCAGAAATATAGTTGCCACTGCATATCCCGGAAATGTATGGAACACAAAGACAGAGATGATGAACACCAGTGTACCCACCAGCTTTGCTCTCGGATCCATTTTGTGCAGAACGGAATCTGCAGGATAATACTGTCCTATTGTAATGTCTCGGATCATACTTCCTGCCCTCCCTCATTCTCTTCTTGTTCTGCAGACTTTTTATCCATTGTTTCCTTCTGAGTGCTTAAATCTTCATCAGGCACATCTGAATGAGACTCTTTCGTCCCATCCTCAGTCAGATCAGCTTCCATCTCACTAATTAAGGTTTCTGCTTTGGCATTTTCTTTTTTCGACTGACTGTCTGAAACAGATTGTCTGTCACCGGACAATTTCCCGGGATTACATTTTCTTAAAACTGCAAGGATATTCTCTTTTGCCTCATCCACCGTTGTAGCAGTTACATCTACATCCAGGCCTTTTTCCTTCAACGCATGCATGATATAAGTAATCTGCGGTGCTGCAAGTCCCATGGCTTCCAGCTCTCTGTAATGAGCAAATACTGCTTTGGGAGCATCGTCATATGCGATTTCTCCGTCATTGACTACGATCAGTCTCTCCGCATATTTTGCAATATCCTCCATGCTGTGGGATACAAGGATAATGGTAATCCCTCTTACTTTATGAAGCTCTGCGATCTGGTCAAGGATATCATCCCGTCCTTTCGGATCCAGACCTGCAGTTGGCTCATCCAGAATAAGAATTTTCGGATTCATTGCCAGTACACCGGCAATAGCAACTCTTTTCTTCTGTCCGCCGGAAAGCTCAAAAGGGGATTTACTGAAATTTTTCTCCTTGAAACCTACGTGCTGCAGTGCTTTCTTTGCTTCTACTTCTGCCTCTTCCCTGGATAATCCCTGATTCATGGGACCAAAGCAGACATCAGAAAGTACATCATTCTCGAAAAGCTGATGCTCCGGATACTGGAATACCAGTCCTACCTCGCTTCGCAGGGTACGCCGGTCATATTTCTCTCCCCAGATATCCTCTCCATTATAAGTGATGGTACCGGAAGTTGGACGGATCAGAGCATTGAAATGCTGGATCAGTGTAGATTTTCCACTTCCTGTATGTCCGATAATTCCGATAAACTGTCCGTCCGGAATAGAAAGATTGATATCTTTCAGCGCATGGATCTCATAGGCAGTTCCCGGACTGTAGGTATAAGTTACATTTTTTAATTCTATTGACATAAGGCATTCACCAGCTCCTCTGTAGTCAGTATTCCCTCCGGAACATCCACTCCGGCTTTATGAAGTTCGTGTGCCAGAAGTGTTACCTGCGGCACATCCAGTCTGTATTCTTTCAGAGTTTCCACCTGTGAGAAAATCTCTCTGGGTGTTCCCTGCATCACCACTTCTCCGTTGTCCATAACATATACCTTGTCCGCATGAACAACTTCTTCCATATAGTGGGTGATCAGAATGACTGTCACTCCTTCCCGTCTGTTAAGGTCACTGACTGCCTCAAGAACTTCCTTTCGTCCATTCGGATCCAGCATTGCAGTTGGCTCATCCAAAATGATGCATTTCGGACGCATTGCCATGACACCGGCAATTGCAACTCTCTGCTTCTGTCCGCCGGAAAGTTTATTCGGAGAATGATAACGATAGGATGTCATTCCTGTTTTTTTCAGGCTCTCATCTACACGCTCCCAGATTTTCTCTGTGGGCACACCCATATTCTCCGGTCCGAACCCTACGTCTTCTTCTACTACAGTTCCTATGATCTGATTGTCAGGATTCTGAAAAACCATGCCCGCTTTCTGTCGGACTTTCCATAATTCCGGCTCTTTAGACGTGTCAATCCCATCTACCCACAAAGTTCCTTCCGTCGGAAGCAACAGCGCATTCAGGTGCTTTGCAAGAGTAGATTTTCCGGAACCATTATGTCCCAGAACAGCCACGAATTGTCCGGCTTCAATGTCCAGGTTTACATCATTGACAGCACGCTGCGTATCCTGCACGTTACCATCTTCATCATACTTGAGATAGTCAAATCCCAGCTTGAATGCCTTGATAATTCCCATAATATTTTTTGTCCTCGTATTTTGTCTGTCTGCTGCTTATTTTCACAGGAAAAGAATCCCGTCAGTAAACAGCGAATATTTATTTTTTCAGGCTTCTTCAGTAGCTGCCAGTCCGGTCAACTCGTCAATCAGAGCCCAGATCTCATCTCTTCCCTGCTTCGTCTCAGCAGAGAAAGGAATAATAATGCCATCTTTGCTCAGCTTCAGCCCTTCTTTGATTGCTTTGATATTTTTCTGAACCTGGCTTCGTTTGAGCTTGTCAAGCTTCGTTGCAATAATGATCGGCTCATAGCCATTGTTCAGAATCCAGTCATACATCATCTTGTCATTTGCAGACGGATCATGACGGATATCAATAAGAAGGAAAACCGCCTTCAGGTTTTTGGATGTATGAAGATATCTTTCGATCATCTTGCCCCATTTTTCCTTCTCAGACTGTGAAACCTTTGCGTATCCGTAACCAGGGAGGTCTACCAGATACATGGCTTCATTGATATTATAAAAGTTAATGGTCTGTGTTTTTCCCGGCTGTGCACTTGTTCTGGCAAGAGATTTCCGGTTCATCAGCCCGTTGATCAGAGATGATTTTCCCACATTTGATTTTCCTGCAAATGCAACCTCCGGTCTGTTGGTGTCCGGGAGTTTGCTGGTAATACCGCATACGATATCTAATGATACATTCTTAATAACCATTGATTTCCTCTCTTTTTTCACAACAAATGGTCAATCTTTACTGACTGACCATTTATTTTATACCAGTGCCTTATTAAGCACTTCCTTCATCGAACTTACAAAGGTAATGGTAAGTCCGTCTGTGATTTCCTTATCTAATTCCTGAATATCCGGTTTGTTTTCTGCCGGCACTAACACCTCTTTGATCTTAGCATATTTTGCCGCAAGAAGTTTTTCTTTCAAACCGCCGATCGGAAGAACTCTTCCTCTCAGTGTGATCTCACCGGTCATTGCAAGGTCTGCCCTTACCGGCTTCTTAATAATTGCGGAAAGGATTGCAGTTGCCATGGTAATACCTGCGGATGGTCCGTCTTTTGGTACTGCCCCTTCCGGAATATGCACATGAATATCGTTTTCCTGGAAAAATTCCGGCTCAACTTTATAGTCAGAAGCAATGGAACGAATGTAAGTAATACCTGCCTGTGCAGACTCTTTCATAACATCTCCCAACTGTCCGGTAAGCATCAGCTCACCCTTGCCGGGCATTACATTGACTTCAATCTGCAGTGTATCGCCGCCCACCTGTGTCCAGGCAAGCCCGCGGGAAATACCAATCTCATCTTTCTTATTTGCCATAAGATAGTTAAAATGCTCTTTTCCAAGAAAATCTGACAGATTCTTTGAAGTCACTGTAACTTTCTTTTTATCTTCTTCCATGATCAGACGTGCAGTTTTTCTGCATATCTGTCCGATGGTTCTCTCCAGGTTTCGAACTCCGGCTTCTTTTGTATAATTGTTGATGATTTTCTTAAGAGCCGCTGACTGGATTGTCAGTTTACCTTTCTCGATACCGTTCTCTTCCATCTGCTTCGGAATCAGATGTTCCTTTGCAATATGTTCCTTCTCATTCTCAGTATAACCTGCGATCTCGATCAGTTCCATACGGTCAAGAAGTGGTCTCGGAATGCCCTGAACATCGTTTGCAGTTGCAATAAACAGTACTTCTGAAAGATCCTGTGGAACCTCTATATAATGATCCATAAATCTGCTGTTCTGTTCCGGATCAAGCACCTCAAGAAGTGCCGCAGAAGTATCTCCTTTATAATCACTGCTGGTCTTGTCAATCTCATCCAGAAGCATCAGAGGATTGCTCACTCCTGCCTGCTGTAATGCTGCAGTGATCCTTCCCGGCATTGCTCCTACATAAGTCTTTCTGTGGCCCCGGATCTCAGCCTCATCTCTCACACCGCCCAGACAGATACGTACATATTTCTTATGCATTGCTTCTGCAATCGATCGGGCAATGGAGGTTTTACCTGTTCCGGGAGGTCCTACCAGACAAAGGATCGGACTTTTTCCCTTATGTGTCAGTTTGCGGACGGAAAGGAACTCCATCACACGCTCCTTCACATCTTTCAGACCGTAATGACCTTCCTGAAGTACTTTCCATGCTTCTTTCAGATCATCAGAATCTGTGGATTTCTTCTCCCACGGAAGTGCCAGCATGGTCTCAATATAACCACGCAGTACTGCATTCTCGGATACATTGCTGTTGGTATTCTTAAATCTCTCGATTTCTTTGCTGATCTTCTCTTTTACCTCATCGCCGGCCTGAAGTTCCTGGAGTTTCTTCTTAAACTCCTCTGCGTCATCCGCAGTATTATCCTCACCCAGTTCCTCACGTATCAGTTTCAGCTGCTCTCTGAGAATATATTCTCTCTGATTCTTATCAATTCTGGCCTTCACTTTTTTCTGGAGATCTCTGCCAATCTGCATGATCTCAATCTCATTTCCAAGGATTGCACCCAGAACTTCATAACGTTCCTCCAGTGTAAGTGCCTCCAGAATCTTCTGCTTATTCTGATAAGATAAAGGAATATTTACGGCAATCTGCTCAACCAGTTCCTCAACATTATCTATATTTAAAATCTGTGCTACCAGCTCTTTGCTGACTTTTCCATTTTCCATGCAGTATCTGTGGAATAATTCCTTAAGGCTTCTGTGCATGGCTTCCATCACTGGTTCCGGCATCTGCATTTCTTCTTCATCAACAGGTGTGATCTCACTTCTGATAAACGGAAACTCCTGCTCAAATTTCACAAGTGTGGCTCTTCCCGTTCCCTCTACAAGTACCCGCAAAAGGTTCTGCGGAAGTTTCACAACCTGTTTGATATAGGCAATGGTTCCTACATGATATACACCTGCCAGATCCGGTGATTCCACCTCAGGATCAATCTGAGTAACCAGAAAAATCTTCTGGTCATGAAGCATGGCAGCTTCAATCGCCTTGACAGAACGCTCCCTGCTCACATCAAAATGAACGATCATCCCGGGAAGGATGGTAGTCCCCCTGAGAGCGATCGCAGGCAGCACTATATTCTGATTTGTCATTTATTGTTCAGTCCCTTTCATCAGGCTGTTTCCGGTTTATCCTTCTTGTGTGTCCGGGACGTTCTTCTGCTTCCGGCTGTCTTCGCCTGTGCAGGAGCTTCTCCGCGGACGATCTCCGGCTCACCGGTGCCATCTACTACATCTTTGGTAATTGTACATTTGCGGATCGTGTCATCTGACGGAATCTTATACATCAGATCCATCAGTGAACCTTCCATGATCGCACGCAAACCTCTGGCTCCTGTCTTACGTTCCAGAGATTTCTTTGCGACCAGTTCAAGTGCATCATCTTCAAAATCAAGTTCAACACCATCCAGTTCAAATAGTCTGTGATACTGTTTGGTAAGTGAGTTCTTCGGCTCTTTCAGAATACTGATCAGCGCATTCTCATCCAGCGCATCCAGAGTTACAACTACCGGCACACGACCGATAAACTCAGGAATCAGACCGAATTTGATAAAGTCTTCCGGCATTACATCCTTCAGGATCTCACCCACATTTCTGTCTTCCTTAACAGAAACCTCTGCACCGAAACCGATGGACTTGGTATCCTGTCTGGACTCAATGATCTTCTCGATTCCGTCAAAAGCACCGCCGCAGATAAACAGAATATTTGTTGTATCAATCTGAAGAAACTCCTGATGAGGATGCTTGCGGCCGCCCTGAGGCGGAACACTTGCCACTGTACCTTCCAGAATCTTCAGAAGTGCCTGCTGCACACCTTCACCGGAAACATCGCGGGTTATGGATGGATTCTCAGATTTTCTTGTGATCTTATCAATCTCATCAATATAGATAATTCCGTACTGTGCACGTTCAATATCATAATCTGCTGCCTGAATGATCTTGAGAAGAATATTCTCAACATCCTCTCCTACATATCCGGCTTCTGTCAGTGTGGTAGCATCTGCAATAGCAAACGGTACATTCAGAAGTCTGGCAAGTGTCTGAGCCAGCAGAGTTTTACCTGAACCTGTAGGTCCAAGCATCAGAATATTACTCTTCTGAAGCTCTACATCAGAATTTTTTGACGCAAGAATTCTTTTATAGTGATTATAAACAGCAACGGAAAGAGCCTTTTTTGCTGCATCCTGACCAATTACATAATCATCCAGAACTGCATGGATCTCTTCCGGTTTTAACAGATTAATATCAGAATTCAAAACCTCGTCATCATAAGGATTTAATTCTTCCTCCATGATCTCTGAGCAGATGCCAATGCACTCGTCGCATATAAATACTTTACCATCCGGACCTGCGATCAGTTTTCTTACCTGATCTTCTGTCTTCTGGCAAAAGGAGCATCTTACTTTTCCTTCTCTCATTTTTTCTGCCATGAATTTATGTCTGTCCTTTCTCTATACTAACTAATAAGACTCCTGTGATGATTCACAGGAGTCTTATCTTTCGCATTATTTATGCATGACTACACCGTCAATCAGTCCATATGCCTTTGCTTCTTCAGCAGTCATATAGTTGTCCCGGTCTGTATCACGCTCAACAACTTCTATCGGCTGACCGGTATTTGCAGCCAATAACTCATTTAAAGTTCTCTTTGTCTGTGCGATATGATCTGCCACGATCTGGATCTCTGTTGCCTGTCCCTGCGCACCGCCGGATGGCTGATGGATCATGATAGTGGAATGCGGAAGAGCAAATCTCTTTCCTTTTGCACCGCCTGCCAGAAGAAAGGCACCCATGCTGGCAGCCATTCCAAGACAAATGGTAGAAACATCGCATTTAATATACTGCATGGTATCATAGATCGCCATGCCGGCTGTTACGGAACCGCCCGGGCTGTTGATATACAGCTGAATATCTTTACCAGGATCTTCTGCTTCCAGGAAAAGAAGCTGTGATACGATCAGTCCTGCACTCACATCATTTACTTCCTCACCAAGAAAAATGATTCTGTCCTTCAGAAGCCTTGAATAGATATCATAACTTCTCTCTCCCCTGCTTGTCTGTTCAATGACATAAGGTACTAAACTCATATAAACGCCTCCATTTACGCGGCTGACTTTTTTCCGAAAGAGGTAGACATCTGAGCCTGTCTCTTTCCGGTTCTTAAAATTCGATTACTTTAAAATTAAACTTCCTTAGCAGCGTCAGCGATAACAGTAACTGCTTTCTGTACAGCCATGTCTTTCTTCATCTGCTCAAGTTCACGCTCTCCAAGTAATTCTTTTAACTTGTCAGCTTCCATTTTGTATGCTTCAGCCATCTTGGAGATCTCTTCGTTTACTTCTTCCTCTGTTGGCTGAATGTTCTCAACTTCTGCTACTTTCTCAAGAACCAGTCTTGTCTGGATTCTCTTTAATGCCTGTGGTTTCATGTCTTCCATCATCTTGTCAGCTGTCATGCCAGTGAACTGGAAGTACTGATCCATGGATAATCCCTGGGACTGCATTCTTCTGCTGAAATCATCAAGCATCTGACGGCACTGTGTCATAAGCATAGCTTCCGGAATATCCATCTGTGCATTTTCGATTGCTTTATCTACTGCTGCATCTTCTTTTGCACGTTTTGCTTCGTCTGCTTTCTTATCTTCAAGGTTTGTTTTTATATGCTCTTTGTACTCTGCAAGTGTATCGAACTCAGAAACATCTTTTGCAAAATCATCATCCAGTTCAGGAAGTTCTTTTGCTTCGATCTTCTTAACTGCGCATTTGAAGATTGCTTCTTTACCTGCAAGTTCTTTTGCCTGATATTCTTCAGGGAATGTAACTTTTACGTCTACATCATCGCCAACTTTAGCACCAACAAGCTGTTCCTCGAATCCCGGGATAAATGTGTTGGAACCAAGTGTCAGAGGATACTCTGTAGCCTGTCCGCCATCGAAAGGTACTCCGTCTACAGATCCTTCGAAGTCGATTGTTACAATATCATTTAACTGAGCTGCGCGGTCTTCTACGCTGATTGTTCTGGAGTTTTTCTCCTGCTCTTTCTTGAGTTCAGCTTCTACGTCTTCGTCTGTTACTGTGATTTCAGTTTTCGGTACTTCTACACCTTTGTAATCACCTAATGTAACTTCCGGTTTAACAGCAACTTCTGCTGTGAAGATGAATGCTTTTCCAGGCTCAGCCTGTGTAATGTCGATTGTCGGCTGGGAAACGATCTCAAGTTCGCATTCAGCTAATGCTTTGCTGTAGTGTTCCGGAATCAGAGCGTTAACAGCATCTTCAAGGAATACTCCTTTGCCATACATCTGCTCGATCATTTTTCTTGGAGCTTTTCCTTTACGGAATCCAGGGATGGAAATTCTTCCTTTTGCTTTCTGGTATGCATTCTGCATTGCTTTTTCTAAATCTTCAGCGGCAACTTCGATAGTAAGTTTCGCCATGTTTTTTTCCATTTTTTCCACCTGTAAACTCATGTTACATGTTCCTCCTTAATTTTCAGGTTATGATTGCGACTGGTTTTTCAGCTGCGTTATATCATTCACAGTTTTTACCTATTTCTATATATTTAAGTCTAAGCTCCGCTCCCACTGTTGCAGAAGCGGGAGACCTCTCTATAACTCAATTATATATTTACAGTCATTGTAGCAGTATAGCACAAAAAATCCAAAAGTGCTAGTGTTTTTTCGCATAAAAATAAGGGTTTGAGGACGATTTAGCGGGTATATACCACTGATTCTGCTATTTCTTTTGCTTTTTCGTCATTTTCAAGCTGTGAAATCAGAGAAAGTGCGAAGTCTACAGCTGTTCCCAGACCACGGCTGGTGGTTATATTTCCATCTACTACCACATTGTCTTCGCTGGTCTTGGCACCGTCTCCTGCAATAATTTCCATGAAGGACGGATAAGAGGTGGCTTTGCGGTTTTTGAGGAATCCAAGATCTGAGAATACACTTGGTGCAGCACAGATAGCGGCGATTTTTTTGCCTCTGCTGTTGAAATCTGTCAGAAGGTCTGTAAGTGGTTTGTATCCTGCAAGATATTTGGTTCCCGGCATTCCTCCCGGGAGGACAAGCATGTCGGCATCTGCGAAGTCTGTTTCTGCGAATGTTGTATCAGTGAGCATGGTGATACCGTGAGATGTCTGGATCTGTTTGGTTTCTTTGATTGATACAGTTTTGATATCAATGCCGGCACGGCGGAGAAGATCTACTACTGTAAGGCCTTCGATATCTTCGAAGCCGTCGGCGAGGAAAATGTATACTTTTTTGCTCATTTGGGGTTCCTCCTGATTGATTTTTTTGTAAAAGTTTCATCCTATTTTCTGAAATGGATTATAGCATTTTTTGTTTGGAGTTACAATGTTTGTTTGGAGCTTTCTGCTTCTACCATATCTCTGGTTTCAAGTCTTTCGGCAATGGATCGGGATATGTTTCACCGTTTAAAGTTTCTGTCAGTTCTTCTCTGGCTTTATTTACTAACTCTGGTTTTTGCAGGAAGTCTATGGCCGTGAGAGCCATGATCCTGGCGGCATAGAGCATTCCTTTGTGGGCGATTGAAGATTTACCCTGGGCTGCTGCCTGCCAGGAGTGGAGAGCAGTTCCTGCTGCGAATGTTGGGATGTTGAGATGGACGGTTGGTACCAGCCAGCTTACATCGCCCACATCAGTGGAGTATTTGAGATCACTGTACAAATTCTGGTATGCCATTGGCTCAAAGATTGGTTTTTTCATTACTTCAGCAGCTTTGGGGCCGAAGTAGTCCCGGGCAATTGTGGGGAGTTGATTTTTGTCCTGATCTGAGAGGGACTGTTGGAATTTTTGTGCGTAGGCATATTCTTCTTCAGTGTAAGTGATCGGACCCAGTTTTTCCAGATATGCATTCATATGGTCTGCAAGGATTTTACTGGAGATTAAGTTGGAATAAGCAGCTACCTGGCGGATTTCTACGGTGGTTTCGGTCATAAGTGCTGCGCCCCTGGCTATGTTGCATACACGGTTATAGAGTTCTTTTACCTGGGTGATTTTGGGGGCGCGGATAGCGTAAAGTACCTGTGCCCTGGACTGTACTACATTTGGGGCATCTCCGCCTGTATCAGTAATCGCATAGTGAATCCTGGCTTCATCTATCATGTGTTCTCGCATATAGTTTACGCCCACATCCATAAGTTCTACTGCATCCAGCGCAGAACGCCCCAGTTCAGGGCACATGGATGCATGGGCCGGAGTTCCGTGAAATGTAAAAAATACTCTGAAATTTGCCTTGGTACTTCCATAACATGCACGCCGCCCCTGCTCCGGGTGCCAGCAAAGAGCCAGGTCACAATCATTAAAATAACCGTCACGTACAAGAAATGCCTTGCCGCCTGCGTTTTCTTCAGCAGGACAGCCGTAATAACGGATCGTGCCTTGCAGGTTATGTTCTTTCATAAAGTCTTTTAATGCAATGGCAGAAGCAAGAGTTCCTGTTCCGATAAGCTGATGACCACAGCCGTGGCCACAGCTGTCAGTATGTACAGGAATCCTCTCTGCTACATCTGCCTTCTGTGAAAGTCCCGGCAGTGCATCAAATTCTCCAAGGAATGCTATGACTGGTTTTCCTGATCCATATTCTGCAATAAATGCAGTCTTCTCTCCTGCCAGATCTGCTTTGATGGAAAACCCTGCCTGTTTTAATACATGCTGCAGCAATTCAGAAGATCTGTATTCCTGGAATCTGGGCTCTGCAAATTCCCAGATCTTATTGCTGATTTCAGCATAATAGCCTTTCTTACTGTCGATTTTTTCTAAGATTTCTTTTATGTATTCGTCTGTATGATCCATTCTGTTGTCCGCTTTCTTTTTTATATTTCCAGTCACATATCCGCACTTCACTTCACAGCATCAACAGTTATTCAAAAGTCTCTGATTCTCCATTTTCTTTGTATACTCAAGACACAGCATTGTAATATCATCAAACTGGTCATTGCCTCCTACAAAAGCGTCAATATCCGCCTTTACAAGCTTCAGAGTTTCTTCCGGATTACTGCTTAAGCACTGCTGATTCAGAACATGATCCAGTCTGTCCATTCCGTACAGCTGCCTGTCCTTATCCGTTGCCTCTGTCACTCCATCTGTATACTGGAATATTTTGTCTCCGATATTCAGCTGAAGCTTTTGTTCCTTATATACGATGTCCTCTATCCCTGCAAGGACGAAACCAGCACGTATTTTGTAGGCTTCATAGGTGTTGGTTTCCCTGCGGTAAACAAACGGCATTTCATGTCCGGCGTTTACATACCTGAATTCACCGGTCACAAGATCCAGCACACCCTCAAAGGCTGTAATGAACATTCCGTTTTCATTGGATTCACACAGAATATTATTGACCTCTGTAAAGACTTCTCCCAGGTCTCTGCCCGGCTGTGTATGATCCTTGATCAGGGTTTTGCCGATAACCATGAAAAGGGCTGCCGGAACTCCTTTGCCGGAAACATCAGCCATAACAATCGCCATATGCCTGTCATCAACCATAAAGAAATCATAAAAATCTCCGCCAACTTCCTTTGCCGGTGTCATGGTCGCATAAATATCCATCTCATCCCTGTCAGGAAATGCAGGGAATATGCAGGGAAGCATGGAAGCCTGGATCTGTGTTGCCACGTTCAGCTCTACTCCGATACGTTCCTTCTCAGCAGTCACCCGGGTAAGGTTATCCATATAATTAATAATGCTTTTCTGCATGGATTGGGTTGCATGATAAAGTTCTTCTATCTCATCTCTGGTATGAATATCAAGATCTACGATGTTGTTCTCATCATACCCTTCCTCGCCATTGCCAAATTTGTGTGTTGCTTCTGTAAGCAGTTCAATAGGCCTGGATATTCTCTTTTTGATTTTTCTGGATATGCCCATACCGGCAGCCAGGATGATCAGAATGCAAAGGCATACCATCAGTACAGTAAAACGAATGGTATTTCTGACAATCTCTGTCATGTCAATATCTGCAAAGGCAACTGCACATTTCTCTCCATCAGATGAAAGTACCGGCTCTCCGGCAGATGACAGCCATCCAAATTCTGTCCTGCTCACAGTAGGCTCCAGGCGTTCGTTTCCTTTCAGTTTATCAAATCTTTCCGAAAGCTCTTCCTTATAGCCAAGAGTCAGATAGCCTGACGAAGGATCAAACAGATACACACTGGAATGATCCTGGATCATCTGAATATACAGATATTCAATATTCATATCTGCCTGTATAGAATGAAGATATTCATTTATCCTCTCATAATTCTGATACATGCCTTTCGCTTTAAGCCAGTCTATAATCGGCTGTTCATCATCAGCTGCTACTGCTTTTTCCTGGATCTGTTCAAATTCCTCTGTGTCTATCTCTTTACACAGTTCTTCGATAAAATCCCCATTTACCTGATCTGATACCGTCTTCGCGATTTCAAGCGCTTTATCATTATAGAGTTTTCTATACTGTCTGTTATTCACAAGAGAACTTCCAAGAAGCATTAAAACCCCAACCACCAACATAGAACCGATGAGAAATTTAATCAGTTCAACATTCAGCTTTCGTCTTTTTTCCATGCTCTTTGACCTCCTTTTTTGTCTCTGTGTGCTGCAAATGTGGTGCTGATCAGGAAAGCTGCTGAAAGCACACTCACAAGAATCAGCACAAAGATAAGGCCTCTGCCTACACCAAGGACCAGCACATAGCCAAACACAAAGGAACCCAGAGACTGTGCACCATTCTCAAACAGGCTGTAAACCCCAAGTCCTCTGTCATATCCAAACCGTTCTACATCCTTCAGATCTGTAAAATAACTGGTAAGTAATGGAATCCCAAAGCTGTCTGCAACTCCAATCAATGCCAGTGTGATCAGAAGAGATGGTATATTCTGAAGCATTGCCACCTCCAGAAAAGCTGCTGCATAAATAAACGCAGCTGCTGCAAGCCCCAAATGCTTCCATCCTCTGTTGGAAAAGAATTCCGTGAGAGGAGTTCCCAGGATCAGTACAAAAATTCCGTTTAAAAGATAGGTATATCCAATATAGGTTTCCGAAAGTCCCCATTCAGAACCAACAATAGGAAACATATAATTCAGGAAATATCCACAGATCAGAAGCGGAATCATCATCAGCAGGAAAAAACTAATAATCCTTGGACGAAAGATAAACTGAACAATATTCATATGTGTATCTTCTGTTTCGCAGTTCTCCTCTTCGTTATCTGAAGTATATTTACTCATATACTTATTTGCTACCAGAAACAGCAGCACACTGAGTACTGCAGTGACAGCAAACAACGCTGTATAGGACATCCATTGCAGAAGGAAGCCACCAAACACAACTGCACAGTTTGCACCGCTCAGGGAGGATACACTGTAATAGGCATAGGCTCTGTTCTTCTCCTCATCAGGAAGCTCCACGATCATAAGATTGACAAGTAAAAGCAATACTCCCCAGCCTGCTCCAAGAAGCAGGGCGCTTAAAGTAAGCAGCCATATATTGGGAACCACTCGCAATCCAAGTCCTGCTGTAAGCAGTACAGAGCTTACAAAAACAGATCTCTTTGCCCCAAGCTTATGTATTACCTTTCCGCCAAGCGCTGAGAAAATGGCGCCGGATAACACCTCTGCAGATATAGGAACTGCTGCAAGCATGGCCGGTGATAATCCCTGTACTGACATCTTCTCAGAAATCTTCATTGCATAGATGGGAAGAATCGCACAGGTCAGATTTGTAAAAAAGAAAACAAGAAATACAATAAATCTGAAAATTTCCACAGGAAGTCTGCTATTGTTTTCCTCCTGTTTTCGTCTTTTCAGTTCCTGCCTTCCCTTTATAAAATAAATCACCTCAAAGGTAAGCATGAAAAATACTACCATAATTGCGATCAGGTTGATGATCAGAGACACCTGGATCTCTCTGCTTTTCTCTGTCAGACTGTTCATATCTGTTCCGACTTCTATAATCCCAATAATATCTCCGCTTTTATCCCGGATGGGACTATGGATAAATACAAAGCTTCCGGAGCTTGAGTTTGTAGCATAGGTTTTTGTAGCCCCCTGCTCCATAACCTCCTGAAGATCTGTGCCTTCATATTCCCAGTCATAGGGATAGGACACACAGATATCCTCCAGGGTATAGACCAGGGTAACCGTTCCGTCTTTTACTTTATAAAGTACACAGTACAGATCCTGTGAACTGTCAGAATCCGAGAAGAATACATCCCTTACTACCTGCCGGACCTGTCTGTAATCCTCATTCATAAAATCAGAAGGCTTTTCCAGCCTCTGAAATGCATCTGCAGGAAGTCTGTTTGTTACTGCTGATGCGGCAAATTTCTCTCTTGTATAGGTTTCATCGACCAGCAGACTTTGAAACTGCGGAAACAAGGTGCCAATAAACAGAGCCGCAACTCCCACAATAATCCCTATGACTGCCATGGTAATCTTTGCATAAAAGCTGAATTTTTTTACCAGTATCTTTAACAAAGTCACCGCAAAAAACAAAACAGCAGCGACAATCACTGCACAGGCAGCCCACAGCAGGCAGTTCCATACCTGCAGTTTTCCTGATAGCGGAACGTCCCAGAACTGTTCATAGTCCTCTCCATCCCACAATATAACAGAATAATTGGTAGAGGAAACCAGGGTTCCCGGTGCACTCACATGATATGCAATCTCTCTTTCCTTCAAAGACTCTTCCACAGTAAGTCTGTCTGTACTTCCTGTATTTTCCATATCACAGGGTATCCGTATGATATCCCTGAGACCAATATCAGCTGAATAAAGCACTCCATCCGAGTAACTGATCTCCTGCGGAATACTTCCGTCAACTGTATCACTGTCATAGAGCAGTTCATCCTGTCCGCTGTCTGTATATTTATAAATTTTACCGTCATAAGTCACATAAAACAGACTATCACTGTCTCTATCATAAGCACAACACAAAATCCTGTCCTGCGCATCAGCAACAGAAAAAACTTTCGAGCTTCCCTGTTCTGTGTTACTGACCAGAATGCCCTCCTTTTCCTTTTGCATGTAGATCACACCATGCTCAGTGGGTACCATTCCCACAATGTTGCGCCTTACACTACCCTTCTCTGCTTCTACAGAAGCAACCGTTGATATATATTTTCCCTTTGATGACAGTTTGACGATTCCTTCACTGGCAATCTGAACTCCCTGCTCAATACGGACATCATGAAGATACACATTCCCATCTCCGTCTGCCACAACCCGCTCAGCACTCAGAAAACTTTTATCAGAGGCACATGCCCGCCATAAAAGCCTTCCGTCAGCAGATATTTTCAATATTTTCCTGTTGGAATCATCAATCACATAAGTACATCCATCCCCATCTCCGGATGCATAGGATACTGAAGAAAATGTATAAGGTTTAAAAGGATTGGTAAACATCCATTCCCTGCCTGCATACACTACAAAAACAGAACATACTGTCAAAAGCAGCATAATTATTAAAATCCACTGTTTTTTTCTCTTATGTTCCATGCACCTTAACCTCTTTCTGTTAATGTAAGTTTTGATAGCAGAGTATGGGCAGGCGCCATATGCTCTTTATAATAACGCAGATTTTCAACTCCCATATCTTCTGTGTAATTGATCGTATCTGCAGACTGCAGATATCGTTCAAAGCTTTCCCGCAACAAATACTCATTAATTCCCTTGATCCGGTTAACTGCATTTTTATACTGATATACGCCAAGTCCGTTACGGCAGCTCACAATACAAAGTCCTGCCATTTTTCCCTCTACTCTTACAAGAATTCCATTAATCCTGATTTTATCAAAAACAGGAACCAGGTTGTCGATCACCCGGAGCAGGCAGCCACAGTGGCACTCCTCACAAGTTTTCTCCCCACACCATTCCCTTTCCATAAATTCCCGGATCTCCTCCCGATGGAAAGGGGTTATCTCTTCTGTCTCATATGCAAATCTGCGTTTGAAATAATTATAACGGTAACGGTCATCCTGCATATCCATACCTGCCAGAAACTGCTCAGGCGTAAAGGTATAATCCATATAATCACGGTTATCCTCTATTTCAAACTGAATGCCGCTGGCTTCATAATAAGGAAGCATCCATGGAACCACATCCATAATGATCAGCTGTGCATCAAATCCCGCAAAATCTTCCTTCAGGATCTGCATAACTTTCTTTATCTTTTCCTCCGTATAGTTTCCTACAAACGGAACAGCTACCGGATACCCTTCTGTATTCAAATATGTAATATTGATTAAAAGCCCTTCTGCTATTTTGAAGTAGGTGGGATAGGAATCCCTCCATCCAATCAAATTCAAAAAGCTGGTGTTGGCTGACCAGTGATCATTCATACTGTCATAATACGGATCAAACAGGCTCTGATCCTCCACTCTAAGTTCCTGATAACCACGCGCAAGGAAGATTTCCAGCATTTTCTGTGGTATTTTATAATATTTTTTTGTATCTGATTTCATACGGCCTCCTCTGAATATCAGTGCATAATCTCCAACTATGATCGTGAGAAATATTTACAGCTACGCACTTACAAATATTATATCTCCATTTTTCAAATATTCCAACATAATATTAAAGTTGTTGGTTATATTCATTCTTTATAATAAAAATATGGCTTTGTGGAATA
>OHVY01000173.1_pt1 | contig 21393 bp, 16 predicted proteins | sample 1579641 | NCBI WGS metagenome assembly OHVY01 (sample SAMEA3882536, study PRJEB24775) | human gut metagenome | biome: human-associated habitat; feature: intestine environment; material: feces | place: Netherlands | collected 2009/2010
CGAAGGACACGAAGGTCGTTTCGTGGCGCATCGTCAACAACAGTTACAACCGGAAATACCCCTCGGACCACTTCCCGGTCGTGATCGAATGGTCGCTGGCCGAATAGCCAGCCTTGCTGCCGGCAAATAAAACCTCTTCGCCAGTTGGCGAAGAGGTTTTATTTGCCAAGGGATAAACGGAACGGACAGAAGCGCTTTTTTCCGCGCCCAGAGCCGGAAACCATCCCCCTTTCCGCTTTTACCCGCGAGCGTCTCCGATTATTGAAAAGAAATTCGTATCTTTGTGGGCTTGTTTCACGATAAGCGCAATTTGTCTGACAGCAACATAAACGAAACGAATAAATGGCGTTACAATGCGGCATCGTCGGCTTGCCGAACGTGGGTAAATCGACCCTTTTCAACTGCCTGTCGAACGCGAAGGCGCAGGCGGCGAACTTTCCCTTCTGCACGATAGAACCCAACGTGGGGGTAATCACCGTCCCCGACGACCGGCGGCTGATCCGCCTCGCGGAGATCGACAACCCCAAGCGCGTGGTCCCGACGACGATCGAAATCGTCGACATCGCGGGCCTCGTGAAGGGCGCCTCGAAGGGCGAAGGTCTGGGCAACAAATTTCTGGGCAACATCCGCAACACGAATGCGATCATCCACGTCCTGCGGTGCTTCGACAACGGCAACATCACCCACGTCGACGGCTCGATAGACCCCGTGCGCGACAAGGGCATCATCGACACCGAATTGCAGCTGAAGGATCTCGAAACCGTCGAGAACCGGCTCTCCAAGACCCAGAAGCAGGCCACCTCGGGCGGCGACAAGCAGGCCAAGCGCGCCGTGGAGCTGCTCTTGCAGTACAAGTCGGTGCTGGAACAGGGGCTTTCGGCCCGCACCGTGGAACTCGACAAGGAGGACCGCAAAGCGGTACACGACTTGCATCTGCTGACCGACAAGCCGGTGCTGTAAGTCTGCAACGTGGACGAAAAGAGCGCGGCGAAAGGCAACTCCCATGTGGATGCCGTCCGCGAGGCGATCCGCGACGAGAATGCCGAACTGCTGATCGTAGCGGCGGCGACCGAGGCCGACATCGCCGAACTGGAAGACTTCGACGAGCGGCAGATGTTCCTCGAAGACCTGGGGCTGGAGGAGTCGGGCGTGGCGCGCCTGATCAAATCGGCCTACAAATTGCTCAACCTCGAAACGTTCTTCACCACCGGGGCCGACGAGACCCGCGCCTGGACCTACCTGCGCGGCATGAAAGCCCCGCAGACGGCCGGCATCATCCACACCGATTTCGAAAAGGGGTTCATCCGCGCCGAGGTCATCAAGTACGACGACTACACCGCTCTGGGTTCGGAGAAGGCCTGCCGCGATGCGGGCAAACTGTCGATCGAAGGCAAGGAGTATGTCGTCGAGGACGGCGACATCATGCACTTCCGCTTCAACGTATAACGACCTCTGCCTGCCATGCAGGACCGGCCCCGCCGGTCCTGCTTTTTTCCGCGCTTTTCTAAGCAGCTGTATGCCTGCCGCGGTGCGCCGCGGTTTTCTTCTGCGGAAACCCGCTAAAAGTCTTAACGGTGTAAAGCGCGAATTGGCGAATTACCTAAAAATATTGTGAATTTTTCTACAAAATACAGACAAAAAAGGCTTGTGAATAAATCGTGAACGCGCTATAATGATGCTGTGATTGTGAAAAGTCTCACGATCCAATTATGAGGAGAGATCAGAAAGGAAAACGGAATTATGGAAAAACGGTATACTCTGCCCGTAGCCATCGCATTGGTGGTGGGCACTGTCATCGGCTCCGGCGTGTTCTTCAAGGCCGAAGCTGTCCTGACGAAGACCGGCGGTAATCTGTCTGTCGGTATTTTGGCGTTCATCATCATGGGCGTCGTCATGATCATCAGCGCCTGCACCTTCGGCGTCGTGGCACAGAGTCACGAGGGCGTGGAGGGTCTGGTGGGCTACGCCAGTGCCTCCTGCGGCAAGTGGTACAGCTACTATGTGGGTTGGTTCATGGCCGTCATCTATTACCCCTCCCTGGTGTCCGTGCTGAGCTGGCTGCCCGCCCGCTACTTCGGCGTGCTCATGGGCTGGGACGACGCCGTGGTAGGCGGCCGCACCATGATGCTGGCCGGTGTTTTCATGATCGTTACCTACACCATGAACGCTCTGGCTCCCAAGCTGGCCGGTAAGTTCGCCATCGCCACCACCATCATCAAGCTGATCCCCCTGCTGCTGATGGCCGTTGTCGGCACCATCGTGGGTCTGACCAGCGGCATGACCGAGTTCAACTTCTCCAATGTCGTTACCGAGATGCCCTTCACCGAGGGTCTGTTCGGCGCCATCGTGTCCCTGGCCTTTGCCTTTGAGGGCTGGATCTGTGCCACCTCCATCGGCAGCGAGCTGAAGGATTCCAAGAAGAACATGCCCCGCGCGCTGCTGATCGGTACGGTGATCGTTGCCATCGTGTACGTGATCTACTATATCGGCCTGGCCGGCGCCGTAGAGTCTGAAGTCATGATGGCCGGCGGCGAAGCCGGCGCCAAGATCGCCTTCCAGAACATCTTTGGCCAGGTGGGCGGCGCTGCCATCTTCGTGTTTGTTGTTATCTCCTGCTGGGGCACCTGCAACGGCCTGACAATGGCTGTTACCCGCGGCATGTTCGATCTGGCCGTCGAGAGCGACAGCCCCAAGCTGGCCATGTTCAAGAACGTGGACGCCAACACCAACATGGCCAACAACTCCGCTGTGTTCGGCCTGCTGGTCAGCTCCCTGTGGCTGCTGTACTTCTACGGCGGCACCATCATGGAGGGCTTCGGTCCCTTCAAGTTCGACTCTTCTGAGCTGCCCATCATCACCCTGTACGCCATCTATATCCCCATCTACATCGCCCTGCTGAAGCGCAGGGATCTGCCCGGCTTCCGCGGCAAGGTCATGCCCGTGCTGGCCATCCTGTGCTCCCTGTTCATGGTGTTCGCCGCTATCTACTCTCACAAGATAAACGTGGTATATTACCTGATCGTCTTTGTGGTCATTGAGGTCATCGGCGCGTTCTTCAAGAGCGGCAGGAAGGCGTAACAAGCGTATAACGCACGTCCATGTGTGTTCCCCTTTTGCATTGGGACGGGCGTCGGCTCTGCCGGCGTCCGTCCCGCCTTTTCCGCAGGCGGCAGCGCGCCCTTCGGTGCCTCAGCCGCCGCACCGTGGACCGCGGCGCGGTGCTCCTGAAGGCACAGATCACCCTTCCGGGGGGGCGTCGGCATCCTGCTGATCCCGGGCAGTATCCTCCTGCCCCACCTGCCGACCCATCTGTCCGGCCAAAAATGTGCCGTACCGCAAAAAACCGGCAAATGCATATAGCAATGTGCCTTACAGTTTGCTATAATGCTTCATTAAGAGCAAGATAAAGTGACCATTAGCGCAACATAAAATAACCTGAATGTAAAGGAACCTGCCACATGAATTTCCCTCTTTGCCCCCGCTTTCAGGCCGTTCTTTTCGACATGGACGGCACACTTTTAGACACCCTATCGGATATGCAGGACGCTGTAAACCATATCCTGCTTGAAAATGGCTGGCCGCAGCGCACCCTCGAGGAAATACGCGCCTTCGTCGGCAACGGCGCCGCGAAGCTCATGGAGCGCGCCATCCCCGAACCCATTGCGCCCCAACGGTTTCAAGAGATTTTGAGCACCTACAAGGATTGGTATCAGGCCCATAATTGCGTAAAGACCGCGCCGTACCCCGGCATTCCGGAGGTCCTGGCGGAGCTGGAAAAAATGGGTGTGAAGACCGCCGTTGTCTCCAACAAGCCGGACGCCACCACCAAGGCGCTGGCGGAAAAGTTTTTCCCCGGTATGCCGGCCCTCGGCCAGCGGGACGGCGTGGACCCGAAACCATCGCCAGTCCTTGTGGCACAAGCGCTTTCGGATCTCGGCGTCCGCCCGGAAAATGCCGTGTATGTGGGCGACAGCGAGGTGGATGTGGCCACGGCCCGCAACGCCGGTCTGCCGCTGATCGCCGTCAGCTGGGGCTTCCGCGGCCGTGAAAAACTGGAAATTGCCGGTGCGGAACACATCGCGGACACCGCCCCGCAGCTGCTGGAAATGCTGTGCAGATAGCGCCGTCCGATAAAATTTTTTCTTGACATCCGCAAAAAAGGTGATACAATAACCCCATACTTCAAAAACCGTTGAGTAAGAGGAGTAATCGCACAGGAAACTTTCAGAGAGCCGCGTATCGGTGAAAGCGCGGCAGCGGAACGTGCGGTGAATGGACTTACGAGGGCGGGGAGAAAGCCAGATGGCGAGTAATACCCGACGGCAGCCGCGGCCGTTATCCCGGCGGAACGCATGACAGTGCGTGCAAAGTGGGCGTTTTTACGCCAATGTGGGTGGTACCGCAGGCTTGTATTTTCAGTCTGTCCCATGGATTTTCCATGGGACAGACTTTTTTGTTGTCTCGAAAAAACATTTCTCATACAGAAAGGAATAACGATTATGGGTAAGATCATCCTCACCGGCGACCGCCCCACCGGCCGCCTGCACGTGGGCCACTATGTGGGCTCCCTCCGCAACCGCGTCATCCTGCAGAACAGCGGCAAGTTTGAAAAGCTGTTCTTTATGATCGCCGACGCCCAGGCCCTGACCGACAATTTCGACAACCCCGGTAAGGTGCGGGAGAACATCCTCCAGGTGGCGCTGGACTACATGGCCTGCGGTCTGGACCCCGCCAAGTGCCATATGTTCATCCAGTCCGTGGTGTGTGAGCTGACGGAGCTGACCTTCTACTACATGAACCTGGTGACGCTGGCCCGGCTGGAACGCAACCCCACCGTGAAGGCGGAGATCCAGCTGCGGGGCTTTAACCACAGCATCCCCATGGGCTTCCTGACCTATCCCGTGAGCCAGACGGCGGACATCACCGCCTTCATGGCCGACACCGTGCCCGTAGGCGAGGACCAGCTGCCCATGCTGGAGCAGGCCCGCGAGATCGTCCGCCGCTTCAATGAGCTGTACGGCGAGACGCTGGTGGAGCCCACGGCCCTGCTGCCGGACAACGAGGCCTGCTTGCGTCTGCCCGGCACCGACGGCAAGGCGAAGATGAGCAAATCCCTGGGCAACTGCATCTATCTGGCCGACAAGCCGGAGGACATCCGCACCAAGGTCATGGGTATGTTCACCGACCCCAATCACCTGCAGGTCAGCGACCCCGGCCAGACCGAGGGCAACCCGGTGTTCATGTATCTGGACGCCTTCTGCAATGATGAGCACTTTGCCAAATACCTGCCGGACTACGCCAATCTGGATGAGCTGAAGGCCCACTATCAGCGGGGCGGCCTGGGTGATGTTAAGGTCAAGAAGTTCCTGAACAACGTCCTGCAGGAGACGCTGGAGCCTATCCGTAATCGCCGCGAGGAGCTGGAAAAGGACCCCGGCTATGTGATGGACGTGCTGCGGCAGGGCACCGAGGCGGCGCAGGCCGCCACGGCCGATACCCTGGCCAAGGTCAAGCACGCCATGCAGATCGACTATTTTGCGTAACACAGCGCACCGCGCTGACCAATACTGAAAGGAGACAAACACCATGAAAGAACTGAAAAACCGCAGCATTCCCTACAAGATCTATCTCTCCGAGGACGAGATGCCCCGGTATTGGTACAATGTACGCGCCGACATGAAGACGAAGCCCGCTCCCCTGCTGAACCCCGGCACCCTGAAGCCCATGACGGCGGAGGAGATGGGTCAGGTGTTCTGCGCCGAGCTGGTAAAGCAGGAGATGGACAACGACACTGCCCTGATCCCCATTCCGGAGGACGTGCGGAACTTCTATAAAATGTACCGTCCCTCTCCCCTGGTGCGCGCCTATTGTCTGGAGGAGAAGCTGGGTACCCCGGCGCACATCTACTACAAGTTCGAGGGCAACAACACCTCCGGCAGTCACAAGCTGAACTCCGCCATCGCTCAGGCCTACTACGCCAAGGAGCAGGGTCTGACCGGCGTGACCACGGAGACCGGTGCCGGCCAGTGGGGCACGGCGCTGAGCATGGCCTGCGCCTATCTGGGGCTGGACTGCCATGTGTTCATGGTGAAGTGCTCCTATGAGCAGAAGCCCTTCCGCCGTGAGGTCATGCGGACCTACGGCGCGGACGTGACCCCCTCTCCCTCCCTGACCACCGAGGTAGGCCGCAAGATCCTGGCGGAGTTCCCGGACACCACCGGCTCTCTGGGCTGCGCCATCAGTGAGGCCGTGGAGTGCGCCGCTTCCACGCCCAACACCCGCTATGTGCTGGGCAGTGTGCTGAACCAGGTGCTGCTGCACCAGTCCGTCATCGGTCTGGAGACGAAGGCGGCGCTGGATAAATACGGCATCAAGCCGGACATCATTATCGGCTGCGCCGGCGGCGGTTCCAATCTGGGCGGCCTGATCTCCCCCTTCGTGGGCGAGATGCTCCGCGGTGAGGCGGACTATAAGATCATCGCCGTGGAGCCGGCCTCCTGCCCCAGCCTGACCCGTGGCGTGTTCAAATACGACTTCTGCGACACCGGCAAGATCTGCCCCATGGCCAAGATGTACACCCTGGGCAACGGCTTTATCCCCTCCGCCAACCACGCCGGCGGCCTGCGGTATCACGGCATGAGCAGCATCGTCAGCCAGCTGTACCACGACGGTATGCTGGAGGCCCGCAGCGTGGAGCAGACCGCCGTGTTCGAGGCGGCGGAGCTGTTCGCCCGCTGCGAGGGCATCCTGCCCGCGCCGGAGAGCAGCCACGCCATCCGCGTGGCCATTGACGAGGCGGTGAAGTGCAAGGAGAACAACGAGGCCAGGAACATCGTCATCGGCCTCACCGGTACCGGCTACTTCGACATGGTGGCCTACGGCAAGTACAACGATGGCGAGATGCGCGACGTCATCCCCACCGACGAGGACCTGCAGCGGGGCTTCGCCACCATCCCCAGTTTCCCGGGGAACGAATAAAAAGGTATAAGAAAGACCGCCGAAAGGCGGTCTTTTTTATCTGCAGCAGGCGAATTTTCCTCCGGTACTTGACAAACTGCCCAGTTTTGCTATAATAATCAGGTATCTTGTCCGCGAGCGTGCTGGAATCGGCAGACAGGCAAGCTTGAGGTGCTTGTGTCCGTAAGGTCGTGTGGGTTCAAGTCCCATCGCTCGCACCAAAAAAGAAGAGACACACGTTCGTGTGCCTCTTCTTTTTTGGTGCGGCACTTTTGCTGTGCAAAAGTGCCGCCTGTGGGCGGATGACTGAACGCGAGTGGGGAAACCCGCAAAGGTTTCCCCCTCACACTCCCCCTTCCCTGCGGTATGTGGAAGTACGGACAACAAAACCTGTGGGCAGTCACGGAAAAGCCACCCTAAAGGGTGGCTTTTCTTTTTGGCGCGGGCGATAGGGACAGCGTATTTGACAATGGCGGCAGTTCCCTGTACAATGGCAGAAAATACCGCGAGGGAGGGCTATCATGGAATTCTGGAAGATGAACGGGGCAGGCAATGATTTTATCGTGGTGGACGACCGTCGGAACGCCATCCCCGAGAACAGGTGGCCGGAGATCGTCCGCGTCCTGTGTGAGCGGCATATGTCCATCGGCGCAGACGGCTTCATGGTGGTGAAGCCCCCCACCTGTGGCGGCGACTACAAAATGCTGTTCTTCAACTCCGACGGCTCCATAGGCGAGATGTGCGGCAACGGCGCGCGGTGCATCTGCCGCTACGGCTATGAAAACGGCCTGGCCGGCGAAACACAGCGGGTAGAGACCACCGCCGGTCTTGTGACGGGCTGGCGAATGGGCAAACGGCTATACCGCATACGGCTCAATGATCCCTGCCATCTGCGGCTGGACGGCACAGCGGAGGTGGACGGCATCACCTATGACTGTGCCTATGTGGAGCTGGGCGACCCCGGCATCCCCCACGCGGCGGTACCCATCGCCGGCTTGAGAGACTATGACGCGGCGGCGCTGCTCCGGCTGGGCCGGACCCTGCGGCACTATCCGGATTTCCCCAAGGGCGCCAACGTGAACTTTTATGAGATCATCGGCCCGGACCATGTGTACGAGCGCACCTATGAGCGCGGGGTGGAGGATTTTACCTACGCCTGCGGCACAGGCACCGGCTCCGTGGTGACGGTGCTGACGCTGCTGGGAAAGGTCTCCGGCAAGCATGTACGGGTAGACATGACCGGCGGCACGCTGTATGTGGACGTGGAACGGAACGCGGCCGGCCGCGTCACCGACCTGTATCTGACCGGCCCCACCAATGTGGTCTGCAAGGGCGAGATCACCGACGAAAACCTGGTCCTGTAAAAAAGAGCCGTCCCCCATGGGGACGGCTCTTTTCTTGTATCAGTCCGCCGCGGACAGGTGCAGATGCTCGCCGCGCTGGTCCATGGGGATATACGCCTCGTGGGTGGTGACGGCACGGTAGGCCGGGCGCATGATCCTGTGGCAGGTGACCACCTCCTCAATGCGGTTGGCGCACCAGCCGGCAATACGGGCGGAGGCGAACAGCGGCGTGAACACCTCCTCGGGGATGCCCAGCATGGCATACACCAGGCCGGAGTACATATCCACATTGGCACACATGGGCGTGTCGCTGTGCTTGCGTTCCATGACCATGGGCAGGCCCAGCTCCTCCACCTTCTGCAGCAGGGCGAAGTCGTCGGCGTAGCCCTTCAGCTCCGCCATGCGCTGGGCGTACTTCTTCAGCAGCACGGCGCGGGGATCGGACATGGTATACACCGCGTGGCCCAGGCCGTAGATCTTGCCGGATCGATCGCCCGCCTGGCCGTCCAGCAGCTTGTTCAAGTAGTCCTTGATGGAGCCGTCGTCGTGGGGATCCACATTCTCCTTGATATAGCGGAACATCTCCATGACCTTGGCGTTGGCGCCGCCGTGGAGGGGACCTTTCAGGGAGCCAACGGCCCCGGAGATGGCGCTGTAGGTATCCGTGCCGCTGGAAGAAAGGGCGCGGCAGACGAAGGTGGAGTTGTTGCCGCCGCCGTGCTCGGCGTGGACCATGAGCATCATGTCCAGCAGGTGGGCCTCTTCATCGGTGTAGCTCTTGTCCGGGCGCATCATGCGGAGGAAGTTCTCCGCCGTGGACAGCTCCGGCACCGGGAAATGGATATGCAGGGAGTCGCCGTGGAAGTAGTGGCGCTGCACCGCGTAGGCATTGGCCACAATGGACGGGAAATAGCCAACGAGCTTGACGGACTGCAGCAGCATATTGTCGATGGAGGTGTTGTCCGGGTCCGGATCGTAGGAATACAGGCTCAGCACGCTGCGGGCCAGTTCGTTCATGATATTGTGGCTGGGGTGCCGCATGATCATGCCCTCGGTAAAGCCCTCGGGCAGCTTGCGGGCCTGGTTCATGATCTTGTCGAAGTAGGCCAGCTCGCTCTTGGAGGGCAGATAACCCATCAGCAGCAGGTAGGCTACCTCCTCGAAGCCGAAGGTGCCGGCCTTGCGGTGGGCCTCCACGATGTCGGTGAGCTCGATGCCGCGGTAGTACAGCTTGCCGGGGGCGGGAACGCGCTGACCGTCCTGCATCAGATAGCCCTGAACACTGCCCACCTTGGACACACCCACCAAAACGCCCGTGCCATCGTTATTCCGCAGGCCCAGCTTTATATCGCCCCGGTAGTGATCCGGACTGATGGCGTACTGCTCCTGGATGCTGCGGCTCAGAGGATTGGTATACTGTTTTAAAATCGTGGTGTCTTTCTCGGTCATATCGGTTTCTCCTTTCGCCGCAGGGCGGTACGTTGCTTCATGGGTGATTATACGTCCGCCGCTTTCATTTTGCAAGAGCAAAATTTCAAAATTTCAAATTTTTTTATTTTAACGCAAATTTATCCGTCTGTATTCGAGTTTTTTGCAAAACGCAAATTTCAAACTTGCAATTTTCTTGATTTTCCTCTTGCATTTTCCCAGCATCGTGCTATACTGACTACATTATTGCACGGGCCGCCTGTGCCCGACACTCTGATTTCCCGAAAGGGGTGCTATCCTATGATCAAGCTGCACGATCTTCCCGTCCTCTGGACCGGCGGCGCCGTCCGTGAGGCCACACCCGCCATGGCGGCAGCCCGGGAGAAGACCATGGCCTGCCGCATCCTCCGCGCCCACAACACCGGCAGCGGCGACGGCCTGCTGCACCTGACGTTCGACAGTCTCATCTCCCATGATATTACCTATGTGGGCGTGATCCAGACCGCCAAGGCCAGCGGTCTGACGGAGTTCCCGGTGCCCTATGTGCTCACCAACTGTCACAACAGCCTGTGCGCCGTGGGCGGCACCATCAACGCCGACGACCATGCCTTCGGCCTGTCGGCGGCGGTAAAATACGGCGGCGACTATGTGCCCGCCAACCAGGCGGTCATCCACCAGTATGCCCGGGAAATGCTGGCCGGCTGCGGCAAAATGGTTCTTGGTTCCGACAGTCACACCCGCTACGGCGCGCTGGGCACCCTGGGCGTAGGCGAGGGCGGCGGTGAGATCGTCAAGCAGCTGCTGAGCAACACCTATGATATTGCCTCCCCCCAGGTCGTGATGGTCTACCTGACCGGCGAGCCGGCCCAGGGCGTGGGTCCCCACGACGTGGCCATTGCCCTGTGCGGCGCGGTGTATAAAAACGGCTTTGTGAAAAACAAGGTGCTGGAGTTCGTGGGGGATGGCATCGGCCGTCTCAGCATGGACTACCGCATCGGCATCGACGTCATGACCACCGAGACGGCCTGCCTGACCTCCATCTGGGAGACGGACGGCGCCGTGCAGGACTATCTGGCGCTGCACGGCCGGGCGGAGGACTTTGCCCCCCTGCATCCGGAGGACGGCGCGTACTATGACGGCCTTATCGAGCTGGACCTGTCCGCCATCGAGCCCATGGCCGCCCTGCCCTTCCACCCCTCCGAGGCGGTGACGCTGCGGGAGCTGATCGCCGACCCCGGCGACATCCTGCGTGAGGTAGAGAAGCGGGCCGCCGACCAGTTCGGCGGCAAGGTGCAGCTGCATCTCACCGACAAGGTAAAAGGCGGCAAGCTCCATGTAGAGCAGGGCGTCATCGCCGGATGCGCCGGCGGCCTGTATGACAACATCGCCGAGGCTGCTGCCATTCTGGACGGCTGCGATGTGGGCAGCGGGAATTTTGACTTCTCCGTGTATCCCCCCTCCGTCCCCGTGGAGCTGGAGCTGGTGGAAAACGGCGTGTCCGCCCGGCTGCTGCGCGCCGGCGCGGTGTGCAAGCCCTGTTTCTGCGGCCCCTGCTTCGGTGCGGGCGATGTGCCCGCCAACGATGCCCTATCCATCCGTCACACCACCCGGAATTTCCCCAACCGGGAGGGCTCCAAGCCCGGCGACGGCCAGCTGTCCGGCGTGATCCTCATGGACGCCCGCTCCATTGCCGCCACCGCGCGGAATCACGGCGTGCTCACCTCTGCGGCGGATGTGGACTACGACGCTCCCTCTCCCGCGGAGCGCCGGTTCGACGCCTCCGTGTACGACAAGCGGGTCTACCGCGGCTTCGGCCACCCCCAGCCGGACGCCCCGCTGCAATACGGTCCCAACATCGCCGAATGGCCCGCCATCCCCGCCCTATCCGATGATCTGCTCCTACAGGTGGCCTCCGTTCTGCGGGATGAGGTCACCACCACAGACGAGCTCATCCCCTCCGGCGAGACGTCCTCCTACCGTTCCAACCCCATGAAGCTGGCGCAGTTCACCCTGTCCCGCCGCGACCCGGACTACGTGCCCCGGGCCAAGGCCGCGGCGGCGCTGGAAAGCGCCCGGGCCGCAGGTGAGGTACCGGCGGCGCTGGCAGATACGCTGCACGCATTGGGTCTGGATACACACAACCTCTCCCGGCTGCACATCGGCTCCGTTATCTTTGCCAACAAGCCCGGCGACGGCTCTGCCCGGGAGCAGGCGGCCTCCTGTCAGCGGGTGCTGGGCGGCAGCGCCAACATCTGCTACGAATTCGCCACCAAGCGCTATCGCTCCAACTGCGTCAACTGGGGCCTGCTGCCTTTTACACTGGCGGCGGACGACAGCTTTGACGGCGCACCCGGCGACTTTATCTACGTCCCGGAGGTGCGGGAGAAGGTGGCCCGGGGCGACGAGGAATTTCCCGCAGTACTGCTGCATGACGGCAGGAAAACGGACCTCCTCCTCTATCTGAAAAACACCAACGCGGAGGAGCGCGAGCTGCTGCTGCGCGGGTGCCTCATCAACTATTACGCGGCAAAGGCGGTGAACTGAATGGAAAAGATCAAAATGCCCGTCCCCATCGCCGAACTGGACGGCGATGAGATGACCCATGTGCTGTGGGGCATGATAAAGGACACACTTATTAAGCCCTTCGTGGACCTGAACACCGAATACTACGACCTGTCCCTGCCCCACCGGGAGGAGACGGCAGATGCCGTCACCGCACAGGCAGCGGAGGCCATCAAGCGCCTGAAGATCGGCGTGAAGTGCGCCACCATCACCCCCAACCTGCAGCGGCAGGAGGAGTACGGCCTGACCCAGCTGTGGAAATCCCCCAACGCCACCATCCGGGCGGCGCTGGACGGCACCGTGTTCCGCGCACCCATCCTGCTGAAGCGGGTCAAGCCTGTGGTGACCTGCTGGGAGAAGCCTGTCACCATCGCCCGCCACGCCTACGGCGACCTGTACAAGGCGGTGGAATACCGTGTCCCCGGTGCAGGCAAAGCCGAGCTGGTGTTCACCGATGAAAGCGGCCGGGAGCTGAGCCGCCAGACGGTATTCGACTTCAAGGGCCCCGGCGTGGTGCAGGCCATGCACAACCGGGACGCCTCCATCCTCTCTTTCGCCCGCTGCTGCTTCACCTACGCCCTGTCCGTGGGGCAGGATGTGTGGTTCGGCGCCAAGGACACCATCTCCAAGGACTATGACCAGACCTTCAAGCTGCTGTTCCAGCAGGTCTATGAAGAGGAATTCAAGGCCGCCTTTGAACAGGCAGGTCTTCACTACCGCTATGCGCTCATCGACGATATCGCGGCCAAGGTCCTCCGCAGCAAGGGCGGCATCGTCTGGGCCTGCAAGAACTACGACGGCGACGTGATGAGCGACCTGGTCGCTGCGGCCTCCGGCTCTTTACCCATGATGACCAGCGTGCTGGTGTCTCCGGACGGCTGCTTCGAGTATGAGGCCGCCCACGGCACCGTCACCGACCACTTCTACCGCTGGCGGAAGGGAGAAAAGGTATCCACCAACCCCCTGGCCACCATGTTCGCCTGGGCCGGCGCCCTGCGGAAGCGGGGTGAGCTGGACGGCAACGCCGACCTGGTGCGCTTTGCCGGCTGCCTGGAGCAGGCGGGGCTGGATATATTCGAGGCCGGCCACTTTACCGAGGATCTGACCATGCTGTGCGACCCGTCGGAATACACCGACAAGCCGGACAACGACACGCTGCTGGGCCTGATCCGCGCGCGGCTGGAAGCGCTGCTGACAGAGTAACATGACTGTGCCGCGGACATGACGTCCGCGGCACTTTTCCCTACGGTCATATTGACATATCCCCTACACATCTGTATAATAAAACATAACCAAAAATACAGGGAGGTTCTATCACAGGATGGACACAGCCGGCAGCGACTCTTGCCCTGAACGAGATCAGAACAACAGAGAATGACGTGAGACATGACCTGTGCGCGAGGCACACAGGCCGTGTCTTTTGCGCTTTTTACATCGCGCAAAAAGCGAGAGGAGGCGCTCCGCAAAAGCAGCGGAGCCCGGGAAAGGAGACAGAATTTGGATACCTCAATAGGTTGGTTATTGCTTTTACAGGTGGTGCTTATCGCCCTGAACGCCGTGTTCGCCTGCGCGGAGATCGCCGTACTTTCGGTGAATGAGGTGAAGCTGAGCAAAATGGTGTCGGAGGGCAGCCGGAAGGCCAAGCGGCTCAGCCGGCTGACGGCCCAGCCGGCCAGGTTCCTGGCCACTATTCAAGTGGCCATCACCCTGGCGGGCTTTCTGGGCAGCGCCTTCGCGGCGGAGAATTTCTCCGACCCGCTGGTGGACTGGCTGGTGGGGCTGGGCGTAACGATTCCCCCCGCCACGCTGAACACCCTCGCCGTGATCCTGATCACGCTGATCCTGTCCTTCTTCACGCTGGTGTTCGGCGAGCTGGTTCCCAAGCGGATCGCCATGAAGCAGTCGGAGAAGGTAGCGCTGAACATCTCCGGGCTCATCACTGTCATCTCCAAGCTGTTCGCGCCCATCGTGTGGCTGCTGAGCGCGTCTACCAACGGCATACTGCGGCTGCTGGGCATTGATCCCAACGAGGCCGAGGAGCAGGTGGGCGAGGAGGACATCCGCATGATGGTGGACGCCAGCAGCGAGCACGGCGGCATCGACCATGAGGAAAAGGAGTTCATCCAGAACGTCTTTGAGTTTGACGACCTGACCGCCGAAGAGATCGCCACCCACCGCACGGATGTGGATCTGCTGTGGCTGGACGACACCATGGACGATTGGGCCGAGACCATCCACAACACGCGGCACACCCGCTACCCCGTGTGCGAGGACAGTGCGGACAATGTGGTGGGCATTCTGAACGCCAAGGAGTACTTCCGTCTGGCGGATAAGAGCCGGGAGAGCGTAATGGCCGGCGCCGTCCGCACGCCGTACTTCGTGCCGGAGACCATTAAGGCCGACGCCCTGTTCCGCAACATGAAGCGTACCGGCAACCCGCTGGCCGTGGTGCTGGACGAGTACGGCGGCATGGTGGGCATCGTGACGCTGAACGACCTGGTTGAGGAGCTGGTGGGCGACCTGGGCAGCGACGACAGCAACATCCCGGACGATGATGAGCCCCGCATCGAAAAGCGGGAGGATGGCTCCCTGGCCATCACCGGCAACGTAGAGCTGGACGATCTGGAGGACGCACTTGGCATCGAGCTGGACCAGGAGGAGCATGACACCCTGACCGGCCTGGTGTTCGACGCGCTGGGCATGATACCCGACGACGGCCCGCAGGACATTACGCTGGAGGCTGAGGGGATGCGGATCCATGTGACCTCCATTCTGGACCATCAGGTGAATGCGGCGGAGGTAACGCTGCTGCCTCAAACAGAGGACGCGGACGAGGCGAAAGAATAAAAAAGCAAAAAGGAGCACCCGGCCGGGTGCTCCTTTTTTATCACAGCTTACTCGCCCATATCACATGATCGCGGTCAGTTGGCCTTGTGCTCCTGCTTGTGCTCCTGCTTGGGCTCCTGCTTGGCCGGGCCGGAGAACGCCTTGATCTCCACGCCGCCGCGGATGACCGCGCCCTTGACCACCGCCAGAGTGCCCGTCACCAGGCCGCCGCTGATCTGCGCCTTCTCCTCCAGGGTAGTGCCGCCGGTGATCTCCAGATCGCCGTTGACCTTACCGGCGCACAGCAGCTCCTTGGCGTTGATGTTACCCGTCACCTGAGAATCCTCGCTGACGGTAACGGTGCCCGTGACCTTTACATCACCGGTCAGCGTACAGCCGATGAGGTTCAGGCTGCCGGCGGTGATATTGCTCTGGATGACCGAGCGCAGCGTCACCGTGCCGGTGGTAATGACCTCGCCCTTGAATGCCCCGGCGATCTCCACATCGCCGTCAGAGCGCAGTGTGCCCTCCAGCGAAGTGCCCGCGGCCAGATAGCTGGCGGCCTTGGCCTTCACCACAGGCTGTGCCGGTGCCTGCACCGGCGCGATCTTCACAGGCTCCGGCTTTGCGACAGGCTTTTTTCCGCCGGCGGCCAGCACCTTGTCATCCTCGCTGCCCACGCCGAACAGTTCAAACATCGTCCGTTTCATTTCATCGCGCATAGCAATACCCTCCCAATGGTTTTTGTTGCTTCTCTTTCCTGCTCATCTATATATGTACCCGGCCGGGGACCTTCGCGGCCTCCTCATAGTGGAAGCCCATCAGCCGCCCGGGAATATAGATCCATGGCCGATGCAGTGTCTCGTTATAGTTGCCGGCGGCCTGCCGGTAAATGCTCTCGCTGCGCCGCAGGACCTCCGTCACATCAGCATTGCCCGCAGCCTCTGCCGCCCGCTTTTCAAAAGCGGCCAGCTGGCACCGGGCGCTCTCTACCATGCTCCGGTGCTGACGCAGCAGACGGCGGACCTCCCAGAACCACAGGGCGACAAGCGCTGAAGTGCTGGCGATCGCCACGAGCCAGATGACCCATTTCATACGCAAACGCCCCCTTCCGCAGGGCACAGCGACCCCTGCTGTGGATATCGTAACAGATACGGGAAGGATTGCGTCCGCGTATGCCGCGAAATGCACATACACGTCCGCGAAATGTAAAATTTGCGGTGACAATTCCATTTTCTTATGATAAAATAAAGCCGCGTGAAGCACAAGAAAAGCACAAGGAGGCGGCGCCATGTATATCGCAGTATGTGATGATCAGATCGAGGAGCTGGAAAAGCTCACGGCGCTTTTGCAGGCCTGGCAGTCTGACCGGCGCTCCGATGTCCGCTTTCAGACCTTCCGCAGCGGCGGCCAGCTGCTGGACGCTGCCCGCGCCGAGCGCTTCACCCTGTACCTGCTGGACGTGCTGATGCCCGGCATGACCGGCATGGACGCCGCACGGGAGATCCGTTCCTTCGACGCGGCGGCGGACATCATCTTTCTCACCACCTCTCCCGGCTTCGCCTACGAAAGCTACGGCGTCCGGGCGGCGGAGTATCTGCTCAAGCCCATCAATGCCAAGCTGCTCTATCCGGTGCTGGACAAGCTGTATCTGCGGGACCAGAAGCCGCAGGACGGCCTGACCGTCAAGTCCAACGGCATGCTGGTGCGTCTGCCCTTTTCCCATCTGAGCTATGTGGAGGTCAACGGCAAACACCTGTTCTTCAACATGGCCGACGGCACTGTTCACGAGGTAGCGGCCTCCATGCGCGAGTATGAAGGGGCGCTGCTGGCCCGCCCGGAGTTCATGCGGGTCCACCGGTCCTACATCGTCAATATGCTCCAGGCCGAAAAGCTCTCCCCCGCCGGGGTCATCACCTTCAGCGGCCATAACGTGCCCGTGTCCCGCCTGCTGTACGGCCAGCTGCAAAAGGACTATCTGGCCCTGCTGTTTTCCGGGAGGGACGCATAATATGTTTGATTTATCTATGCAGTCCGCGCTGGATATATTCTGCTATGTGCTGGTGCTGATCTATGGACTGGCGCTCAGCGCGGATCTCTCCACCGGCGGCTATGTCTCCCGGCAGCAGAAGTACCTGCTGACGCTGCTGTGCCTGCTGTTCCTGCTGATGCAGGGACTGGGGCTGGTGCTTTTGGGCGAACGAGCGGTAAAGCAGCTCTACCCGCTGGTCACCCATGTGCCGTTGGTGCTAATCCTGATTTTGTTTATGAAAAAATCGGTGGGCGTAGCCATTGTCAGCACCTGCACCGCGTATCTGTGCTGCCAGCCGCCCCGCTGGGGACGCATCGCCGTGGAGGCGCTGACGCAGAGCACGCTGGCCGCCGAGCTGGTCTAAATCCTGCTGATGCCGGTGATGTATTATCTCCTGCGCCGCTTTTTCGTGGCCGCGGCCTATAACACCATGACCTCCTCAACGGCGGCGCTGCTGCTGTTCGGCAGCCTGCCCGTCACCTATTATATTTTCGACTATGCCACCACGATCTACTCCGATGCACTCTATTCCGGCATTCAGGCGCTGAATGAATTTCTGCCCACAGTGCTGATAACATTCTATGTACTGTTTCTGCCCGCCTTTCACCTGCAGTCACAGCGGCGCGCCGACGCGGAGATGCAGCGCTCCATGCTGGAGGCGGAGCTGGAGCAGTCCCAGTCCGAGATGGACTCCCTTCACCGGCTGGAGACCCAGACCGCCGTCTATCAGCACGATATGCGCCACCACCTGAATATGCTGGACGGTCTGCTGTCCGCGGGACGGCCGGACGAGGCGACAGCGTATATCAAAAATGTCCAGGCGGATATCGAGGCCATCACGCCCCGCCGCTTCTGCGAAAACCATCTGGTGAACCTGCTGTGCTCCTCCTTCACCGACAAAGCCCAGCGGCAGGGCGCCGTGCTGACCGTGGATGCCTCACTGCCCAACGATGTAGCCATTTCGGACACGGAGCTGTGCTCCCTGCTGAGCAACGGTCTGGAAAACGCCCTGCACGCCGTGGCGGACCTGCCCGCCGACCGGAAGCAGATCTCCCTGTACTGCGGTGTGCGGCAGAACAAGCTTCTCATCGAGATACGCAATCCCTGCGCCGGACCGATAGCCATGCGGGACGGCCTGCCTGTCAGTGACCGGGAAGGGCACGGCTACGGATGCCGCAGCATCCAGGCCATCGCCCAGCGCAACGGCGGGCTGTGCGTGTTTTCCGCCCAGCAGGGCCAGTTTCTGCTGCAGATCATGCTTCCGGTGCTGGAGACGTAAGAAATCTTTTGTTTGAAGGAGCCGCCTTGGGCGGCTTCTTTCTTTTTATCCGATATTCTCGATATACTATCACGCCTTGGACAAAATGCGGCGGTTCTCACCTTGTTTTTCCGTCGTTCCCGTGCTATAATTTCTGCAAATACCAGAGATAAGCCCGGCCGGGCGCAAAGGAGAGATACACTATGGCGACATTTACCGTGAACGGCAAGTCCGTCACTGTGGAAAAGAACCAGAAACTCATCCGCTTTCTGCGGGACGAGCTGCACCTGACCTCCGTAAAGGACGGATTCAGCGAGGGTGCCTGCGGCACCTGCCACGTCCTCATCGACGGCAAGCCCACCAAGGCCTGCATCCCCCAGACGGACAAGCTGGAGGGCAAGACCATCCTCACGGTAGAGGGGCTCAGCGACTGGGAAAAGCAGGTCTACACCTTCGCCTTCGGCGAGGCCGGCGCGGTGCAGTGCGGCTTCTGCATTCCCGGCATGGTCATCTCTGCCAAGGGGCTGCTGGACGTGAACCCCGATCCCACCCGCGAGGAGGCCGCCTTCGCCATCCGCAACAATATCTGCCGCTGCACCGGTTACGTGAAGATCATCGACGGCATCCTGCTGGCGGCTAAGATATTCCGCAAAGGCAAGCTGCCCGCCCCCTCCGCCGACGACTGGCAGATGGGCAGCCGCGTCCACCGACTGGACGTGGAGGAAAAGGTCCTGGGCTATGGCCAGTATCCCGATGACATTTATGTGGACGGTATGTGCTACGGCGGTGCGGTCCGCAGCCAGTATGCCCGCGCCCGCGTTCTCTCCATCGACACCAGCGAAGCTGAAGCGCTGCCCGGCGTGATCTGCGTGGCCACGCAGAAGGATATCCCCGGCAAGGTCAACGTGGGCCATCTGAAGAAGGACCAGCCCACCCTGATCGGCGTGGGCGAGCTGGTACACTACCTGGGCGACAGTGTGGCACTGGTCTGCGCCGTGGATCAGGAGACGGTGGAGGCCGCCAAGAAGCTGGTGAAGGTGGAGTACGAAGTCCTGCCCGCCGTCCACAACCCCACCGAGGCCGCCGCCCCCGGCGCGCCGCTGGTGTTCGACGAGGAGGAGAGCAACGTCCAGGCCTACAAGCACGTCTCCCGCGGTGATGCCGAGGGTGCTATCAAAAACGCCAAATATGTGCTGACCCAGCATTTCTCCACCCCGTGGACGGAGCACGCCTTCCTGGAGCCGGAGTGCTGCGTGGCGCTGCCGCTGGACAACGGCGGCGTAAAGCTGCTGACCACTGACCAGAGTGCCCACACCACCATGCATGAGTGCGCGTCCATGCTGGGCGTGGACTACGACCACTGCCAGGTGCAGAACTGCCTGGTGGGCGGCGGCTTCGGCGGCAAGGAGGATATGTCCGTGCAGCACCACGCGGCGCTGCTGTGCTATCTGACAAAGCGCCCCGTCAAGTTCAAGCTCAGCCGCCAGGAGTCCATCCTCGTCCATCCCAAGCGCCACAGCATGGACATGGACTTCACCATGGGCTGCGACGAAAACGGCATCATTCAGGGTGTCAAGGCCAGCGTGGTGTCCGACACCGGCGCGTTTGCCTCTCTGGGCGGCCCCGTGCTGGAACGTGCCTGCACCCACGCCGCCGGCCCCTACGCCTACGAGAACTTCGAGATCGAGGGCCGCGCCTACTACACCAACAATCCCCCCGCCGGCGCCTTCCGGGGCTTCGGCGTCACCCAGACCTGCTTCTGCACCGAGACGCTGCTGAACCAGATGGCCGACCTGGTGGGCATCTCCCCCTGGGAGATCCGCTACCGCAACGCCATCCGCCCCGGCGGCGTGCTGCCCAACGGACAGATCGTGGACGAGTCCACCGGCCTTGTGGAAACGCTGGAGGCCATCAAGCCCGCCTATGACGAGGCGGTGAAAAACGGCGATCCGGTGGGTATCGCCTGCGCCATGAAGAACGCCGGCGTAGGCGTAGGCATTCCCGACTGGGGCCGCTGCAAGCTCATCGTGGAGGGCGACGGCAAGGTGCACATCTACTCCGGCGCCAGCTGCATCGGCCAGGGACTGGGCACCGTGCTGGTGCAGGTGGTGGTCACCAACACCGGGCTGCACCGGGACGATATCGTCTATGAGCGCAGCAATACCTGGATCGCGCCGGACTCCGGCGACACCTCCGGCTCCCGCCAGACCCTTGTCACCGGCGAGGCCACCCGCCGCGCCTGCGAAAAGCTGAAGGCGGAGCTGGACGCCGGCAAATCCCTTGCCGACCTGAAGGGCACGGAGTTCTACGGCGAATATCTGGCCAAGACCGACCCGCTGGGCGCGCAGAACGTGGAAAATCCCATCAGCCACGTCGCCTACGGCTATGCTACCCATGTGTGTGTGCTCAACGACGACGGAACGATCCGCGAGATCGACGCGGCGCACTTCGTCGGCAAGGCGATCAATCCGCTCTCCTGCGAGGGGCAGATCGAGGGCGGCGTCACCATGGCGCTCGGCTTCACGCTGACGGAGCACTATCCGCTCTACGACTGCATCCCCAGCGCAAGGTTCGGCACGCTGGGCCTGTTCCGCGCCGATCAGGTGCCGCCCATCCACAGCATTCTGGTGGAGAAGGAGGGGCAGGACATGGCCTTCGGCGCCATCGGCATCGGCGAGATCACGACCATTCCGACGGCTCCCGCCGTGGCGGGCGCGTACTTCGCGCTCGACGGCGAGATGCGCACGAGCCTTCCGCTGATGAAAACGCCGTATGAGCGGCCCAAGATGCCGCGCTATTGGTGGTAAGCCGTATGAAAAATGTTCTGATCATCTACACCGGCGGGACCATCGGCATGACGCGCACGGAGAACGGCTACGCCCCGCAGAGCGGACAGTTCCGCCGCGCGATGGAAGCCATTCCCGACCTGTACGCCGAGCAGATGCCCCGTTGGGATATGCTCGAAATGGACCCGCTGCTCGACTCCT
>OHVY01000189.1_pt1 | contig 20480 bp, 18 predicted proteins | sample 1579641 | NCBI WGS metagenome assembly OHVY01 (sample SAMEA3882536, study PRJEB24775) | human gut metagenome | biome: human-associated habitat; feature: intestine environment; material: feces | place: Netherlands | collected 2009/2010
TCTTGTGCGGGAAGATGCGGACTGTTTTTTTCAGTTCTTCATCCTTTTCTTCTGTCACTTCCGGTATTCCCGCGCAGAATCCCTCATAGTTTTCCATCGGAAGTACATGGAATTCCGGATATTCTTTTTTCAGGTGTTCAATGATTCTCTCATTTTCACTTGGATCAAATGTACACGTCGAATACAGCATGAGACCGCCCGGCTTTAACATTCTTGCAGCCTGCAGGATGATATTTCTCTGCAGATTACTGAAGAATTCCGGTCCGTGTTCTTCCCATGCTTTTACCATCTTTTTATCTTTTCGGAACATTCCTTCTCCGGAACATGGTGCATCGATCAGGATCTTGTCAAAATATTCCGTAAAATAATTCTCCAGACGTCCTGGTTCCTCACTTAACACCAGAACATTTCCGATTCCGAATACCTCAATATTCTTAAGCAGTCCCTTGGCTCTCGAACTACTGATATCGTTGGCGATCAGCACGCCTTCTCCCTGTAATTTTGCTCCTAATTCTGTCGCCTTTCCTCCCGGAGCCGCACATACATCCAGAACCTTATCTCCCGGCTCTACCGGAAGACGGTTCGCCGGTGTCATGGCACTCGGCTCCTGAAGATAATAAAGGCCGGCAAAATAATACGGATGCTTTGCAGGAGACACTTTGTCCCCGTCATAATAGAATCCATTTTCGATCCACGGGATCTTTCTGATCTCAAACGGACATATCTTTTCAAACTCTTCTACCGAGATCTTGCCTGTATTCACTCGCATGCCATAATATCTTGGTTCTTCATAACAGGCAATATATTCGTCAAATTCATCTCCGAGAAGTGCACGCATCTTTTCTTCAAATGCTGCTGGCAGATTCATATATTTCTCCTCCGTCGTTATTATTTACAATTTTTAAGTACCAGTTTCAGGAATTCCCAGCTTCTCTGCGTAGACGCAATATCCAGACGTTCATTATAAGAATGAATATCCAGAACATCCGGTCCGCAGGATACGCAGTCCAGATCCGGACGTTTTCCGAGGAAGATTCCACACTCCAGTCCACCGTGGATAATGCAGATCTCCGGCTCTTTTCCATAAACTTCTTTGTATGCTTCTACCATGACCGGACGGAGTTCTGACTGTGGCTTGTACTGCCATGCCTGATATTCGCTGGAAAGCGAACCGCTTCCTCCGAATGCTTTTGTCACAGCCTCTACTTCTTCCAGCACCTGCTGCTTTCTGCTGTCTACTGCACTTCTGATCAGGAATGCTGCCTCCACTCCATTTTCTTTCATAGATACCACACCGAGATTTAAAGAGGTCTCTGTCGCGCCGGCTACTTTACGGCTGTATTCTTTTAATCCATTCGGGCATGCCGTCAGGTATCCTACCACTTTTTGCGTAGTATCTTTTGAGAACACTACTATATTTTCTACTTTTTCAGTTTCTGTTTTTACAGTCAGGCCTGGTTCTTCTCCCATGAATTCTGCATTCCATATACTTTCCATGTCCCGGATCATAGCAAGGATCTCTTCGCAGTCTTCCGGTTCTACAAGGATAGACGCGTGTGCTTCCATCGCAATAACGTTGTCTTTCGAGCCGCCATAGATTTCGCTCAGACGGTAATTCTTCTCTCCTGCAATATGATACAGCAGACGTGCCATCATCTTATTCGCATTACCACGTTGTCTGTGGATTTCTTCGCCGGAATGTCCGCCCAGAAGCCCCTGGATCGTAATCTTGATCACCTCTCCGGATGCAGTCTCCTTTTCTACCGGAATCAGTCCCTGATAACGGACTCCGCCCGCACATCCAACCGTCAGAGTCTTCTCTTCTTCCGAATCCAGGTTGATGAGTTTCTTTCCTTTTAATACTGACAGATCGATAGCCTCGGCACCTTCCATTCCAAGCTCTTCATCTACAGTAAATACTGCTTCGATTGGTGGATGTGGAATATCTTCGCTGTCCATCAGTGCAAGCGCCATTGCAACCGCAACGCCGTCATCTCCTCCAAGCGTGGTATCTTTCGCCTTTAAAAATCCATCTTCTACATATAATTCCAGTCCGTCATTTTTAAAATCATGTGTGGAATCCGATGTCTTTTCGCATACCATATCCATATGTCCCTGCAGGATCACCGGTTCACTTTCTTCATATCCAGGTGTTCCAGGCTGGAATATGATCACGTTATTCACTTCATCCTGAATCACTTTTAAGTCTCTTTCCTTTGCAAATGCCACCAGATAATCACTGATACGTTTTGTATCGCGGCTTCCTCTCGGGATCGCACTTATTTCTTCAAAAAACCGGAAGACTTCTTTCGGTTCTAATTCATTTAATACTGCCATTTTCCTACACTCCTTCTATATTACACTGTTATCTATTATCTAACAGTCTTCATAAAAAATCAACCTTATCCATACAATGAATTAACAAGGTCCTCCGGGAGATTCCTATGTCCAGACGTCATTTTCTTACCATTCCGATACTGATTTTTTTCTTATGTATGCTATCATTTCCACAGACAGTCTTTGCCGGTGCCAGTTACGGACTCCTCCTGTGGTTCCGGCATGTCCTTCCCACATTACTTCCCTATATGGTCCTGATCAATATTCTGATCCGCACCCCTGCACTTCACTGGATCTGCCACATCACATCACCGTTTCTATGTCCGCTCCTTGGCACTTCTTATTATGGCACATTTGCAGTACTCACCGGCTTCTTATGCGGATATCCGATGGGTGCCAAGACAGCTTCCGACCTTCTGGACGCTCAGAAAATTTCGCGTTCGGAAGCCTCTTACCTTTTGTCTTTCTGCAACAATACAAGCCCTGCTTTCATCTTAAGCTATGTTGTCATTCAGAATCTGAAAAAGGATTCTATTTCCATTCCGTTTCTTCTTATTCTTACACTTACGCCTCTTATGATGAGCTTTGTCTTTCGTCTTTTCTACCGCGCAAAAGACCATATCCATCCATTTTCACACATGATGCAGGTTTCTTCTTCAACTGCTTCACAGTCTGAAAATTTATCCGGTAATTACTTCGACCGTTGTATCATGAATGCATTCGAATCCATCACAAAGGTCGGTGGATATATGATGATGTTCTCTGTCCTGATTCAACTGCTTGCGTCTGCTCTTCCAGACAATACAGCCTCCCTTCTTCTGTACTCCAGCCTGGAGATCAGCACCGGAATCCGACGGCTTGCGTCATCCGCACTGTATATCTCCCATAAGATTATTCTGTGCGCTGCACTTACCTCTTTCGGCGGCTGGTGCTGTATTGCCCAGACATATTCCATGATCTCCGGCAATCACTTACCAATCCTGCCCTATATAGCAGAAAAACTGGCCACCGCATTGGTAACCAGTCTTCTTATCTCCGCTTACATATATGCTATTTGATTGTACCTTAATCCAGTGTGTCATCTTCCTGAATATCATAATCAGAAACTGACATATCATTCGGATACTGATTCTCATCATCCAGATAATCATCCTGTCCATAAGCATCCTGCTCATAATTATTCTGCGGATATTCGTCTGCAGGATATTCATCCTGTGGATACTCCGACTGTACACTCTGTTCTGTCTCCGGCGGAACATCCAGCTCTGCTCTGTTATTACGCACCATGTCATAACATTCCTGAAGAGAATTTACAAGACTGTCATACTTCGATGTATACGTATCCAAGGTACGTCCGATCGCACTCTCTGCCTGAGAAAGAAGATCATCTGTATAATGAATGGCTCCGATACGAATCTGGTTTGCATCATTTGTTGCATTATCCAGAATCTGCTGTGCCTGTGCAGTTGCTGCAGTTACGATCTCATTTGCCTGCGCATACGCCTGCTGCATGATCTCATGTTCACTTACCAGCTCATTTGTCTGAATCTGTGCTTCCTGGATCATTCCGTCTGCTTTTGCCTGTGCATCAGCCAGAATTGCGTCTTTGTTCGCAATAATCTTCTGATAACGCTTGATCTCATCCGGAGTCTTCATACGAAGTTCTCTTAACAGTTCATCCATCTGGTCTTTATTTACAATAATTTTTGTTGTCGACAGCGGCTGGAATTTACAACTGTCAATATACTCTTCAATTTCCTCTATGATCTGCTCAATACGGCTGCTCATAATATTTACACTCTCCTTTTATGTTTCATTTTCCCCCAGACTTTCTGCTCTATGTAATCCGGCACAAACTGGGATATATCTCCTCCGAAGGCTGCCACTTCTTTTACCGTGGTAGAACTCAAATATGAATACTGCAGATTCGTGGTCAGAAATATCGTCTCCACATCTGACGCAAGTTTATGATTGGTCTGCGCCATCTGTAATTCATATTCAAAATCAGTGATTGCCCGAAGTCCCCTTATTACAATCTTCGCATTCAGCTTATGGGCAAAATCCACCAATAATCCTTCAAATGGAATAATCTTAACATTTGGTATGCCTTTCGTTACTTCCTCTAACATTTTAACACGTTCTTCTACGGAAAACAACGGGGTTTTTGCTTTATTATTCAGCACTCCGACTACCAGTTCATCTACCATTTCAGCAGAACGTTTTATGATATCCAGATGTCCGTATGTGACCGGGTCAAAGCTTCCCGGATAGATTCCTGTTAACATATTTCTTTCCTTCCCGCAGGTTCCAAAAATACATGCTTATTTGTCTTATATTCTTTTTCTTTGATAATGTTATATCCCAGATCTTCTGCATAATCAAAGTCCGTCTCTTTAGAAGCCTCTACAATGATGATTCCTTCCTCTGCCAGCAGCGATGATTCTGCCAGATAAGTCAGCACACTTTTTTCCAGTTCATGATTATACGGTGGATCCATAAAAATATAATCAAACTGTTTTTCTCCTTCTAATTTATAGAGTGCTGTCATCACATCCATCTGCATGGTCATCCCTTTTCTTTCAAAATGTGTCTTCTGAAGGTTCTCTTTGACACACGCTTGCTGTTTTCAACAAATACTGCTTTTTTTGCACCACGGCTGACTGCTTCCAGACCGATGCCGCCGCTTCCGGCAAACAGATCCAGAAAGATACTGTCGTACAGATATGGCGCGATCATGTTAAATAATGTCTCCTTGATCCTGTCTGTTGTTGGTCTGGTATCCATACCTTCCAACGTCTTTAACTGTGTTCTTCTTGCACTTCCTGCAATGACTCTCATATTCTATCCCCTCTCTTTCCTGTCTGTTCCAAGCTTTCTGTAACGGTTCATACAGGCATAGATTTCCTGTATACGCGGTCTTGCAAGATTTCCCGGTACAGTATTTCCTTCGCACACACCGGCAAGCCCTTTTTTATCCAGAACGTTCTCCACCTGTTCTATGGCCTGTCCAAGTGTCTTCCTGCCATCAAATATCTCCTCTTCCAGGAAACGTACGATCTGCCCCAGTGTATTTAACTGCTCACTGTCCACAAGCTGTTCCACATACCGCAGATCAATCGTTTCATGACCGATCATGACTGCATCGCGTCCCATTGTTTTTAATTTCACCCTGCCTTTCTGGCGGATGCCCGGATTCTTACGCACCTTCCGGTCAAACGATGGCTGTTCCGGCTTTTCTTCCGGAAACTTCAATGCCGGATAGTCTGAAGCCGCTTTCTTTGCCAGTTCCGTGATTTCTCTCGGAACATACTTATCCATCTGAATGATCTGATCCGCGATCTGGAAATAGGCTCCGGAGCTTCCCGCTACCATCACCGTCGATATTCCATATTCCTGATAAAGATCCCGCACACGCTCAATAAACGGTGTAATCGGCTCCATGTCACGGCAGATCACCTGCTGCATCAGCTCATCTCTCACCATAAAATTCGTTGCACTCGTATCTTCATCGATCAGAAATACCTGTGTTCCTGCTTCCATACTTTCTATCACATTCGCCGCCTGTGACGTACTTCCGCTTGCATCTTCCGTGTCGAACGCATACGTATCTTTTCCGTTCGGCAGATCATTGATAAACATGGAAATGTCTGTATGCCGGATGCTTCTTCCGTCTTCTGCGCGGATCTTCATTGCAGTATCATCTGTGACTACATATTCCCTGCCATCTCCTGCAATATGAGGATATACACCACTCTCCAGTGCTTTCAAAAGCGTTGATTTACCATGATAGCCACCACCTACAACCAGAGTGATTCCCTTTCGTATTCCCATTCCGGTGAGCACCCCTTTATATGGAAGCTTCATCGTAACTTTCATAGAATCCGGCGAGACAAACGGCACCGCATCCTTCATCGGTCTCTGGGAAACGCCCGATTCTCTCGGAAGGATCGAACCATCAGCAACAAATGCTATCAGTCCCTCTTTTTTCAGCTGTTCCCGGATATATTCCTGATCCACGGCAAGTTCTGCCGCCCGCTTCACTGCATTCTGGTCTATATTCTTATAATACAGGGCTTTCTCCACACACGCCGGCAGATACTGATACAGAATCTTAATCAGCTCTCCTGCCTGGATCGTACGTCCTCTTGCCGGGAATCCGACCTCAAACCGGACAATCTCAATAAACCTCTGTCTCCCCAACATCTCCACCATCTGCGCAAGCAGCTCCCTGCTCCCCTGCGCCTCCATCTCCACGCGGTCATCCCAGTTATTTCTCACCCAACCGGTAACCCCCAGAGAACTGGCAATATAACAGGCCCGATAGCGAAATCCAACTCCCTGCACTCTCCCCGAAAACCAATAATGCTTCCTTATCAGATTCTCTCTCATCTCCGAACCCTTCCCATCCTGAACATCATGCTTTTTCCAGACTCCCCGGCCTTTCTCATACTCCTCAGCAATCTCCTCACCTGTCTCAGAATCCTGCAGAAACGTTCTGTACTTCTTTCTCTTAAAATCAAATATACTCAACAGCAACCCTCTTTCACAGCTACTGTGCCGGCAACTTGATTTCCCGAACATTCTCATATCTTTCCTGCCAGCCTGTTTCAGGAATCACTCTGCCGCCACACTACAATCACACCCTGATCACAAATCCGTCTTTTCTCGCTTTCGCTTTCGGATATTCCCCGGAGCGATAACCAAGCACACAATGACCAATTCCAACATAAGACTCCGGCACACCCCACTCTGCCTTCAATGCCTTTCCTTCTTCAGAAGCAAACACCTCTCTTGCACGATGAATCCAGCAGGAATCAACCCCAAGGGCATGAGCAGCATTCATCAGATTTCCCATAACCAGACTTCCATTTTCCACACATGTAGGCATATTACTGTCTGCAAAGACCACAACAACTGTCGGTGCCCCATAGAACGGATCACTCTCAGTCCCCATCACATCCGCATTCATTTTAGAAAGCTTCGCAACAAGTTCCGGATTCTGTGTTACTACCATAAGTGTACCCTGTTGTCCCATTCCGCTTGGTGCGTATTCCCCTGCTTCAAGAATTTCATTCAACACTTCTTCCGGCACCAGATCTTCTTTATAACCACGTACACTTCTTCGCTCCAAAAGATTTTTTATTGTTTCATTCATGTCTCATATCCTCCTGTATTTATTTTCATCACTGTCAAAGCAACATTACTGTCCACCACGTTCTCAGCAACACAGCCAGGCAACAATATCTTCCTATATTATAGCACTACATCTACCAAAACTCACCTGTATTTCCCATAATTTTCAGGCAATTTTCCTTGCCCCTGCATCACAACTGGTCTATAATAAAGAACAGACTAACATGAGGTATAAACTATATGAACAAAAAAGAAATTTCTGAAATCAAGAAACAGTTCACTCCCGAGAACTGTTCTCTCACCCGCATCTGCGGATGTTACGTTGACGGAGAAAAGAATAAAAAAACCGAACTGAAAGAAGCATTTCTCTCTTTATCAGAAGAAGAAATGTTCAAATACTTTGAAATTTTCCGCAAATCCCTTTCCGGAACAATAGGAAAAAATCTGATGAACATGGAATTTCCTCTCGAGCAGGAAACTGAGGGCGGAACTCAACATTTTCTTATGAAACTGAGAGAAAGCAAACTGACCGATGATGCACTGGTAGAAAGTTTCTACGATAAGATCATTGAAAACTATGATTATCCCGAAAACTACTACATCATCCTGATCCATGGAGTATATGATATCCCCGGAAAGTCTTCCGACGGTGCAGAAATGTTTGATGCATCTGATGAGATTTATGAGCACATCATGTGCTGTATCTGTCCTGTAAAACTCTCTAAGGCAGGTCTTTGCTACAATGCCGAAACCAACAGCATCCAGGACCGTATCCGCGACTGGATCGTGGAACTTCCGGATGTTGCTTTCCTTTTCCCGCAGTTTAACGACCGCAGCACTGACATCCATGGTGTCCTTTATTATAGTAAAAATGCAAACGAGCTTCGGGATATTTTTATCGATGAACTGCTTGGATGTACAGCACCTCTTTCTGCAGGAGGACAGCGTGATTCCTTTAACGCACTGGTTGAAGATACTCTGGGCGACGACTGCAGATATGACACTGTATTAAGCATTCACGAGAAATTAAACGACCTGATCGAATCACAGAAGGATGAGCCGGAACCTGTAGTTCTGACCAAATCTGAGGTAAAACGCCTCTTTGAAGAATGCGGCGTAGAAGATGAAAAACTACAGTCATTTGATGAACAATACGAGATCACAGCCGGGGAAAAATCCTCTCTGGTCGCTTCCAACATCACCAATACAAAAAGATTCGAGATCAAAACCCCGGATGTTGTAGTCCACGTAGATCCTGAACGTGCCGATCTTGTGGAAACACGCGTAATTGACGGACGCAAGTGCCTTGTGATCCCAATGGAAGGCGAAGTTGAACTGAACGGAATCCGCGTACATACAGGAAATGAAAATCCTTCTGATGACGAATTTTATGACAATACAGATACTGAGACAGAGGAGACATCTGATGGAGAATAATCGTAAACTCTTATTTTTTGACATTGACAAAACCCTGTTAACCCCTTACCCATGGACAGTTCCGGACAGTGCGAAACAGGCTTTAAAAGAAGCCCGCTATAATGGTCATCTCCTTTTCATCAATTCCGGACGTACCTATACAATGATTCCGGAAATCATTAAAGAAATGGGATTCGACGGCTATGTATGCGGATGCGGCAGCCAGATTTATATGAATGAAGAGCTTTTGTTTTCCAGTTCTATTCCAAATCCGCTTTGCCGTAAAACAACAGAATTACTGCGGGAATGCAGAATTCCTGCGTTTTTTGAACGCCCGGATAAGATTTTATATGACAGCAGTTCATGTGCTGTTCCTGAAACTGTTCAGAAGCTGAAAGCAGAAGTTATAGTAGAAGATCTGGCTCTCTACCCGCCCGAAACATACAACCATTTTACATTTGACAAGTTTCTGGCTTTTCCGTCTGCTGATTCTGATATGGAAACTTTCCGCAAATTTGCAGATGAACATTTTCTGTGTTTCATACATGAAGACAAGGCCTGGGAACTGACTCAGAAAAATCTCAGCAAAGCAACCGGAATCCGGTTTCTGGCAGACCGCCTTGGGGTTCCGGTCAAAGACACCTATGCATTCGGCGACAGCACGAACGATCTTCTTATGCTGCAGTTCGCCGGAAACAGCATCGCAATGGGCGACTCGGATCCCCTGATCCTGCCTCACTGCACTTACCAGACAACCAATATCGAAGATAACGGAATTGCCAATGCTTTGAAGCATTTCCATCTCATTTAGCAGAACATACAAAATAACGTATTATCATATCTCTATTTATCTGTGTTATTTTTGCATATTTAGGAGAATGATTTCGGATTTATTTAAACTTAAAAACAGCTATGTGAAAACACTCAGGTTTTCATCATAGCTGTTTTAATTTACAATACTCAATTCCCATCAGCAGGCTACTGACAGTTCGGATTTTCTTATTTAGCTGCTTCTGTCGGTGTTGCTTCCGGTGTTTCAGTAGTTTCTGCTGCTTCTTCCTCTGCCGCCGGAGTCTCTGTTGTCTCTGTATCCTCTGCTGCAGGTGTTTCTGTAACTTCCTCTGTTTCCGGTGTTGGAGTTGCCTCTTCTGTCACTTCAGGTGTCGGTGTTTCCGGAACCGGGGTAGGAGTCGGTGCCATGAAGGTATGTTTGTCAGTAATCTTAAGTGTCTTAATGACTTTCTTAACTACCTTTACATCTGCCTCATCCAGCCATTTAGCAGTTGTATCTGTAAAATAGGTACTTTCTTTGGAATTCTGAAGAGATTCTCGCTTGGAAGCTGTGGCATCTTCATCATTGATCTTGTCAAGTCTTACTACATAGTATCCTGTGTCAGTCTCAATAATATTGTCTGCAACTTCTCCGTCCTTCAGTCCTCTCAGAACCTTCAGAACCTCATCCGGATATGCCTCGCTGCCGGAATCTTCATCCTCGTCTTCGCTCTCTTTTGTTGTAAAATTACCCTGTACTGCAGAATAACTGTCATCTACACCCTTGGCAATCTCACTCATGTCTGCTGTAGGATCCTCTTTCATCTTATCCAGAATCTCCTGAGCCTGTTCTTTCTTAGTCTTTTTCTCCTCATCAGTTATATCATCACCGCTTGTAGAGATACTTACATAAGTGAAGGTTGTCTGATTCGCTTCATCATCAGAAACTGTGATCTTTCCTTCTGCTACAACCGGATCATACATCTTCTTCTGAATTGTCTGAAGCTCCAGAAGTGTTTTTACCTGATCTTCCGTTACCGCAAGTTCCTTAATTGTCTCTTCACTGTTTGCAGCCATAAACTGTGATGCTGCATCTGCAATCGCTGCTTCATCATCATCTGTAAGCTCTACGTTATAATCCGCAGCCTTCTCTTTGAGAATATACATCTTCTCAACAGACTCCAGACTGCTTGTCACTGCCTGATCACCATAAGTCTCATCTGAATCATCACCTGCTGTCTGATCCCAGATATTATCTGCACTTCCCATATAATTTAAATACATGGTTGTTGTCTGCTGTTGTTGTTCGCGGGCATAAAGACTTACAACTCCAAGCGGAATATCTGTTCCGTCAACAGTAGCCACTGTCTTTGTTCCATCTAATGTTTTACTTCCACAGCCGGAAAGCATACCAACTGACATCACACCTGCCAGTGTCACAACGGCTGTTCTCTTTACCATTTTTTTCATTTCTTCCTCCATATTATCAATCTGGTCTTTCTTCCATACCACTTTCCCAGAATGTACTGTTATTAGAGTATAAACTTTTTTCCTGCGAAGGGCAAGGCAAATCGAAAAATATGTAGTATATTTCACATATTTTCCGCCATGCTCTTAAGTTCCTCTGCAAATTCCGTCAATGCCAGGATCAGATTCCCCTGTGGTTCCAGGATAAATTTCGGTTCCTGCTCATTCTTAAACTGCAGACCTCTTCTGTATTTCTGCATAAGAGCCGGAAAGCCTTCTGTATTCAGCCTTGCTTTCTCATAAAGGGTAAACCGGACTGTTTTTCCAGTCTGCTTTATTTCCGTTACGTACCCCTGATGAGCAATCGCCTTTAACTTCGCAATCGCCAGAAGATTCAGCACTGCCTTTCCGGGTTCTCCGAAACGGTCCAGAAGTTCTTCCAGCATATCATCATAATCCTGTTGTATCTCAATCCCCGCAATTCTTTTATAAATATCCAGCTTCTGAAATTCATTACTGATGTAGGAATCAGGAATATACGCATCAACATTCAGATCAACCGATGTCTCGAAATCCTCCATTGTATGAATACCCTTCGCCTCTTTCACTGCTTCATTGAGCATCTTACAATAAAGATCATATCCAACCGCATTCATATGTCCATGTTGCTGCGCACCCAGCAGATTTCCGGCACCTCGAAGTTCCAGATCTCTCATTGCAATCTTAAATCCGCTTCCCAGATCCGTATACTCGCGGATCGCAGCCAGACGCTTCTCAGCCGTCTCCTTCAGCATCACATTCTTTCTGTACATCAGAAACGCATAGGCAGTTCTGTTGGAACGCCCGATCCTTCCCCGAAGCTGATAAAGCTGAGAAAGCCCATATCTGTCTGAATCATGGATAATCATAGTATTTACATTGGAAATATCCAGCCCTGTCTCAATGATCGTGGTGGAAACCAGCACATCAATATCCCCGTTTACAAAGGAATACATCACATTCTCCAGTTCCCTCTCACTCATCTGGCCATGAGCAAAATCCACCCTTGCGTCCGGCACCAGCTTCGCAATACGCAGGGCAACATCTGCAATATCCGTCACTCGATTATAAACATAATAAACCTGTCCGCCTCTGCGCAATTCCCTGTTGATAGCCTCTCGGACTGTCTCTTCATCATATTCCATAACATATGTCTGGATCGGCATTCTGTCCATAGGAGGTTCCTCCAGGACACTCATATCCCGGATTCCGATCAGGCTCATATGAAGAGTACGGGGAATGGGCGTTGCAGTCAGTGTAAGGACATCCACATCCTTCTTTAACTGCTTGATTTTTTCCTTATGCGTAACTCCAAACCGCTGTTCCTCATCAACGATCAACAGGCCAAGATTTTTGAACTGTACGTCTTTGGAAAGGATTCTGTGCGTTCCAATGATCACATCCACCTGACCTTTTTTCAGATCTTCGATTGCCTTCTTCTGTTGTGCCGGGGTCCGGAATCTGCACAACAGTTCCACACGTACCGGAAATTCCTTCATCCTCTGCACAAAGGTATTATAAATCTGCTGCGCAAGGATCGTTGTAGGTGCAAGATAAGCTACCTGTCTGCTCTCCTGTACTTCCTTAAATGCGGCACGCAGCGCCACTTCTGTTTTGCCGTATCCCACATCCCCGCAGATAAGCCGGTCCATAATCCTGGTACTCTCCATATCACGTTTGGCATCCTCAATAGCACTGAGCTGATCCTCTGTCTCTTCATATGGAAACATTTCTTCAAATTCTCTCTGCCATACAGTATCAGGACCACAGACATATCCTTCCTTTTCCTGACGCACTGCATAAAGCTCTACCAGTTCTTTTGCAATATTTTTAACTGCCCCACGAACCTTGCTCTTTGTTTTATTCCACTCCTGAGTACCAAGTTTGTTCAGCTTCGGAGCCTTTGAAGCATCTGCCCCTGAATATTTCTGCAGACAGTCAAGCTGAGTAGCAGGAATATAGAGATTGCTTCCGCCTCTGTATTCAATTTTAATATAATCTTTAACGATCCTGTCTACTTCAACTTTTTCAATTCCTCGGTAAATACCAAGACCATGCTTTTCATGGACAACAAAATCGCCGATAGAAAGCTCCGCAAAATCCTGAATACGGCTTCCACTGTAATTTTTTTTCTTCTTTTTTTTCTGTTCCTGTCCAAAAATGTCAGATTCTGTCATTACCGCAAACTTGATCAACGGGTATTCAAAGCCCTTCTTTGCATGGCCATAAACCACCATGATCTCGCCCGGACAGATCTCCCTGTCATAATCTTGTCCATAAAAGGCTGCCAGTCCCTCTTCCTGAAGATCCTTTGCCAGCCTCTCGGCCCTTGTGCGGGAACCGGAAAGCAACGCGATCCTGTATCCCTGTTTCTTATACTGATGAAGATCTTTTACCAGAAGTTCAAAACTGTTGTTATAAGCGCTGATTGATTTTACCTCCAGGTAAAATTTCTCCCGCACTTTCCAGCCTGCCTGTTTCGGTTCCAGCGCACATACAGAAATACAGTTGCGTTTATTCAGTTCTTTTTGAAGCTGTTCAAAAGAACAAAGCCAGTTTTCCGGCAGATTCCGGCTGCCTTTTTCCTCTCTGTGCATACGGCTCTGTCTGTACTCTTCTTCTACAGCCCCGCCTTTCTCAGTCAGTCGGTTTGGTTCATCCAGAAAGATTATGGTTCTTTCCTCCGGAAAATAATCCAGGAAGGAAACCATATCCTTGTCCCCTATATGCTCCACCGCCGGATAGATCGTAAGTTCTTCCAGATTTTCCAGGGAACGCTGACTCTCCGGATCAAAACTCCGGATAGAATCAATCTCATCTCCCCAAAGCTCGATTCTCCATGGATTTTCCTCAGTGAGACAGTAAATATCCACAATACCGCCACGCACAGAGAACTGCCCCGGCATTTCCACCTGTCCTACCCGCTCGTAACCTAAAGCCACCAGCTGGTTCTTCAGCTGTTCTATGTCTACGGTGCTGTCACTTTCGTAATGAATCAGCTGTTCTTTTATCTTTTCCAGAGATTCCAGAAAATCCATACATCCGTCAATACTTGTAACAACTGTCAGTTCTTTCTCTTCCAGTAACGCCTTAATGACCTTCATCCTCTGACGTATCAGCAGATTTCCATGGATATCTGCCTGAAAGAACAGAAGATCTTTCGCAGGATAAGAATACACTTTTCTGTCATAAAATCTATAATCTTCATAAATTTCTCTGGCGCGGCGTTCGTCCTCCGCCAGGATCAGACGATAAGGCGCAATCCCGGAAAGTCCGTACATCAGATGAGATTTCTGCGATTCCATACACCCCGAAACCTGCAGGATTCCCTTATTCGTTTTGCTTTTTTCTTTAATCTGTTCAAACTCTGCAAGCCCCTGCAGAGGTGTTAAAAATGCTTTCATCTTCACCCCTCATGATCCTTCGACGTAATAAAAGCGGCTTCTGTTTCCAGTTACCGCTTTCTATACCTTTTGCTGAACAATCATCTGTTTCCTGTCTGCTTATTTCTGTACAGGTACTTTTCTGTTATATTCGTTCATGGCTGCATCTGTACCCTGTGAGATTATGATATCCACAGCCTTTGCCGCCTTTGCTATTGCTTCATCCACAAGTTTCCTGTCTTCTGTGGAAAATCTGCCAAGTACATGATCTGCCAGATCCCATCCCTTCGGCTTTGCACCAACTCCTACTTTGATACGGAGAAATTTCTCTGTGCCAAGCTGGCGAATAATATCTTTGATCCCGTTATGTCCACCCGCACTTCCTTGCTTGCGGATGCGAAGCTGCCCGGGTTCCAGATCAATATCATCATAAATAACAATAAGCTCTGATTCCGGATCAATTTTAAAATAATTCGCCATCTCACGAACAGGACCGCCACTCAGGTTCATAAAAGAAAGCGGCTTCATAAGAATCACTTTCTCTCCGCCGATCATGGTTTTACCGTACATGGCATTAAATTTCACACCACCCTGAGGGACATTGTAATCCTCTACCAGACGGTCAACGGTATCAAATCCCATATTGTGGCGTGTTGCTTCATACTGTTTCCCGGGATTTCCCAGGCCAACTACTAAATACATATATGTGTCTCCTGCTTAATTTAACACCATTTTCCGGAATTACCATACCTGTCCTGATGTCAAATTTATTTTTTTACATCCTCTAAAGTGTGTTCAAAAACCAATCCTGCAAATTGTAACGCACATCTTGCGGAAAGCATTTTTCAAACACACGCTAAGATAATTAATTAAAATATACCATCTCTTCCTTAAGCGGCTCGCATTCTTTCACATCACTTGCATAAAGAACAATGCCCTCACCCTGATATTCTGTACGGTTCTCAAATGCGACCTTCGCTGTTACTTCTACCCAGCTGCCCTCTTTGATATGCGGTGCATAATCGCTTCTGCACACGTATCCAAGGAAAGTGGTATCATCTGCGCAGCAGGTCATTGCCACACGTCCCGGAACAAAGAATTTACTTCCCATTCCACGTGGTTTCATGACACGTCCTTTAAAGCGGACAATTTTGTCTACATATTTATCCGGATTATCCATGGCATCCACAAACCAGATACCATAATCTTCCGGTGGAATCTCAATGATCGGTGCATTGATATCAAACGGCATCTCATCCTGGAAAATGTCATCCATCTCGCCCTCTTCATTTTCAAAGATAACCTCTGCACTCTGATTTGCGACCTTGATCCCTCGTCTGTATGCAGGAAGCGGATCTCCCTCTTTACAGCGGTTAAATACAACCATATCTGTATTTCTGATCATATCCATGAACAGAGATTTCATGTTTGCCATATAAACCTGATAAGTAGTTGCATCCACACAGGTAATCTCCTGCTCAATGCCCCAGCCTTCCGGAAGCTCCATCTGCTCAAACTTACTTACAAGCCACATTCCGTTGTACTCGATCACAACACGCTCCGGCTGATGTATGATATCCATGGCAGCCAGACGCTGTGGTGTCAGATCTTCTTCATCCTCGATCACTTCCACAACTGTGTTTGTAAGTTTCAGTTTATCCATATCATATTCTTCTTCGCCTTCTTCGCAAAGGATCAACAGAGTTTTGCCGTCAATGGCAAAGTACTCCTGCTGCAGTGTAAAATCCAGGAAAGTAGTCTTTCCGCTTTCTAGGAATCCCGTAACCAAATAAATGGGAACTCTGATATCATCCATCATATAATTTATTCCTTTATCTTTATTCTGATTCTGTTATTATCTGCCGAAATCGTTCAGTCTCGCATCTATGACACAGGATTTCATGCTCCGATGAGCTGAATCCAGATGCAGTATTTTAGAGGATTGCCATAAATCGCTGCTTCCTCATGATCATTATGCAAGCCCGAATAATTCTGCAAGCTTATCTTCTTTCAGTTTGGAGCCGATCACGCAGAGACGGCCTGTGTATTCCGGTGCACCTTCACGGATCTCTGTTTCCTCCGGAACCATGTCAAAATAAATCCATGTTCCGTCTTCTGCAGGAAGCATTCCCTTTGCACGAAGAATAATACCGTAATCTTCAGAAGCGGAAAGAGCCTCAAGCATCTTCTCAAGACCTTCTCTTGTGTATTTCCTGATCGTCTCACGTCCCCAGCTTGTAAATACCTCATCTGCGTGATGATGGTGATGATCATGATGATCATGTCCGCAGCCGCATTCATGGTCGTGATCGTGGTGATGATGCTCATGTTCCTCATGATCATGTCCACAGCCGCATTCATGGTCGTGGTCATGGTGATGATGTTCATGTTCTTCGTGATCATGTCCACAGCCACATTCATGATCATGGTCGTGATCGTGATGATGATGCTCTCCATGTTCATGTACATGTCCGCACTCCGGGCATACCTCTTCCTCAGACATCAGTTCTTCCTCAAGAGATACCGGTTTCTCCATAACCTCAAGGATTTTCTTTCCGTCCAGTTTCTCAATCGGAGTGGTGATGATAGCAGCTTTCGCATTAATTCCACGAAGAAGTTCCATTGCCTGCTGTGCTTTCTTTTCATCAATGATATCTGTACGGCTCATGATGATCGCACCTGCATATTCAACCTGATTATCAAAGAACTCACCAAAGTTTCTCATATACATTTTGCACTTCTTTGCATCAACTACAGTTGTATAGCTGTTCAGAACGATATCCACATCTCCCTGAACACCCTGTACTGCCTTGATAACATCTGAAAGTTTACCAACACCTGATGGCTCGATCAGGATTCTGTCCGGATGATATTTGTCCACAACCTCTTTCAGAGAAGTGCCGAAATCTCCCACTAATGAACAGCAGATACATCCGGAATTCATTTCCCGGATCTGGATTCCCGCTTCCTTCAGGAAACCACCGTCAATACCAATCTCACCAAATTCGTTTTCGATCAGTACAACCTGCTCATCTGCATAAGCCTCTTTCAGAAGTTTCTTAATCAATGTAGTTTTACCGGCTCCAAGGAAACCGGAAATAATATCAATCTTAGTTGCCATTATCTTATTTCTCCTCTTCGTTTAGATTTATATTTCTGAATAACCGCCATATAGCCGTCATTTTTTATATTCTGCCATTTTTATGAACAAACAGAATAACTTTTGGAACTGCCATCATTATCTGTCTGTTTATATATTTACCTGTAACGTACTCATTATACATAAGATGTCCAATGTATTCAAGTCTGCCATCAACGCACTTTGACCAGGAAACGCCTGTGCCCCCTGGTTTACAAATATCCTGCAGCTGTTCAATACCTTCAGAACAACCTGCCTGTTCACATCAAAGAAAGGGGCATGATCCACCATCATGCCCCCGCCTGTATACACTAATGATCAACCGTTGATCATAAAGCTCATTAATTTATCAATATCGTCTTTATCATAAGCAACGATCTCAAGTTCCGGAATCTCTCCGCCTGAGAAAATGTTTGCCAGAGATACATACTGGGATAATTTAGATTTAAGGTTCAGTCTGTCACCTTCGCCTGTTACTAATTCTACTCTGCCTTCGCAGCTGTCAACTACAGCAAAAAATTTATCGATGTCTTTAATGTTAGATACTTTCATGTTCATTCTCCTTTCAACATGGAAACCATTATTCTCTCTATTCCTTGTGTTCGCGATAATTATAACGCAGATAAATTTCAAAAGCAATTATTTATATTTCACGAATTTTTCATATATTATCATGCTTACTCTGCAATATTGTCAAATAAATAACATACCCCTGACAATAATTCTCTCAGATATTTACATATATCCTGAAATCATCCCGAAAAATTAATATGTAAAAATCGCAACCCCATAAGCCGGCAATGGATATGCGAAGGAAAACTCTCTGTTATCACATTCCTGTTTCACTGCCTTAAATGTCTTTGGCTGCTCCAGAAGTCCATTCTCGTCCATGATCAGCTTGTACTGTTTTTTCTTCGGAACACCAACCCTGTAATCCGGACGGTCAACAGGTGTAAAGTTAACTACGTAAAGAATATTGTTTCTCTTTGTAGGAGACTTTCTCACAAAGCTGAAAATACTTCTGTCCCCGTCATCCGCATTGATCCACTCAAATCCTTCCGGATTATTATCACCGGCATAAAGTGCCGGATATTTCTTATAAATAGTCAGGAGATCATGCACATAATTCTGAAGTTCCTTGTGTGGCTCTTCATTCAGAAGGAACCAGTCAAGTTCTCTCTCCTCACTCCATTCACGAAGCTGTCCGAATTCCTGTCCCATGAACAGAAGCTTCTTACCCGGATGGCAGTTCATAAATGAATAGGCAGCCTTTAAATTCCTGAATTTGTCCGGTAACTCTCCCGGCATCTTCTCAAGCATGGAGCATTTCAGATGAACCACCTCATCATGAGAAAGAACTAATACATATCTCTCACTGTATGCATATGACATGGAGAAAGTCATCTTATTATGATTAAATTTACGGAAATACGGATCCAGCTTCATATATTCCAGGAAGTCATTCATCCATCCCATATTCCACTTCAGACTAAAACCAAGTCCGTCCTTCTCTGCATCCCCTGTAACCATCGGCCATGCAGTAGATTCCTCAGCGATCATCACAGTTCCATGATTCCTTCCAAGAACTACTGTATTCAGATGCTTAAAGAATTCAATAGCCTCCAGATTCTGATTTCCGCCATATTTATTTGCGATCCATTCTCCATCCTTCTTACCATAATCAAGATAAAGCATGGAAGCAACAGCATCCACACGAAGTCCGTCTACGTGGCACTCCTCCACCCAGTAAAGGGCATTTGCGATCAGGAAGTTCTTAACCTCCGGGCGTCCGTAATTATAAATCTTGGTACCCCAGTCCGGATGTTCTCCCTGTCTCGGATCTGCGTGCTCATATACTGCGGTTCCGTCAAAGTTCGCAAGACCATGGGCATCTTTCGGGAAATGTGCAGGTACCCAGTCAAGGATAACTCCAATCTTATTCTGATGTAAATAATCCACCATATACTTGAAATCCTGTGGCGTTCCATATCTGGAAGTCGGTGCATAATATCCGGTCACCTGATATCCCCAGGAACCGTCAAAAGGATGCTCTGCGATTCCCATAAGCTCTACATGGGTATATCCCATTTCCTTCACATAGGCTGCCAGGGCATGTGCGAATTCTCTATAGTTATAAAATCCTTTTTCATTTTCCTCTGACTGCGGATGCTTCTTCCATGAACCCGGATGAACCTCATAGATTGCCATAGGCTCTACCTGCTCATCAAACTTCTCTCTGTTCTTGATCCATGTGGCATCCTTCCATTTATAGTCTGTGATATCTGTGATCCTGGAGGCTGTACCCGGACGGAGTTCAGCTTCATTTGCATAAGGATCTGCTTTATATAGCTTCTCTCCATGCGCACCCACGATAAAGAATTTATACAGCTGTCCGATCTTTGCCCCCGGAACAAACACTTCATAAACACCGATCGGCCCAACCTTCTCCATCGGGTTTGCTTCTTCCTCCCAGTCATTAAATTCACCGATTACAGAAACAGACTGTGCATTCGGTGCCCAGACCGCAAAATATACACCTTTTTTTCGTCTGTATGTAGTCGGATGGGCACCCAGTTTCTTATATACTTCATAATTGGTTCCCTGTCCAAATAAATATTGATCCAAATCCGTAAATTTCATACTCACACCCATCTGGAGTCCTCCCTTAACTTCGGTTTCTATCTTTTTTGCAGATACTGATTCCATAAAATAATACTGTAACAGGATATCTTACGTTACTGTTCACTCCATTCTCAGTAACGTAGCCAAAATTCATTCCAGATTGCCTGCGGCAA
>OHVY01000190.1_pt1 | contig 20472 bp, 17 predicted proteins | sample 1579641 | NCBI WGS metagenome assembly OHVY01 (sample SAMEA3882536, study PRJEB24775) | human gut metagenome | biome: human-associated habitat; feature: intestine environment; material: feces | place: Netherlands | collected 2009/2010
CGCATGCTCATGATCTGCTTGGTCACGGTGTCCTCGGTGAGGTTGGTGCCGTTGATGGTGGCGGCGACGCCGCCGGTAAGCTTGTAGCTCGAGGTATCCTCTGCCTGCGACATAAGACCGGAGCATGCCATGGCCGAGACGGAAAGCAGCATTGCCAGCACACCGATAACCACCAGGACGATCTTGACGGTCTTAGACACGTACGTCTTGCGCTGCTTCTTACGAGAGCTGGAGGCAGCGCGAGCCTGTTGCTCGGGCGTCGGCGCGGCCTCGGGGTTCTTTTTCTTGTTTGCCATGTTTGGCCTTTCGCATCACGAATCGAACAAACGCCATTGTGTCACAACGCGGCCCCCGCGACACACCTGGTGCATGGGGGACAGGTTAATCTGCACCATTTTGGTGTAAAGGGGACAGCTCTGGCAGCTGGCAGTTAGGGACGTTCCTTTTCTGCCGGCAGTTAGGGACAGTCCCCAAGTGCCGGCCCTAAAAGTGACGGCGGATGGCATCGACCATGCCTTGGCTTGTGGTCTGGCCGAGTACATCGGCTGCGGCGTCGGCATCCATAAAGATATTCATAAGCGATTGCAGGGCCTCGACCTGGCCGCCCGGCTCGGCGATGCCCAGATTGATGATGATCTGCGCCGGCACGGGGGAACCCATGCCCGCCATAGCATTAAACGTCACGGGCGCCGCGGGCTTCACCACCGCGATATAGGGCTTAGCCACAAACCCCGGATCGGTGTGCGGGATGGCGATGTTGGCCGCCGGCATGGCAAGACCCGTGGGATAGGCATCCTCGCGCGTGCGGACGGCATCGAGCCAACCGGGCGCAATGTAGCCGCGAGGCGCAAGCTCGTCCTCGAGCCGCGCAATCATTTCATCCGGCGTCGCGCACTCCCAATCAAAAAACACCAGCTCGGGCGAGAATAGCATCTCGGCGTTATCCGCCATACCGTCCTCCAAAGTTGCATGAGGTTCACAATGCCCCATATGATAACGAAACGAGGCAGGCAAGGTTAGTCGAGGATTCCAATCACATCGAGTGCGCGGGCAGGCGTCAGGCAAACTTCGGGCATCGCCTCCAGCATGCGCCGGTCACTCGTGACCACGTAGTCAACATCTGCCGTCTCGCCCGAAGCGATGATGAGGTTGTCTTCAAGATCCGGCATACGCTTGCCAAGCATGCGCGCCATCTCGCACTCTGCCAACGAAAGCGGAGAGGCAGCTGCCACCTGCATCATGTGCTCGATGCAGGCCCATGACGCCGAGGCAAACGACACGCTAATCCCATTCGCATTCCGCCGGGCTAGACGCCGAGGCAAAATGTAGAACGCATCCTTTGCCGTCGTTGGCGCGTACAGAAGGTCAATCTTTCCTGCCTCGGCAAGCTCCACCAGGTGCTTCGCTTCGTCGAATGCCCCCTCTTGCAGGTAATAATCAAGCCACACATTCGTATCCACAAGCAGGCGCTTTGCCTCGATCATCGGCAATTCGCCTCCATGTCGGCAATCATCGCGTCATACATATCATCGCGTACGGCATCCCAGTCTTCCGCAGACGATTCAGCTGGCGCAAAATCCGAAGCGCTTAGCCCCAACGAGGAAAAAGCTAGGCCACACCCCTGCTCGGCCAGGCTCTCCGCACGGGGCGCCTCGCGCTTATCCGCCACCATAAATCCCGGCAGCGCTTGATGCTCGACAAGATAGGCCCAAAGCGCGCGAATGGCATCACTCGGCCCCAATCCATTGCGAGTCAGGACCGCATCACCACCAGCCTTGAGCATAGGATCGATTCGTGTGTTGAGCTGCACCATTGCCGTTCCCATAGCGGCTCCTTCCTACTTGCTAGCAGTATAGCAGACATAAAAGGCCACGCAAAAGGGCCCCGTCCACACGCGGACGAGGCCCTGTCAGATTGGTAGTCTCGAGAAAGTTGGTGTAGCGCCCGATCCGAAGCGAGTCGGCCTGTCGTCCAAGAACCTAGAATACGGTTGATGCCCTATGCCGCCGACCGGCACATGAAAGACAGCGGGCCAAAAGCCCCATGGCTTCTAGCCCGCAGAAACATCGATGTTTCCAAATGATCGCAGCTTGTGTTTCAAGCGCTTTTCTACGCTACCGGCGGATGCAAATCCCAATCGGGAAAGCAGTTTGCAAAGCCTGAGAGATTTTGAGTCAAAACATTGTTCTCAGCTTGCTTCAGTCGCTCGTCCTCTTCAAACAGACTATCGAGCTCGCTCAATGCATCGAAGTCCTGCATCGCAGCATCGTTATGGTCGAAATCAGTCACTTCATCAGTCATCTATTTCACTCCATTCATGGTTATCGAGTCAATCCTATCGGCTAGGCAACCTTATCGAGCTTAAGCAGGTCGCTGCGCTCGGCCGCCGCTTCCTTCGCGCTCTTCCACTGATTAAGCGCCAGATCGATCTCGGAACAGCCTTCCTGGATGCGTTTGGAGTATTTGGCCTCAATCTCTTCTGCCTCCGCAGCGCGCTGCTTGCCCGAGAGGCTCGTCTTTACTAGACAATAGCCTGCCCCCGCAAGAAGCAGAATGCCAATAACCTGGTTTACAAATGCAAAGAGAGCCACTCCCAAAACAGCGAGGACAACGGCCGCTATCTTGTAGCTCTTGTTGCCCTTCGCGATCTTGACATCAAGCTCAGCGAGCTCCTTTTTCTTCTCTTCACCGACATAGCGAACATAATCGCCGCGCAGCGCATTACCCTCATCGCCGGTAACCGCCCTGCTTGTCCATCCGTCGAAGTCAAGGGTGATCGCCTGCGGAAATTCGGGGACATCGCTCTTGCGATACCGGTTGAAACCACCGTTGATATAGGAACCCAAAAACTGAATCGCGGTCTTCTTTTTATGCACATCCACGGACGCGCTCTGGTCGCGCATCGAGCGTGTCATCTGGTCGATGATGTTCATCGTCTGCTGACGCTTCTCATCGCGCCGACGATTGACGAGCTCTCGGGCGCGGTCCACGTCTCCGCCAAATGCTTTGACCGCAAGAAGATACTCCTCCTGACGACGCAAATTTCGCTCCTTGGAGTCATCGGAGTTAACGAGCTCCATCAAATGCCTGTCAACCTGCTCGGCAAGCGTCCTCTCGTCAACATCAGAAGCCTTGAGGTCGGCGAAGTCATTGGAGATGCTCTCGATTGCCTCGACTTTTCCGAGATACTTATTGATGTAGTCAAACTCCTTGACCACCACCTTGAGCGCCGGATATCTCGAGCTCATATCCTCCTCGTAGCCGGTAAAGTACTCCGCCCATGACTTAGACTGCTCATTCTCGAACTCAGGGCTCTGATTTCTGATCTGCTCGATCCAGCCCGCCATATAGTCATCGCACAGGTGCTTTTCGTCGGTGCCAAAGATACCGTTGATATAGGCATCAATGTAGACCATCGCATCGGCATCAATACGGGCGGCGTTTTGCGTCGAGAAGTAGCGTGCGAGCCATTCGTAGCACGTAGCCGTGCGGTTATTACGTCTGCAAATCAGAGCCATCGCAAGCGACGTGTGCTCGTTGTCACGTTTGACAGCCTCACGTATTGCGCGCTCCGCAAGATCTCGGTTGTTGTTGATCCATGCCGCAAGGGCAACCAGGACAGGCGCCAGCCAGTAGTCCGGGGTAGAAATCATTAACTCCTCGGAGACCGTCGAAATCGTCGCCTTGCGCACGAGCGCTGCATCGGTTGCCTGGAGAATACCGACCATGGTGTTTCGAACCACCGAGTAGTTGCCGAACTTCTTGTCCATCTCCTGCCGGACGCTCACGAGCTCCGTAGTCGCCTGCTCAAGTGCGGCGGTACGACGCTGTTCGAGCATCATCTCGAGAAAGTCCTTTCGGAGCTTTTTAAGGTCCTTCCGCACTTCCTCCATTTGGGATTCGACCTTATCGACCTTCGTGGTCATCTGGTCAACTTTTGTTCCAATAGCGGCGATCCTGCGCTCGATAAGGGCAGTATCTAATCCCGAATCACTCATCTGTACCACCTTTCAGTTTGAACTGTTTAGATCATCCAATAGCTTTAAGCGAGTAAGCACCCGCCATCCGCTTTATTGAGAGGCCATGCTTCGGTATTGCTCGGACACCTGCTGATAGGCCACAAGAAACTTCTGTTTGTATTGGCTTGCCTTCATCGAATTGACGATGCGCCCGACGGGCTCCACATAGTGTTCGAGAAAGTACGAGGTCCTTCTTCGTAACGTAAACGAACCAGTTTTATAGGGGGACCCGGGGTTCTCTCTAATGCCCTTGAGTAGTGCGAGACACGTTTTGGGTATGTTGCAGTTGGCGGCGATATCTTGATAGAAGCTCTCCCGCTCTGCGGTCATAAAGTCTTCCGAAGCATACCGCGCTATGCAGAACGGGCACACAGCATCGATAAAGCTCTCAAGCCGAGACCGATCCTCCATGCTCTGCATATTGGCGACCACGAGCGATACCATCTGAACCTCAAAGTCACGCATGTTGTAGAGCGTCGACTCAAACAAGTCGATCAAGTCACGCACTTCGTCATATTCGAGAGGGATATCTTCGGCCCTTTTAAAGAAAACCGTCATCGAACCCGAAAGACCTTCGCAAAACTCATCGCAGTACGCAACCATAAACTGTGCTGCCGCGTTGTCTTGCATCATATTGAGCACGTCCGCGGCAAATTTGCGGGCCTCCGGGAAGTTGCCACCCTTAAAAAACTTGATGGCATTGTCCTTGGCAAACGCGATTTTGCCCGTGGCCCCCAGACGCGCCCGCGAATAGTACATCTCGCGACCGCACTGGCTGCAATGAACCTTTCGAGTTGCGGGGTCAAACTCGACATCGGTGCTGCCGCAGCCCTCACAAGTTATTCCGTTGATTTCCAATAGCTTCCCCCACTTCAACCATCAAAGTGCCCTGGCAAAAAGCAGCGCGAGCCCTTATTTGACAGCGGTCAGCGCCGCATTGCGCTTTTTCCAGATATTGCGCGCATCATGGACAAGGCCAACCGTAACATCTGCCGGCTCATCGGCACTCATGGAATTCGAGACCGCCTCAAGCGCTGCGGAGAACTGTCGCTCGATCTCTTGAACATGGGGTTGCGACATGTTGGAACTAAAGGAGATGTCATCCTTAAGCGCTTTGAGTTCGGCTTTGACCTGAGCGTCCTGCGCCACGGCGAGGAGCTGTCCCACATACGATCCGAACTGCGCCGTTTGAACCGTCTTTGCGGCCACGGCAGCAACCTTTTGGTCAACCTGGCGGCCATTGAAGCCTAGACCCATCTGCACAAGGACAAGCACAGCAAGAAGGACAACGTTTACGACGACTGGAATCGTGCTGCCGCCCCACCCATATGCCGCAAACACAAAGTACGTGTTGGCCAGAAGGGCAACGACAAAGTAGGCACAGCTGGATGCGACCGGCAAATAATGGATTTCGGTCGTGCTTTTGACCGTGGACTGCTTATCGGACATGGCAGCCGAAATCGAAGCCGCCGCAAAAGCCAAAACCCCAAAGCCAAGCGAAATAGCAAAGACGATAGGGTTCATCAGCGCGTTTTTGCAGACAAACATGATTACAAGCCACGCCACCAAGACGATTGCCTCGCCCAAAATGACACGTTTAACAGAACCGTTCATCTTTGTTTCTCCTTATTGGATCTTAGTTCCACAATCGGGGCAGAATTTGGTCCCTTCGGGCAACTCGGCTCCGCAGCTCGGGCACCTTGGCGAGATCAACCGGTTCCCGCATTCCAGGCAGAACTTGGCACCGACCGGGTTAAGATGCCCACACGCCAAACACGCAACACCCTGCTCGAGCTTTTGTCCGCATTCCAGGCAGAACTTAGCACCCATCGGATTAACGTTTCCGCAACTGGGACACACGGGACCGTTTTGCATACCTGCGGACGCGGAAGCCGTTCCAACCATGGGAGCAACAGCGCCCATGGTCTGGTTGGCCAAGTTGGAGAAGCCAGCTCCAAATGCACCGCCCATGCCAACGCCCATGCCGAGTCCCATGCCGGCTCCCATGAAGCCCGATGCGGCACTCCCCTCATTGCCCGCAGCACTCTCCATTACGTCCATGCCGCGCTCCTGCTGATAGTTGTAGCCTTCGCGCGCACGCTTCCTGGCAAGTGCCTCGGACTCGATGTCCATCTGGGCAGCGTTACCCTGCGCCTCGAGAATGCTCCGCTTACGCTGGATCTTCATCTCGTTGATGGCAGCAAGATCCTCTTCGAAGGGCTTGATGCTGTTGAACGAGAAGTTATCGAGCGTGAGACCAAACTCATCGAAATAGTTAACGAGCTTGCCCTGCATCTGAGACGAGAAGTCGCTCAGATGCGTCGCAATTTTAAGAACGGAAACCTCCTGGTCAACAATCGCCTTGGCAAGCAGGTCAGGAACATACTCAAGGATTTTTGCCCGCATAAAGGAAGTAAGTTCTTCTCGCGTATAGCGATCTCGCGTGCCCACGACCTTAATGAGGAACTTCCTCACCTGAATGGGAACCAGGCTCGAGTCATTCTGCTCGATATGCGCGCCAAACAAACCGAAGGCGCGAACATGAACGTTGACGTCTTCCTCAGGGTCTTGGACGATGATGGGCTCGGTCGTGCCCCAGCGCAGCTCGTTCATGTAGTTAGTATTGATAAAGTACACAACGGAATGAAACGCCGAGCTACCGCCGGTAAGCGAATGGGCGGCATTGCGGAACGGGGCGAATCGGCTGTCTCCCGTGTCGAGCTTGATCTTGCACGGACCGACAAACACGCTTACCTGAGAATCGCCGGCACCCGTAGCGTCAGTAGAACTGCCCGCCCCCATATTGTTGGTAAAAACGGCAATCTGCGATTGCGCAACCTGAAGATAGGACCCGTTGGGAAAATCCTCGTAGGGATAGCGGAATGAGACAAGCGAGGCATCTTCGTCGTTGCCAGGCTCCCATTTGATATTGTCGACAGAAAAGGCACCGAGAATTCCGCTGTGCTTTTCTTCCTTTTCGTTATCGCTATGGAACAGTGACATGCTGATTCCTTTCGTTAATCCCAAACCACGCGTTCCGCGTGTCTAATAAATTGTGAACTGCCGAGTCGACAGGCGCATCGAAAGCCTGTGCGCCTCAATCTGTCCCCAACTTAGCTTGGCTAATTATAGCCCTCAAGTCATCTCATTTAGCCACCCCCGATGAGCGGCAATAATGTCGCACCTTTGGTCAACTGACGAAGAACCGGGAGGGTTCGAACCCCAGATGCCCTTTTGGGGCATACCCGCTGAGCGGGCGAGCGCGTTCGGCCTCTCGGTCAGCTCTTCGTAACGTCCGTTTTAGCCGCAACTAAACTCGTCGGATGGAACAAGGGGAAAGGCATAAGAGCTGCGCGCGCTGTAATGCCAAAACGGCTCGGTTAAAGTTACCAGCTCTCGTGATAGGCCATAATCGACCGACATGGGTACCCTTCGGAGCCGCATTCCGCAGACGCTACGACCTTTCCGTCTTTATAAAACTCGACGTACCAAACGTAAGTTGCCGCCCCCTCCCAATAGTTTGGCTTATCAGCGACCTTGAACGTAATAGAGGCGTCATCTGGCACAATCAACTCGCGCTTGGCGTTTGCAATGAACGCATCCATGTCGGCGATCACGCCATCGCCGCGCGCAGCGGCCTCCCCATCGTCGCTGCTATCGGATGCCGCTTCAGATGGTGCTTGAGATGCGCCAGATCGATCGTCCGCAGTGCCAGAGCCGTCCTTCAAAGAGCCCTCCGAAGGCTCCACCCCTTTGAATGCCTTCCACATATCGCTGCTTGCGGACGGCATTTCAATGTCGGCCTCCGGATACTTCCCGGCGAGCTCGTCAAGAATTCTGCACGCTTCCTCACGCCCCTGAACCATCGCCTCCTGCGGTTTGCCACCATCCTCAACGGTCCTCACCAAGTAGGCGCCATTCTGCCTATCGAATTCCTTATTTTGAATTTGCACCGCGTCTACGACCTCAGGACCCTTTGCAGTAAGCGAAATATAGAAATCTGCCTGGTTACAATCCTGACTACAAGTAAATTTAACGATGCCGTCCTTACAGACAGTAATGACTTGGCTCTCACCCTGAGCAATAAAACCGTCATACTGATTCGTCATATTGCTGGAGCCTTCTACCATCTCTGACGAAGGCATAACCGAAACGGCCTCTCCATCAACAAAGCAGTAGGCACCCACAATCGCCGAAATATCGTTCTGCGCATCGACAAACCCAACAAGCAGCTCGTCAATTCCGTCGCCGCTCAAATCATCGAAAGCATAGTAGTAGCTTAAAAAGCCGGGGGCAGTCTGGTTGTTATAAACGAATATCTGCCCCAGTCCAGAATCACCACCGCGTCCCTGGGCCCAGTCGTCGTAGCTGGCAGCACCAGCCCCCTTCTGCTCGCAATAGCTCGCAAAGTCCTCGTAACGCGCAACCACGCCCTCGTAAGCCTTGCGTGCTTTCTTGTTTGTTGCCGCGACCTTCTTTTTAGACGACTTCTTCTCGACTGCAGCCGGCTGCTCCTGCTGCTGCGCTTGAGGCAGCACAAAGGCTTCGTAAGCTTTGACCAGGGCGTAAGCGACACCAGCGGTAAAGATGATTGCTGCAAGAATGGTGACAAACGTAGGCACAGCAAAACGGCCGATCTGCCGACGCTGCATCATAAAGGCCGCAAAGGACATATGATCAGAGGGCACCGGAGAAGGGCCCTCTGCGCGAGATACAGCAGGATCGCTTGTCGCTTTTCTATCAGCAGACGCCTTTGGTGTACCTGAAGGAAGCGGCTGCTGAGCATTCGCCGGCGCATCATCCACATCCAACGGTTTTCCGCATGCAGAACAGAATCGCGCCCCGTCTTTGATCTTTGCCCCGCAGCTTGCACAGTACATAAATCCCCCTAGAACTTCAGCATATCGAAACGATAGCCCACAGCCTGCAAACAGAAAAGGCCCAGGAGCAATTTGCTCGACTGTAAACCTTTTCTTTCACCTTTCAAATTCGCCTGACCCCACGCGGAAGGCATGCGACGGGCTACCTGCTAGGCGCGAGCCATGTGCAGCTTGATTGCCTTGAAGATGATGTTGGCAACCGAGGCGATAGGCCAGAGCGCCACGATCGTCATCGGAACCGATTCGGGAATAACAGGAACCGCCCCGTGAATCACGCTGCCCAACCAGTAAAAAAGCATCAGAACCACGACAGGAAGGCCCACGAGAACCACAAGCTCGATTAGCATAATCGTGATACCGATAATGCCGCTACCATAGACAAGGGGAAGCCTTACACCGCTGCGGTACAGCGAGATAATCACCTTCCAGGGACCAATCAGAAGCAGCGCCAGCGGAATCATATTGTTAAGTCCCAGCGAGCCACCTCCCAGCACGTAATTGAAAAAGAGCACATAGAGCAATGAAATCACCGCTGCTCGCCCAAGCGACCCGATGGACTCGTGAAGCGAATCCTGCAGGCAAGCAGCGGCCTCTGCATCCTCCGCCGCTTGAAACTGAGCCTCGACAGACTGGCTCTCAATCGGCTGGGCCTCGACGTAAATCGCATCCCCCACCGCGCTGGCCGCAGCCGCGACCGTAGGCGTTCCGCACACGCCGCAGAACTTGGCGCCGTCGTTAATCTCTGCTCCACACTGTTTGCAATGCATAATCGGGTCCTTTCTCGTTACCCCTTTTCTTGACGATCACAAGATACGATTTGTCGTTTATCCGATATAGAGATTTTGACCGGGTAATTTTCCTAAACGTGCTACGCTATTAAACCTGCAGCTAGAGACAGGGGTAACAATGTTTGAGTTCTCCCAAACACGCACCGTTGAAGGTTCGATTCCGTTTAAGAAAGTCAACCTCATTGAGAACGAACCCAATAGGCCCGTTGGCGAGGCCCAGCTTGTCTTTGAACTCTACATGCCCACCGAGCTGGCCGGCAACAAAAGCAACGAAGGGCCCGCACACAGCGAGCGCCATGCCGATCTGATCAGGCTGGCATCATGCATCGAACCCACCGCCGTTAAAGAGCAGCCCTTCCGCGCAAGCCTCTTTAACGTACTTGATTACGCCGAACAGACCGGGCCGCTTTTTGGCAAGCACGCAATAGAATCCGTACGCGATTGGGCCAATGCCGCGATGGCAGCACTTATTGCCATGCGCATCCAGGAATACCTCAACGGGAGCTGCACCATCGCAAAGGTCTCCGCATTGGAAAGAATCGAGAAATCAGTGGTGACCTGCGCGGCAAACGGGTCATCCTTCAAGATCTACACCACGATCCTGAGGGCGGGCGGTGATTATACCGACTCATTCAAAAGCCTGCCCATCGTGCGCAAAATCGAATCCGATGCGGGATATTTCTACGCCTTTATGTTTATGATCGACGAGGAAGAATCCCTCGTTGCACTCAACGTGCTCTCTTTTGAACACGAGCTCACCGCCAATGACTTCAGTGTTTTGCAGGCGATGTTCTACATGGACGAAGACTCCAGCTCGGAGATTTCAGCGCGACTCAAGGTCAGCAATAGCGAGGAGAGCTTCTATGTAATCGACCCTCAAGCAGATATCCAGGAGCGCCGCGAAGAACTTGAAAATGATGACCGCGATGCACTCACCGCTTTGGTGCAGGCGCTCGTGATCTCGCATCTCTCGGGCGCGCACGTGGATGTGTTCCAGGGTAACGAGTCCACAGGGTTCCTCTCCTTTGACAGCTATCTCTCGTGGCTCTGGTTTGATTTTTCACGCAAGCTGAGCACCGTCAAAATTGGTTATTGCGAGCAGTGCGGACGCGCCTATTCACTTGCCGGGCATCGTGGCGTCAAACGGCACTACTGCAGCGATCGATGCAAGACCGATGCCAAAAATGAGCGCACGCGCAAGGAGACGGCAAAGATACGCGAGCTGTTTGGAACGGGCACCAGTGTACGCGACATCGCCAACGAGATAGAACGTCCCGCGGCCTACGTGCGCTCGCAGCTCAATAAATGGACCAAGCTCAAGCACGATCTGGATGAAGACATTGAGTCAAACGGCTTTGATAGCTCCGCGCTACTCAAACGCTGCACCGCTGAGAAGCTCGACCTCAACAACCTCCTCAACGCCAAGCGCAAAAAGCAAATTCAGGACTATGCCAAGCTCAAGCGCCTCGTTAAGTAGAAACGCTGTCATTTCCTTGCCATCCGATTGACGGGTGGAAAGTTGCTCATATACGTGTTAGTAATATATATGTTAGTAATACGTATATGAGCGAGGCACATCATGTTTGTTGGACGTCGGGAAGAGCTTGAATCCCTGGAAACCGCCTATCAAAAGAGTTCTTTTCAGTTTGCTGTAGTCTATGGAAGGCGTCGCGTAGGTAAAACCAGCCTGCTTCACGCCTTTACACAGGGCAAACCCCATGTGATCTTCTTTACTGGGCAGCAAACCGTTGCAAGCGAAAATCTCGCGCTGCTCAGCCGCGAGATACTTGGCGATAGCGCCGCAGGAGCAGCGTTCCCCTCTATCCAGGTTGCACTCGAATCCGTCTTCGAACACGCCAAGACAGAGCGAATCGTTCTGATTATTGACGAGTATCCCTACCTCGCCGAGAGCGATCCGGGCATCTCTTCGTGCCTGCAAACGCTTATCGATCGACATAAAGACACGAGCAAGCTGTTCCTCGTACTCTGCGGGTCGTCCATGAGCTTTATGGAACACCAGGTACTAGGACACCAAAGCCCTCTTTATGGACGCCGCACCATGCAGCTGCGCATTGACCCCTTCACCATCTTCGACGCGGCGCTCATGCTTCCCGATGCACCCATCGAAAGGGTCATCGAGCTGTATTCCGTTGTTGGCGGGATGCCGCTCTATCTATCACAGCTCGATGGCACGCGTTCCACTCAATGGAACCTTGAGCATGCGCTGTTGCGTCAAGATGCGTTTTTGTATGCCGAACCCCAGAACTATCTGCTGCAAGAGGTCCGCAGCCCGGCTATCTACAATGCCGTCATAACCGCCATTGCCAACGGCTATGTACGCTCCAAAGAGATTGCCGATGTTACCCACCTCGCAACGCCACAGGTCGCGCGACTGCTCGACGCATTGATCGAGCTGCGAATCGTTGAGCGCGTCACGCCTGTTGTAAAGGCAACAAAACGCCAGGTAGTCTATCGGGTCTGCGATAACCTGTTTAGGTTTTGGTATCGTTTTGTTCCACAGTACGCAGGAACAATTGAGGAGGGGCTCGGAGCCGCTGTGGCCGCGCGTATCGCCAAGCATGATTTGTCCACCTTTGTAGGTCCTGCATTTGAAGAAGTGTGCCGCCAGTGGTTGATGCGGCAGGTTGTTGAGAGCGAGCTGGATGTGCTGCCCAAGGCAATCGGCTCTTGGTGGGGCACGAACCCGAACACGCGCCGGCAAGAAGAGATTGACGTTGTGTTAGAGGGCGCCGATGGGGAGCTCATCGTTGGCGAGTGCAAATGGAGAAACGAGCCCGCTGACGTCGATGTGCTTGAGACGCTCATGCGTCGCGGAACATTGTTGGGCAGGCCGATCCAACGATATTACCTGTTTAGCAAGGGTGGATTTACGGAGGCATGTCGAGAGCAAGCCGCCCAAGTGAACGACACAAGGCTTATTGACCTTGAGCAGCTGCTCTAAGAAAAGGGGCCTGGACGCAATTTCCAGGCCCCTTTTTCAACTTTTATTCAATCCCCAACTTTTTTAGTGTGCTATTGGTGCGGTCGGACATTTGGCTGCAACCAACAACGGGCACATCTGAAAATGACCCCTGACTTGAGCTTGAGAAGTCAACAAAATAATACGTGCAGTATTGATGATTGAAATCTGTGTAGGAATTTAACGCGTTGAAATCCTTCTCGGATATCTCCTTGCCGTTAGATGCGTAATAGTCTCCAAGATTACCGCCAGAAACAGAGACGGACCAAGCTTCGCGATTTAACACCAACGAAAGCGAATCATCCTTTTTGCCGAATAAAGACCAGTTATCGCCATAGGTTATCTGTTTACCTGAGAGCTTTGCTTTGAGCGCATCGCACATTTCGTACGTACGCTTGCCAAGTAAGACGTTTTGCTCATCATCCTTAACAAGAGGCAGGTACATCGATCCTCCGTTAGAGTTGTCGAGCCATTTTTGGCTATATATCCTTTTGATACCGCCGTCTTCCGCCGACCAAACCTCTACGGTGTAGGACTTCTGAAGCTCTTCAATATTTCCGTCCCAGGCGCTTTTCATATCGTCCGCGCTCATATCGTTAACAACCGTCACGAGCTCAGAAACGCCGTCGTTGTCGAAATCAACCAAATCAGCCAAGCAAAAACCTCTAAGGGCTGACATATAGTCCTCAATCTCAACCATTTGAGGTTCACCATAACGCGCAAGATATTCCTGGCATTTTTGCTTATAGGCAGCGGATGCAGCAGCATTGTCCGCAGCGGCGTTTCCGTCCTTTTTGTCGCCCTCGTCCGCCTTTGCGTCTGCGCTGTCAGCCTTAGGCACCTCGAGCGAAACATCCTTCACGGCCTCATCGGACTTGGAATTGTCGACCACCTCGACAGGAACGCTCCACTCAACCTTGGTCTTGGAGTCCTTAACGGTAAGAGTATATTTTCCCGGTTTAACATCGGGAAACTGGCTTACCGTGAAGCCCTCGTCACCCTTAACCTCAGCATTGGTGCTGTAGCCGTTGTCGCCGTTCAGGGTCACCGAGTACTTCTTGATCTTCTCGCCCTTTGCGTCGGTCGGGGTAATCTTGGATTCTTGGGCCACCACGATGGCCTTGTCCTGGCCGTAATGGGCAACGTCGCCGGACTTGCTAAAGAACAGCAGATAGCTAAAGATGGCAATGACTGCCAGACCAACGACGATACCAACGATATAGAGCGCCTTGGGCTCCTTTTTCTGTGCGGATACATTCGCCGCAGGCGCAGGGGCTGGCGCCGCGACGGGCTTGGCGACCGGATTGCTCGGCTTTGGCCGGTCGGCGCGCACGGCTTGAATCGAAGGCGTTGCATCGGACGACACGTCGTCCTTGGGCCGGTCGTCTTCTTCGTCCGCTACGGGCTCGCTCTCCACGGGCGACTTTTCCTCCCCCGCCTCGGCACCGGCGGAAGGCTCCTTCTCCGTTTCGTCACTAGCGAAAATCTCTTCCGCAGCCTCATTGATAACGGAAGGCTCTTCTGCCACTTCGTTGCTGGCAGAGTTCAGCACCGCCTTTGCATCTTCGAGTGCATAGCCACACTCGGTGCAGTATCGCAAATCGCCATCAAGCTCAAATCCACAGTTGGGACAGAACATGTTAGTCCTCCTTATCGACTTTCACCGTTGTACCGTCCTTGACCTCATCAGGGATTACTTCGGACCCAACTTGAGACTCATCATCCCAGGACGCAACCAAAATCTCGCAATTGCCGTCCGCAAAAGAACCGAGCTCATAGTCTTCGGTGTGATACACCAGTCCCTTGGATGTCACACACAAGCACGTTGAGCCCTTGATTGAATAGTCCGAAGAATTGCTCCGCATGAGCATCGAATTGTAATCAGACGGATGTTCTCTGCCCATTTCCGTAAGATACGGCCAAACTGCCGAACTCATGGAACTGGCAAGATCCTCGGTATCAATGCCAAACATGTCCTGAGGACTAACAGTATCACCCGTATGCAAATCAAAAATAACACCAGCCACAACCGTGCCGCCATGCGGACCCCATCCCGTCGAATAGCGCTCGTCACGGATACAGAAAAAGTTCTCATCCATGTACGTAACCGTCACGTTTCTCGATATGCAGGGAAATTCGCCGTCGGGGTACAACTCAGCATCTGATTGCTCATTATCTGATGCTCGATTCGTTCGCTCCGCATCAATTTGAAGGGGCTCGAGAATCGCCTTGTTAATTTTGTCTGCAACGTCGTCTTTGGTGGAGCTCTTAAGTTGCGGATAGGACCATTCCATGTCCCTCCGCTCGCCCTGTTCGAGCATAGGGTCGACCGGAGCAGACACCGTCAATGACTTTGCCTCCAACGTATAGACAACTTCTTCGACCGCTCTCTCGTCCTTCTTGGGCCTTTCGGTCGCTTGCTCCTGTTGCACGGATTGCTGCTGGAGATTGGGCTCGATGACGTTCTTGTAGAGCATGAAAGCAGCGTAAGCGATGCCTGCAGCGGCGATAAATGCGGCGATCATGATAGCAAACTGCGGCACTAGGCGGTTACCGACCTGACAGCGTTGCATAAAGAAGTTGTACATCTGGGAGTGACCGCTATTCGCGGTCTTCGAGACCGGCTCGGGGCTCGGTTCTGCTGTGGACTCGGCATTCGCGGATCCTATCGCAGAGTCCGTTTCGGTATCTGTGGGTTCCATTATGACTTCAGCGGACGATGATTCTCGCTCCGACGGCTCGGCCTTGGGCCCCTCCTCGGCCGCAGTCTTGCCCGAGAGCCCGCCCAAGGGCAGACCGCATTCGGTACAGAACCGCGCATCATCACCAATCTTGCTGCCACATTTGGGGCAAAACATGAACCTTCTTCTCCTATTCCTTTTACTCTCGCTGAGTCGTGAGTTACCCACGTGCCGTTTGTTTCGTAGTTTAACTATTTCTTAAACAAATCGATGGGTCACTTGAACAGACACATACCCGCTCAAGCGACTCTATACCGGCTAGTTATCCTTGCTCATGACATGGTTGTCAGTGCAAGAAAATCGTTGAACAGGGTTGCTACCTCGAAGTTCGAACCGATACTGAACTTGAAGCCATCTTTATTTACCGAGATGGAGAAATCGCCGCTGATATCCATATCATGCGCGCAGCCAACCACCCCCCCATTTTTCGGTCCCACCTGTCACGTTATCAGGAGCCCGAAATCGAAGAGATGGTAAAAGCCGCTTGGGGCACATGTGGTTCCATATGCCCCAAGCGGCTATTTCGATTGCTTATGTCACAAAGAAACCTAGGTGACCTGTTTACACGCGCTAGCGCGCCGGGTCGATAGCAACCTTGCCGCTCTCCAGCACGTGGACGCGACCGTCGGCGAGCATCTGCACGACCTCGGGATACAGCACATGCTCGATCGCATGGATGTGCTCCTCGAGCATGTCGACGTCCCAGCCCTCCTCAACAGCCAGCGCACGCTGGGCGATGATAGGGCCGTTGTCGTAAATCTCGTTGGCAAAGTGCACGGTCACGCCGGTCACCTTGACGCCGCGCGCAAAGGCATCGTCAATCGCATGCGCGCCGGTAAAGCTCGGCAGCAGCGCCGGGTGTAGGTTGACCACGCGATTGGGGAACGCCGCCAGCAGCGGCGTGTGCACCATGCGCATATAGCCGGCCATGACCACATACTCGCAGCCGCGCTCGAGCAGCTCGTGCGCGATGATCTCGTCAGCCGCGATGGGGTCGGCATAGACATCCTTGGACAGCGTGAGTGTCTGGATGCCCGCACGCTCCGCACGCTGCAGGCCCTTGGCCGAAGGACGGCTCGACACCACAAGCTCAATCGAGGCGTTGAGCTTGCCGGCGGCGATCAGATCGATCAGCGCCTGCAGGTTGGTACCCGAACCGCTGATGAGCACGCCGATCTTGAGCGGCTCGGCCGTATCGGTGCCGGTCGAACGGGTGTAGGGCACAAAGCCCAGGCCCTCACTAGCAGCCATCTGATCGTTAGCGCTCATCGGAGTACACGACCTTACCGGAACCCTCGACGCACTCGCCCGCGCGGAACGGCTTCTCACCCAGCGCGACCAGGGCCTCGGTAACCGCGGCCTCGTCCTCGGGGGCGACGATCAGGCACAGGCCAACGCCCATGTTGAAGGTCTTGCATGCCTCGTTGGGCGCGAGCTCGGCCTGGCGCGACACGTAGGTGATAACGGGCGGAACGTCCCAACCCATCTCGGCACCGTTGCGGGTGACCACAGCGTCGACGTCGTCGGCAAGCGCGCGGTTGAGGTTCTCGGTAATACCGCCGCCAGTGATGTGGGCGATGGCGTGCACCGGAGCGCCGCCGCGCAGCAGCTCCAGGATCGGCTTGACGTAGATGCGCGTGGGGGCCAGCAGAGCGTCTGCCAGCGATGCACCGCCGAGCTCCTCGAGCGGACGGCTCAACTCCTCGGCCTTAGCGGCGGCCTCGGGCGTGCCCGGCTTAATACCGTCGACGCCAATGACCTTGCGCACGAGCGAGTAGCCGTTGGAGTGCACGCCGGTGGAAGGCAGGCCCAGGATCACATCGCCCGGGCGGACGTTTGCGGGGTCGAGCATCTTGGGACGATCGACAACACCCACGGTAAAGCCGGCAAGGTCGTAGTCGGCGGGAGCCATAACGCCGGGGTGCTCGGCCATCTCACCGCCCACGAGCGCGCAGCCCGCGAGCTTGCAGCCATCGGCCACACCCTTGATGATCTTTGCCATGTGCTCGGCCTCGATGTGACCGATGGCGACGTAATCCAGGAAGAACAGCGGCTCGGCGCCCGAAGCCAGAATGTCGTTGACGCACATGGCGACCAAGTCCTGGCCCACCGTCTCGTGACGATCCATGATCTGGGCGAGCACGAGCTTGGTGCCCACGCCGTCGGTACCGCTAATCAGAATCGGGTCTTCCATATCCTTCAGCGCGGCGGCCGAGAACAGGCCACCGAAGCCGCCGATGCCGCCGATAACCTCGGAACGGTTAGTGTCCTTGACCATCTGCTTAATGGCGTCGACGGCGCGGCCGCCCTCGGCGGTATCGACGCCGGCGTCCTCGTACGTCACATGCTTGCTGTCGCTCATCTGAGCCTTCCTCTCCCACTACCGTGGCGCCGCCCAGGCGTCAAACGGTGCTCATAGTTGCGTTCATATCGGCGCACGCCATAACAGCACGCGCCGTCATATCAACAAAACAGCAGGTAAAACCTACCATAATAAACCTGTCCCTTTTTGGCAGGTTTTATGCCTCGCCGTGCTCCTCTTCCCAGCTGCGGTCGTCGTATTTCTCGATCACGGCGTCGTCGTCAAAGTGCAGCGGCTTGTCCAGGTTGCGGGGCTTAAAGCCCTCCATAAACTTGTCGCGGCCAAAGCTCTCGGGAATCGCCACGGGGTAGCGGCCGGTAAAGCACGCATCGCAGTAACCGCCCTTGGGCATGACCTTAAGCAGGCCCTCGACCGAAAGGAAGGCCAGCGAATCGGCGCCAATGTACTCGCAGATCTCGTCGACCGTCTTGTTGGCGCTGATAAGCTGCGACTGCACGTCGGTATCGATACCGTAGAAGCACGGCCAGATGACCTCGGGCGAGTTGATGCGGATATGAATCTCCTTGGCGCCGGCGTTGCGCAGCATCTTGACGAGCTGCACCATGGTGGTGCCGCGCACGATGGAGTCGTCGATGACGACCAGGCGCTTGCCCTCGATGTTGTCGCGCAGTGGGTTGAGTTTCATACGCACGCCCATGGCGCGCAACTCCTGCGTAGGCTCGATAAACGTACGGCCCACGTAGCGGTTCTTGATAAGGCCCTCGCCAAAGGGAATACCGCTCTCGTGCGAATACCCCTCCGCAGGCGGCAGGCCGGAGTCGGGCACGCCGATGACCAGGTCGGCCTCGACAGGCTCCTCATGTGCCAGCTGACGACCCATGTCGTAACGGCAGGCATAGACGCTCTTGCCGTTCATGATGGAGTCGGGGCGGGCAAAGTAGACCTGCTCAAAGATGCAGTTGGCGGGCTCTTCGGCTGCAGGCACGCCCTGCTCGGATACCAGACCCTCGGCGCTGATGCGCAAGATCTCGCCGGGACGGACGTCACGGACGTACTCGGCACCCACAATGTCGAGCGCACAAGTCTCGGAGGCGACGACCCAGCCGCCGGCGCGGGTGACATGGGTGGCAACGTCAACCGTCGCGGCGCCGTCCTGCGACGGCAGCTGCGAAACGGCTGCGGCATCGGCCTGGTCCAGACCCTCGTCCACCAGCTTGCCCAGCACGAGCGGGCGAATGCCGTGTGGATCGCGGAATGCGTAGAGCGCCTGCTCGTTGATGAGCGTCATGGCGTAGCCGCCGCGCACGAGCTCCATGGTCTTGCGAATACCCTCGCGCAGATGGCCTGTACGCTGGGTGAAGTAGCCGATAAGCTTGGTCGCGACCTCGGAATCCGAATTGGAGAGGAACGGCACGCCCAGCTCGATCAGCTGACGGCGCAACTCGTCGGTGTTGACCAGAGTGCCGTTGTGAGCAAGCGCGATAATGACGCTGTTGATGGTAGAAAGATGCGGCTGAGAGGCTTCCCAGCTCTTGGCGCCGGCGGTGCCATAGCGCACGTGGCCCACGGCCAGCTGGCCGGAGAGCGTCGACAGGTCGGCGTTGGAGAACACGCGATCGAGCAGTCCCAGGTCTTTGCGAACCATAACCGTGCCGCCGTCGCCCACGGCGATTCCCGCCGATTCCTGGCCGCGATGCTGCAGCGCGCGCAGACCAAAGTACGTCAGTCGAGCCACATCGCGATCGGGTGCCCACACACCAAAAATGCCGCATTCCTCATGCAGCTGGTCGGAGTCCGGATCATACGTCGACATGGTGTTCACCTGTCCCGCGGCACGCTCGGCCGCGCGGATGGTTTCTTGAGACATGGTATCCCCTCAGAGCCTCGTATTTTTGGCGTTACCCGCCTTATTATACGCACGGCGCGACGTGCTCCCCAGCGCATGAGCAGCGCTTTTTAAAAGCCCACCGAGCTAATAATCAGTTTTGTTGCCAAACATTTTATCGGTCTGTCCAGTGCAAGCGCCCGCGCCCCCCAGATGGCCGCCGCGTCCACCGTTGGGGATTACAAAGTTGCAATTGGGACGTTCGTCCTGTCTTTTGGCAGGTCGGCGGCGTATCCTTATAACCTACAACAAAGCGAGAAAGGTTCTGTATGGATCGAAACGAACTCGACCCCAGCGTCCCCAGCGCCACAGAGGTCAAGAAGATTCCCCTCATCATTAAGGTGTACGCCGTCCTGTGCATCCTTTCCGGCGTGAGCACGCTCCCGTCGGTCGCTGCCTTTATGTGGCAGGTCATCACGGCACTTGTTAACGGCAACGCCACCGAAAAGCTCGGCGACAACACGCTCGTCGCAGTCGGCCTTATCGTCGTCGGCATCATGCTCTCTGCGGCAAGTGCCGTCATCCTAATCATCTTTGGCCTGGACCTTATCAAAAACCAGCGCCGCAACGCCGCCCGCCTGTCCTACATCCTTATTGCATTCACCGTCGTCGAGCTTTTGGTCGACGTGATGCTCCAGGGCATCGGGCCCTTCCTGCTGCGTCCCGCGATCCAGCTCGGCATCCTCGTTGCACTTTCGGCAACCGTCGACCCCACGCTTCGTCAGGAGCGCGAACTGCAGCGCCGCCTGCAGGAGATGCTCGACCGCGACGCCGCCGCCGAGGGCATGCTCGGGCGCGATGAAACCGGCGAAGGCTACATCAAGCTCAACTACTTCAACCTGTTCTGGGTATTCTT
>OHVY01000195.1_pt1 | contig 20304 bp, 16 predicted proteins | sample 1579641 | NCBI WGS metagenome assembly OHVY01 (sample SAMEA3882536, study PRJEB24775) | human gut metagenome | biome: human-associated habitat; feature: intestine environment; material: feces | place: Netherlands | collected 2009/2010
AGCATAGCTGCCAGTTCACCGCCGGGCCGGGAACCTCTGTCACTCCCTGCGGGATTCCAATACATTTATCTTCTGTATTCCAGAACAGATACGCCCTAAGTCCCTGCGCATTTTCTTCCATCCGGAATCCTTTTCCGTGCACATGGATCACGCACTGATCCACATCCTGTTCTACTTTTACGAAGCCTACATTCCGCATCTTTTTCTCTTGTTCGTATTCATACAGATATCGAATAAACCGTCTCAAAATATCCTCTCCTGTTTCCGGCTATTTATCACAATCTATTCTGAAATATTTTCTTTTATGCCATAATCGCATTCAATTCCTGATACAGCCTCTTCGCATAGCTGTCTGTCATACCACAGATATAATCCGTAACTAGCAGAAGTCTCAGATAAAGACGATAAACCTCTGATTTTTCTTCTGCATGATAACGATATGCTTTTTTATAATTATTGGAAATAAATGAAATCAGTCTTTCTTCTATTGAGTTCAGTTTCTGCGTTGGATCATCATATTTTATTGCTGCACCGACAAACCTGTCCAGCAGATTATCCAGCATCACCGCCTCTTTCACTTCCATACGATAGATCGTCTCTGTTTTAAATACACATTTGCACGCTATCTCTCCAAGCAGTTTTACCAATCCTTCAGCCAAAGTACCTGCAAACAGATCTTTTTTATACGTGCCTTCCATAATCTCTTCATAATGAGAAGTAAATCCGGAAGTTGCGCAGCCAATCAAAAATCCCTGTGCTTTTACGATCCAGTTCTTCACTGCATAATCACCGGGATCATCTACCCCGTTCTTCTTTGCACGGTCGTATAATTCTACCAGTTTATCTGCCGGGCAGAACCAGTTCTGATCTTTCTCTTCTGGGTCTGCATACTTTTTCTCCCTGTTCTGTAGTTTTCTGAGTTCATCTCTGAGACTATGATATGTAAGAAATCTTTTTACAAATGCATCTTCAATATCTGCGGTCTTATATGCAATATCATCTGCTGCCTCAAGTATAAAGGTAAGTGGATGTCTGTGATTTCCCGCACCCGTCTCTGATACAATATCCTCGAACAGTTCCCGGTCTGCATAATAATAGCCCATCTTCTTCTCTCTGATATCTCCTGATTCCGGATGGATCTTTGTAGATGCTACCGGATATTTTATAATTGTATTCAAAAGCGCATACGTCAGATTCATTCCATTTTCATCTACCAGAAAATGTAATTTGCTGACCAGCCTAAGTGCCTGTGCATTTCCTTCAAAATGATAAAAATCCTCCCTCATCTGAGGTTCGATCAACTCCTCAAGTGACGTTCCATGATATGTCAGAAGCGGAAGATTTCTTTCAAACCATTCCCTGATCGCCGCTTCTCCATAATGACCAAACGGTGGATTGCCGATATCATGAATCAGTCCTGCACACTGAAGAATATTGCAGATATCCTCTTTCATCTGTACAGTGAAACTGGAATCTTTCTTGTGTACCAATATGCTTTCTCCTATATTCTGACCCAGAGATTTTGCCAGCGAAGAGACTTCCATGGAATGGGTCAGTCTCGTACGGATAAAATCACTTTTATCCAGTGGAAATACCTGTGTCTTATCCTGAAGTCTCCTAAATGACGCACTGCCGATGATTCTGTGATAATCTTTTTCGAATTCACTTCTAAGGTCTGCATCACCATATTTTTGACTCTTGTATCTGTTCTGTCTTTGACGTTTTGTTGATAAAAGCCTTGTCCATTCCATTTTCTGCTCCTCCTTCATATTTTAATCTACAAAATTTGCCACCGGAAGTTCCTGTAGGCGGCAGCTTCTCTTGCATCCCCTTGTACAAAAAGTGTCCAGCCGGAGATCCGGCTGAACACCTTATTCATAACATTTTCTTTCTATGTTCATTCAACACTAATCCAGATAGATCGGCGGCTCATAATCTTTTCCGAGAAGTGCCTTTTTACGTTCCTGATATCCAAGGAATGCCCACTCCGTCATATCTGTCCACTGATGTTTTCCTCTGTCATATACCTGTACATAGCCGATTCTCTTCGGATGCATTCTTACGCTGTTTGATTCATATTCATGTCCTGTGTAAGGATTAAGTTCACCTTTACTGAGATCCTCTTCATCAGATGTGAATAAGTCTTCTTCATTTTCCTGCGCATACCGGCTCTGATATCCGTTATTCTCATAACCGGAGGTCTCATCAGCTGCTGCATATGTTTCCTCCTGTTCCGGTTCCTCCGGCATAAATTCTTCTGCAAGTTTCTCTGACTCACCGTCTCCCGAATAATCAAACTCATGATACTGGATTTCCGGCTTTTCTTCTTTTGCCGGTTCTTCATGCGCTGATTCTTCTTCATGCTTTTTACGTATTCCGAAGAGCGCTCTCCATCCATGCGCTTTCTTCTCCGGTTCAACTTTCTTCGGCTCCGGTTTTTCCGGTTCCTCTGGCTCTTCTACTTCCGGTTCTGACTCATGAGCTGACTCCTCTGTATATTTCGGTTCCGACTCATAAGCCGGCTCCTCTGTATATTCCAGCTCACTTCCATAGGCTGGTTCTTCTACATATTCCGGCTCTGCTTCATACACTGGTTCTTCTGCATACTCTGGCTCTGCTTCATACGCCGATTCTTCTGCGTATTCTGGCTCTGCTTCATACACCGGTTCTTCTGCATATTCTGGCTCTGCTTCATACACCGGTTCTTCTGCATATTCCGATTCTGACTCATACACTGGTTCTTCTGCATATTCCGATTCTGACTCATACACCGGCTCGTCTTCATATACAGGTTTCTCAGCATACTCCTCTACACTCGCTGCAGGTTCTTCTTCACTTACAGTCACCGACTCTTCTGCTTCCGGTGTCACAGCTTCCGAACTTCCGGTTTCTTCCACCGGCTCCTGTATCTCTTCTTCCTGCTCTTCTATTTCTGTGGCAGGTTCTGCTATCGCTTCTTTCTCTCTTACAAAATCAAATATTGTTTCCTGAACATATTCCGGATCTGGCTCTACAACCTTTTTAGACTTCTTCTTTTTCTTCTTTTCTATTGCATCTAATTCTTTATGAATATCTACAAGCTCACCTATCGTAATATCTCTTTCTTCTGCTTTGGCAGGTGTTTTCTTCTTTTCAGGCTCTGTAATTTTCTGGGCCTTTGAAGGCTTCTCTTCATGCTCCTCATGTTCTTCTAATATATCCAGATAAAACGGACACTCAAGAATCTTTGCGATCATTCGCATATCCTGCTCCTGGAAATTATCTCTGCCAAGACGCTGGGTCAGATTCTGACGCGACATCTTCTTTCCTGTCTGTTTTTCTATCTTCTCTGCAAGTTCTTTGATCGTCATCCCTTTACGGCTCAGAATGATCTTGACCTGTTCTCCAAACGTTAATTCCAACATTCTTTTCCTCCTTATTATTCTTACTCTCCCATACTCTCCTCGTGTGCTTTTTTATGGTTTTGTAAACATTTTTCTATCTTGATAAATCTTTATTTTTCCCTTTTATATTCTAACAAATCACAGAAAACACGTCAACTCTGCTTACGTTACATTTCCCCGAAAATAAAGGCTAAAAATGAAGTTTTTCATTCAGTTTTTTAACGGTCTTTTCATCCATTTTGACTATTTTTCTATCATAAGAAATGATTCCATTTACCTCTTCTTCTATATCCGATAATTGTGTGTAAACAGTTGCACTTAATCCACGGCTGATATTCGGAATAATGAGCTTTTTTATCAATTTCTCATAGCCCGCCGTAAGTTCTCTTTTTCTCTTGAACTTTTTATAACCGTAGACCTTTTTCTCGTACATACTATGCTTCGAGATCTGCAGCGAATACCCGCCAAACTCAGTAAGTGCCGTTACCCTCTTTTCCGGTGTTACATGCAAAGGGAAGAAATAATCATGGATGCTTCGTATATCCCCGCACCCCTGATCAAACCAGCCACTCGCAGAATCTGTCAGCCTGTAAGGATCTTCTGCCCTTACTATATCTGTCATCTTCTTCGTCTGAAACTGTCCCCATCCTTCATTAAAAATAACCCATGTAACAATGGATGGATGATTATAAAGCAATCGAACCGTCTCCTTCATCTCTTTTTCAAACTGTCTCTGCCCGGCCGGATCCTGACGTCCCATCAGATGAATCCTGGTATCTTTTGCCCGGATATGCATTCCCTCCATGGCTGTCGCCATATACGTTACATACCAGCTCTTATAATCCCGTCCTCCGTTCACCATATCCTGCCAGACCAGCATACCGATACGGTCGCAGTGATAATACCATCTCTGCGGTTCTATCTTAATATGCTTGCGGATCATATTGAACCCCAGGTCCTTCATCTTCTGGATATCATAGATCATCGCTTCATCACACGGCGGTGTGTATAGACCATCCGGCCAATATCCCTGATCCAGTACTCCCTTTTCAAAATACGGCTCATTGTTCAAAAATATCCTCGGTATTCCCTCTTTGTCATTTTTAACTTCTACCTTACGCATGGCAAAGTAACTTTCTACCGAATCCTCTCCCATCCTCACATGAAGATCATACAGAAATGGATCTTCCGGACTCCAGCTTCTCATATGTGGGATCATGATCACACACGGCTTTCCCGTCTTTCCGGATGCTTTCACCGGCCACATCTTTCTTGCCGTTATCGTAACTTCGTAATCAATATCTTTTATGCCATGTTCTTCTTCCATCTGGATCATTATAGAAGACTGGTCATAAAGAGGTGTGATCTTAAGATGTCCGATATAACACTCTGGAACTTTTTCAATCCATACGGTCTGCCAGATTCCACTCTGTGCTGTATAGAACATCCCTCCATTTTTAAGTTTCTGTTTTCCTCTGCTATAATAACAAGTCTCCGAATAATCTCTTACTTTTACGGTCAACAGATTCTTTTCTTCTTTTAATGCTTCCGTAATATCATATGAAAATGGAAGATAGCCTCCCACATGCTTTCCCTGTTTCTTTCCATTTATATATACGACCGCACACTGATCTACCGCTCCAAAATGAAGGATCCATCTGCTTCCCTTCTCCGGCTTTACTTCATCCGGAAGCCTTCTCTTATACCATAGATATTCTTCTGGTTTTAACTGTCTGTTTACCCCCGACAATACAGCTTCCGGCGAAAACGGAACCAGGATATCCCCATCCATTTTCTTTGGAAATCCTTTTGTTTCTCTTATTGCATATTTCCATATTCCGTTCAGATTTACATAGCTTTTTCTGCGCATGAGCGGTCTTGGGTACTCCCCTAGTACATTCTTTTCATTTATATTGTCTGCCCATTTTGTCATTAACTGTTTCATGTTCATACACCCCTTTATTAAGCAAGTCTGACTTCGTGTAATCTCCCCTCGATCTCATTATCTGTCGTAATTACCGCGACCCTTGCGTCCCCCTGCTCCAGTTCGTACTCCCTGCACAGATATTTCTCAGGATATTCCTCAGACTGCTTTTTCAGATATGGTATGCCGTCCTGTCCCCAGGCAAATTCATATGTGCGCATGTCCAGGCCCATTCCTCTTCTGGTTGCTTTCATAAAGCTTTCTTTTAATACCCAGAAGCGGTAAAACCACTCCGCCTGTTCTTTTTCATCCTTCCCATTGCGGATGATCTCACATTCTTCCCGGCAAAAATACCGTTCTGCCACCGGCATCCGCAGCTTTCCCTTCATCTCCACATCACAGCCTGTCTGAACATCTTCACGGTCACTACAGGCACACAATACATATTTTCCCGAATGTGACAGATTGAAAACTGCCGATTCCGGAAGCCTCAGAGCCTTCTTCATCTTTTCCCACAATATCCAGGCACCGACACTCCTTGCTTTGTCATCCACATTTTTAAGTTTATCCGCTTTATCTTTTCTCCACTCAGGCACTTTATCATAATATGCCTGATACGTCTCTTCTATTAGTAATGGTGTAATATCTGCTGCCCAAACACTTACCATTTTCCCACTCCTTTTTTACTATACAATTTTAGTCTAACACACTTTTTTAAAAATGAAAGAATTTATCGAATAAAAGTGTTGACAATCAAATCCCATTGCGTTAATATATCATTAGTTTCACGCTTTAAGTAATTAAAGTTTTGCAGTGCGAATATTTTACAGTGCGACTATGCTAGACTCACACGGGAAAAGAAATATCACACAGGCACAATTATCATACATGTTGGAGGATATTTATTATGATTATCGTATTAAAACCACGCACTACAAAAGATGATGTTTCTCGTGTCGAGAACATGGTCAAAAAGAGAGGACTTAACACACACGTTGTACAGGGCGAAGAGATGACAGTTATCGGTTGTATCGGTGACACAGCCAAAGTCGATTCCAAATTATTCGAAATTGATTCTGCAGTCGATAAAGTTATGCATGTACAGGAGCCATACAAATTAGCCAACCGTGCATTCCATCCGGAAGATTCCATCATCGATGTATCCGGTGTAAAAGTTGGCGGCGACAACCTGGCAATGATCGCCGGTCCTTGTTCCGTAGAATCTTACGAACAGGTACTTGAAATCGCCCAGGCTGCAAAAGTTTCCGGAGCCAACTTACTCCGCGGAGGTGCATTCAAGCCAAGAACAAGTCCTTATTCATTCCAGGGGCTCGGACTGGAAGGACTCGACATCTTAACAGCTGTAAAAGAAGCAACAGGACTTCCGATCGTAACCGAACTGATGTCAGACAAATACCTCGATATCTTTAACGAGAAAGTAGATCTTATCCAGATCGGTGCACGTAACATGCAGAACTTCGATCTGTTAAAAGAATTAGGACAACTTGACCGTCCAATCCTTTTAAAGAGAGGTCTGAACGCAACTTACGAAGAATGGATCATGTCAGCAGAATACATCATGGCATCCGGTAATGAAAATGTCATCCTCTGCGAACGCGGAATCCGTACTTTCGAAAGCTATACAAGAAATACTCTGGATCTTCAGAGTATCCCGGTACTTCGTAAACTGACACATCTTCCGATCATCGTTGACCCAAGTCATGCGGGCGGCAAATGGTGGTTAGTAGATTCTATGGCAATGGCCGCTGTAGCAGCAGGAGCCGACGGACTGATGATAGAAGTACACAATGATCCGGAATCCGCACTCTGCGACGGAGCTCAGTCATTAAAACCTAAGAAATACGACGAATTGATCAAAAAGGTTTCACAGATTGCAGGTGTTGTCGGCAAGACGATCTAATGCAGATAACCTGCCACTGGCAGTTCCTTACGAACGCATGGCGGTTCAGACAAAAACCTTACAGGAGTATATATTATGAAACTTACAGTTAATCTGGGAAAAGACAGTTATCCTATCTATATTGAAAATAACATATTATCCCAGGCCGGAGATTACATCCGAAAGATCTACCACGGAAAACGCATTATGATCATTTCCGATGACAATGTATTTCCGTTATATGGTGACCGGCTGATCCATACATTGGACTCCACTTACGAATGTCACCATCTGGTACTTCCTCACGGTGAATCAACCAAGGATTTCCAGACACTTCCGACTGTCTACAAGGCAATGCTGGAGGCAAAGATTTCCCGTAGTGATCTGGTCATCGCTCTTGGCGGCGGTGTCATCGGTGATCTTGCAGGATTTGCCGCTTCCAGTTATCTAAGAGGTGTAAGACTGGTACAGATCCCAACTTCACTGTTGGCGCAGGTTGATTCTTCTGTCGGTGGAAAAGTCGCAGTAGACCTTCCGGAAGGCAAGAATCTGGTCGGCGCATTCTATCAGCCTTCACTGGTGCTGATCGATCCACTGGTACTTAACACGCTGAAGAAACGATTTATCAATGATGGTATGGGAGAGGTTATCAAATACGGCTGCATCAAAGATGCGGATTTATTTAGTACCTTGGAATCACACAGTTCTTTTGAAGATTTAAAAGAAAAACTGCCTGCCATCATCACACGCTGTGTAGATATCAAACGAATGGTTGTAGAAAATGATCAGTTTGACACAGGTGAGCGTATGTTACTGAATTTCGGACATACACTGGCTCACACCATTGAACAACATTTCCATTATCAGCGGGAAAGTCATGGCGAAGCCGTTGCCATCGGCATGTATCAGATCACCAGGATTGCCGAAGAAAAAGGATTAACACCAAAAGGAACTGCAGAACGTATCCAGAAGGTTTTAAAGACCTACGGACTTCCTTTTGAATGCGGTCTCACTCTTGGGACATTAACCGAAGCGATTGCCTTAGATAAGAAGAATCTGAACGGTAATCTCAACGTCATACTACTTCATGAAATCGGTGACAGCTACATCGAAGCTACAGACATTCAGTTCTTTGCTGAAACAGCAAGGCTTGTATAAATAACAACAATTCTACGGACCGGCCTTATATGGCACTTCGTAATCAGAAAATAATGAATGTAATTTTGGAGGATATATATCATGGGTAAATTAGAAGGAAAAATCGCAATTGTAACAGGATCAGGAAAAGGAATCGGACGTGACGCAGCACTTGCTATCGCTGCTGAAGGTGCCACTGTCGTAACAGTAGCAAGAACACAGTCTGATCTTGATGAAACAGTAAAAATGATCGAAGATGCCGGCGGAACAGCAATCTCACTTTCCAGAGACCTTACAGACGGAGAACAGGTTGCCGACATGGTCAAAACTGTTGTTGATAAATACGGAAGAATTGATATTCTCGTTAACAATGCAGGCGGATACCCAAAAGAGATCTACAAAAATATCGAACATCAGGCAATTAAGATCTGGGAATGGTCAGAAGAACAGTGGGATCAGATCATCAAGACAAACTTGAGAATCCCATTCCTTGTAACTAAAAATGTTGTACCTGTAATGATAAAACAAGGAAAAGGAGATATCGTAAATGTATCTTCAAGAATGGGTCGTATTGCATCTCAGATGGGTGCATACGCTGTTGCAAAAGGCGGTATCGTAACCATGACCAAGACAACTGCTATCCAGACCAAAGAATACGGAATCAAATGCAATGCCGTATCTCCTGGAATCGTGGACACACCGGGGCAGAGAGTTTACAACCACTCTGTAGGACAGGACGGCTGCCCGATGGGAAGCTCAAAAGATGTTGCAAAAGCAATCATCTACCTGCTGGCAGATTCACCGGCAGTTATGACAGGACAGTCTATCGACCTGTTCACAACAGTATAGAACCAAATGACTACAAGAGACACTGTCATCACTGACAGTGTCTCTTGTAGTCACTTCACAATTATTAACAATTCGTTCGTCTTTTCATCACACTTTCATCACAATTGCACTCTATACTATAAATTGTTCGAAAAAACAACACTTTAAATCTTTTTCATAACTTTTTCCTCAGGACTGCACTCCTCCCAAATAATGCAGTCCTTTTTTTATTTAATTTTTTAACACGATTGGTCTCCCGGTCCGGATATCCACCAGCCTAATGAATTAAATGTCAACCAAATTTATTTCCCCGGCTGTCCATAATAAGCATTTGCTCCATGTTTTCTATAATAATGCTTATCCTGTAATTCCTGTGGTGCAGGTTTAACGTCTGGGTTGATCATTTCGCATCTTGCTGCCATCTTGGCAACTTCCTCTAATACTACTGCGTTGTGAACTGCTTCGTGAGCATCTTTGCCCCATGTGAATGGTCCATGGTTCTTGCAGAGTACTGCAGGTGTTGCAACATAGTCCAGATCATCTTCATCGAATCTGTCTGCGATCAGGACACCTGTATTTTTCTCATAAGCTTCATCGATTTCTTCTTTTGTAAGATTTCTTACACATGGTACTGTTCCGTACAGGTAATCTGCATGTGTAGTTCCGTAGCAAGGGATTCCTCTTCCTGCCTGAGCCCAGCTTGTTGCCCAAGGAGAATGTGTATGTACAACACCACCAATGTTCGGGAATCTGTTATACAGCTCTACATGTGTTGCTGTATCAGAAGATGGATTTAAGTCTCCCTCTACTTTATTACCCTGAAGGTCTACAACTACCATATCTTCCGGTGTTAATTTGTCATAATCTACTCCACTTGGTTTGATTACGAAAAGACCTTTTTCACGGTCGATTCCGCTTACATTTCCCCATGTGAATGTTACCAGGCCATATTTTGGAAGAAGCATGTTTGCTTCATATACTTCTTTTTTTAATTCTTCCAGCATCTCTTTCTATCTCCTTTATATTTCTGTTACTGCGGAAAAGCTGTTATCAACATTTTCCCCTTGTATATAAGAATATGCAGATACGGGGACATAACCTATGCCCCCTCTGCTTTCATATAATATTTCTTACAGATCTGCACAAGCTCTGCGCTCTACGTCAAGACCTTTCTTGTATGTCTCCATAAATGCTTCGTATCCAGCTACGCCTTCCGGATCCGGATCGATTCTGCTTCCGGCATCGCTTCCGAATACTTTATTCTTCAGGTAGTCTTCCAGCTTCTCGCCTTCTTCACGTTTTACCATGTACTCAGCAAGGATAGCCATTCCCCATGGTCCGCCTTCACCTGCTGTCTCCATAACTACTACAGGTGTGTTGATCGCATCTGCAAGGATCTTCTGTCCGACACCTTTTGTCTTGAAGAGTCCGCCATGTCCAAGAACGGTATCAATCTCAACACCTTCGTCTTTTGTTAAGATATCCATTCCGACTTTGATAACACCAAGTGCTGTGTACAGGTGAGATCTCATGAAGTTAGCCAGATTGAATTTTGTCTCTGGTGTTCTGACTACCATTGGGCGTCCTTTTTCTACATTTGTGATAGGCTCGCCTGCGTAGTTACCATAAGAAAGGATTCCACCACAGTCAGCATCGCCTTCCAGTGCTTTATTGTAAAGTGTTCCATACATCTGATTCATGTCTACGTCTGCTCCGATAGAATCAGCGAATTCTTTGAACAGATTTACCCATGCATTCAGATCTGTTGTTCCGTTATTGGAATGTACCATGGCAACCAGACTTCCGTCAGGTGTTGTAACCATGTCGATCTCTGTATGTAAGTCTTTCAGAGGTTTCTCAAGGACAACCATAGAGAAGAATGAAGTACCAGCGGAAATGTTGCTTGTACGCTGTGCTACGCTGTTTGTAGCTACCATACCTGTTCCTGCATCTCCTTCCGGAGGACAAAGCGGGATTCCGGCTTCCAGATTACCTGTAGGGTCAAGTTTCTTTGCTCCTTCTTCTGTCAGGATACCGGCTGCGTCTCCTGCTACCAGAACTTTAGGAAGAATCTCTTTTATTTTCCATGGATAGTTCTCACCTTCGATGAGTTTATCGAACTTCTGGATCATTTCTTCATCATAGTCTTTTGTATTCATGTCGATTGGGAACATTCCGGATGCATCTCCTACACCAAGAACCTTCTCACCTGTCATCTGCCAGTGGATATATCCTGCAAGTGTTGTCGTGAATGCGATATCTTTTACATGATCTTCTTTATCCAGAATGCACTGATACAGATGTGCGATACTCCATCTCAGCGGAATATTATACTGGAACAGATCTACCAGCACTTCGGAAGCTTTTCCTGTATTGCTGTTTCTCCATGTCTGGAATGGTGCAAGAAGCTTTCCTTCTTTGTCAAATGCCATATATCCGTGCATCATGGCACTGAATCCGATCGCTCCCAGTTTCTTGATCGTTACTCCGTATTCTTTCTGTACATTTTCTGCCATATCGCGGTAGCTGTCCTGAAGACCTGCCCAGATATCGTCCAGAGAGTAGGTCCACAGTCCGTTCTCATAACGGTTCTCCCATGTATGGCTTCCGGATGCGATCGGATTGTGCTCCTCATCGATCAGTACTGCTTTAATTCTTGTAGAACCGAATTCGATTCCAAGATATGCTTTTCCGCTTTCAATGATCTCTTTTACACTGCTCATTGTACGCTTCCTCCTAAACATTATATTTTAAGTTTTCTTAATATCTCCATTATACTATTTTTGCAGGGAAATATCTATTTCGATATCCCCTGCAAATATAATCTTTTACCCGTAATTCTTTATTTGATTATTTGCGGTATGCAACGCTGTTCCACAGGAGTTCATTCTTGAACTGTCTGATTGTTGTATCCTTATCAATGTATACAGCTTCGATTCCCATGCATGCTGCCCAGTCACCCATCTGCTCTGCTGTTAAATCATAAGAGAATGCTGTGTGGTGAGCTCCTCCTGCCAGGATCCATGCTTCTGTTCCAACCTTTAAGTTCGGCTGTGGTGTCCAGAATGCTGTTGCTACTGGAAGTTTTGGCATTGGTTTCTCTGTCTTCTTGCAGTCTACATCGTTGATGATCAGACGGAATCTGTCACCAAGGTCGATCAGAGATGTTGCGATAGCCGGACCTGTCTTAGATGTGAATACAAGTCTTGCAGGATCTTCTCTGTTACCCATGCTAAGTGGCTGCTCTTTGATGCTGATCTTGCCATCTGCGATTGTCGGGCAAACTTCCAGCATGTGAGCTTCCAGAACACCTTCTTTACCTGATACAAGGTTGTATGTGTAATCTTCCATGAATGAAGTTCCCTTAGCGTCCTTCATTCCCTGAGTCATGATCTTCATAACACGAACCATAGCAGCTGTCTTCCAGTCACCTTCTGCTCCGAATCCGTATCCTTTTTCCATCAGTCTCTGCATTGCAAGTCCTGGAAGCTGTTTCAGTCCGCCAAGATCTCCGAAGTGTGTTACAACTGCCTGATAGTTATTCTCATCCAGGAATCTTTCAAATCCAAGTTCGATTCCAGCCTGTACTGCTACATGCTCACGGAATTCTTTCTCATCTCTTCCTTCAAGAAGGATGTCATATTTGTCATAGTATTCTTCTACTAATGTGTCGATATCAGCCTGAGATACTGCATTAACAGCTTCTACAACTTCATTTACAGGATAAGCATCTACTTCCCATCCGAATTTGATCTGAGCTTCTACTTTGTCGCCTTCTGTTACGGCTACGTTTCTCATGTTGTCAGCTACACGCATAACTCTGACGTGGCTGCTTTCTACAACACCTACTGCTGTACGCATCCATGATCCGATCTGTTTCTGAACGTCTTCGTCTTCCCAGTATCCTGCAACAACTTTGCGTTCCATGTTCAGACGGCTGAAGATGTGTCCGTACTCTCTGTCACCATGTGCTGCCTGGTTCTCGTTCATGAAGTCCATGTCGATTGTGTCGTATGGGATTTCACGGTTGAACTGTGTATGTAAGTGAAGTAATGGTTTTCTGTATTCCTGTAATCCTAAGATCCATGATTTTGCAGGAGAGAATGTATGCATCCATGTGATAACACCGGCACAGTTCTCGTCTGTGTTAGCTTCGTTGAATGTCTTTCTGATTACTTCGTTTGTGATCATGGTTGGTTTCCATACTACTTCATATGGAAGGTTTCCTGATTTGTTCAATGCATCTACGATAATCTTTGAATGCTCTGCTACGTGTGCAAGACACTCATCTCCATAAAGATCCTGTGATCCTGTGCAGAACCAAAACTGATAATTCTTTGTTTTTAACATGTTTAATTACTCCTTTTCGCTCAAATTTTCTGTTTCATTTACAGCTTCATTATGTCTCTATTATAAAAATATGGACTTGTTTTCTCAATTTCTTAACTCTGCACTTTTGGGAAAATAGTTACCTATTCCGACCTCTGTTATGATATAATCTAAGGAGAATCCAAGGAGGTATTTTATATGAATTTATCCGATTTTTGCCGCCGGATCACAGGACCCGATACACGGCTTCTTCCGGAAAACCATAAATTAGGCGCAAGACTTGTCTGTCCGGAATATTCCAAATCCGTTCAGGAAGTCAAGACGTATCCGTTACTCGGTCAGGACCGCAGCTTCTTATTATGCTGGAACTTCGATTCTCCCGGTAACCTGTATGCAACGATGATGCCGTCTCCGGAGAATTTCTGCTATCATTATTCCTATTCGGAAGGGAAATATACGCAGCTTCACACGCATGATTATCTGGAACTTTCCTATGTTGTGGAAGGAGAATTTCACCAACGGATATTGAATAAAGATGTAGTCTTTCAGAAAGGTGATCTCTGCCTGATCGACAAAAACTGTCTGCACCAGGACTGCCTGACAGACCAGTCTGGGGTCGTACTTTTTATCGGAATTGCCAACGATATGTTTACGGAGATCATGAATGAGAACAGTACCCCGCAGAAGATTCTTTCCTTCCTGCAGTCTGCATTGTTAAAGCAAAAGGATGTCCAGCAATTTCTGCATTTCCGACCATCCGACGGGGCAAGCGAATCTCTGGACGACAGTCTTTTGTTGCTTTTGAAAGAATCTTATTCGCCGGACAGTGGTTCCAGATATATTACAAAAGGTCTGTTATTCCGGATCTTCCGGATCTTAAGTACACAGTATGATTTTTCTCTTTCCAAAGAGCAGAAGCAGACGATGAACTGGATCGTATTCGAAGAGATTTCGGACTATATCCGGGCACATTTCAGAGATATCACCATCCAGGATCTGGTGGATGAATTCCACTATCAGGAGGATTACTTCAACCGCCTGATCAAACGAAAGACCGGACTTACCTATTCCGCTTATGTCCAGCAGATCCGGCTGGAACGTGCGGAACATCTGCTTGTGTCGACTGACAAGAGTATCGAAGAGATTGCCGATTCGGTAGGATATCATAACAAGGGATATTTCTACAAATTATTTCAGGAGAAATACGAAGAGACACCTGCAAGTTACAGACGTCATACAAGATAACGCACGCAATACAATGAAGAAGCACAGTAATGCGGAAAGTGCGATACGTACCCACCAGCTGGAAAGTGTTCCCTGTGTGGTGATAAGACTTGAGATCGTTCCTTTGATCAATACACCAAAGACTGTACCAAATGGTGTTCCTACACCACCGCTTAACAGTGTAACACCGATAACGGAAGCTGAGATCGCATCCATTTCAAGACCTTTGGCCTGCTCTACGAATCCGGAACAGCTGTTTAAGCAGAAGAGGAATCCGCCGCATCCTGCAAGCAGTCCGTCCAGAACGACAATAAAGATCAGTATTGCGATGATAACTGTCGGATATATGTATGCCGGAATGAATTTTCCACGACGGCTGTATGATCCGATTGGGAGATAAATCTTATAATTAGCCCATGCAAGGAATGTCTTATTTTTGATAGAAATCATATCAGTACTGATGATTGATGTCATACCACGTCCAAAGAACATACCTGCAAGTGATACGATGAATGGCTGGATTTCAAGATAAGATACCAGGAATCCCTGAACAATACCAAAAAGGAGTCCGATCAGAAGTGCGATGGCAACTGCCAGAAATACAAGTCCTACCGCCGCGACAACTCTTGTCCAGTTTTTTCTTCCATTCCCTGTTTCACTCATAAAAAAAGTCCTCCTATAATATGTAAACAGCTAATGGCTATTATGCACTAATTATAGAAGAACTTCTTCATTACTTATATAATTTTATTTACGAAAATAGTTCGTTTTTTTGCGATTCTAAATATCCCCGCGTCTGTTTCTGGACGCTTTCAGTCGTGTCATAGCACGGGCCATAGAAGCCTGTGACAGATAATACTCCTGAATGCTCTGCTTCTGACGAAGCTGTTCTTCGGCACGTTCCTTTGCTTCCTCTGCACGCTTCACATCGATGTCTTCCGGACGCTCTGCCGTATTAACCAGTACAGAAGCACGGTTATTCACGATCTCTGCAAATCCCTTGGATACAACCGCTGTTACCCACTCACCGTCAGGCTTGCGGAAACGCAGTTCTCCGATCTCCACTGCGATGACCATGTTCTCATGATGAGCCAGAATACCTTTCTCCCCGTCGATCGTCGGGATGACCAGATACTCACATTTACCATCGTAAAAGACCTTATCCGTAGATATAATTTTCAATGAAAATGTGCTCATACTAAGCCACTCCTTCTGCCTTCGCCTTAGCGATCACGTCTTCGATCGTACCTACATTGAAGAATGCATTTTCCGGATATTCATCCATCTCACCGTCGATGATCGCTTTGAATCCACGAACAGTTTCTTTCAGTGGAACATATTTTCCAGGAACACCGGTAAATGTCTCAGCTACTGAGAATGGCTGTGACAGGAATTTCTGGATCTTTCTTGCACGGGCTACTGTCATCTTATCCTCTTCGGATAATTCTTCCATACCGAGGATTGCGATGATGTCCTGTAACTCTTTGTACTTCTGCAGGATCTCCTGTACCTTACGTGCTACCTGGTAGTGCTCCTCACCTACAACTGCAGGCTCCAGGATACGGGACGTAGAATCCAGTGGATCTACGGCTGGGTAGATACCCTGCTCAACGATCTTTCTGGAAAGTACGGTTGTCGCATCCAGATGTGAGAATGTTGTTGCAGGAGCCGGGTCAGTTAAGTCATCGGCTGGTACATATACGGCCTGAACTGATGTTACAGATCCGTTCTTTGTAGAAGCGATACGTTCCTGAAGTGCACCCATTTCATTTGCCAGTGTCGGCTGATAACCTACGGCTGACGGCATACGTCCGAGAAGTGCGGATACTTCGGAACCTGCCTGTACGAAACGGAAGATATTGTCGATGAAGAGAAGCACGTTCTGATGCTCTACATCACGGAAATATTCTGCCATTGTAAGTCCTGTCTCAGCGACACGCATACGTGCTCCAGGTGGTTCGTTCATCTGACCAAACACTAAGGCTGTCTTATCCAGAACTCCGGATGCTTTCATTTCTGTCCAGAGGTCGTTACCTTCACGGGAACGTTCTCCAACACCGGTAAAGATGGAATATCCGCCGTGCTCTGTGGCTACGTTACGGATCAGTTCCTGGATCAGTACAGTCTTACCTACACCGGCACCGCCGAACAGACCGATCTTACCACCTTTTGCATAAGGTGCAAGCAGGTCGATAACCTTGATTCCGGTTTCCAGGATTTCTACAACCGGGCTCTGGTCTTCAAATGACGGCGGATCTCTGTGGATCACCCAGTGTTCGGTATCTTCTTTGATTTCTTCGCCATTGTCGATGGTTTCTCCAAGTACGTTGAACAGACGTCCAAGGGTCTGCTCTCCAACCGGTACTTTAATTCCAGAACCGGTAGCGGTTACTTCCATGTCCTTGCAAAGTCCTTCACTTGCTGCCAGCATCAGACAACGAACCTCATCATTTCCCAGATGCTGCGCAACTTCCATAATACAGGTTTTTCCGTTGTTCTCCACCTGCAGGGCATCTTTGATGCACGGCAGATTTCCGTCTTCAAATACAACGTCAACAACTGGTCCCATGACCTGTACAATACGTCCTTTATTCATACCTGTTTTCACTTCCTTTTCCGTTTCTGGGCTTTGGCACCTGCACAAACCTCAGTAATTTCCTGTGTGATCGCAGCCTGCCTTGCCCTGTTATATATAATAGAAAGATCTTTGATGATTTCCTGCGCGCTGTCTGTTGCTGATTGCATTGCTGTCATTCGCGCATTGTGTTCGCTTGCATATGCCTCTACCAGACATCCATAGATCATACCAACCACGTAGTTTGGTACGATGCTGTCCAGAACAGCCTCTGCTGATGGATAAAGCGCGATCGCCTCTCTATGGATGTTAAGCGGCATTTTCATTTCATTAAATGAAGATCTCTCAAGCGGCAGGATCTTCATTTTTTCAACCGTTGTCAGCATCGAATTTTCCATTCTGGTGTAAACGATGTAGACCTCGTCCAGTTCACCTCTCTCATACTGGGAAAGAATCACTTCCGCGATATCTCTTGCCCTGTGCATGGTCGGTTTCTGCACAGTATAGAGGAAATTGGTGTCAATTTCCACACCCTTATTCGCATAATAGTGTCTGCCAAGCTCACCAACTACGAACAGCTTATGCTCTCCCGGTTCCTCCAGGATCTCATCCTCCACCTTGACAATGTTGTGGTTGTAAGCTCCTGCAAGTCCTTTATCCGCAGTAATGACAATAGAACCTATCTTTCGTTTCTCTTTTGGAATCTCTTCTCGCACATCAAAATACCGGTGCTCGATCTCAGGAATATGCCTCAGGATTCTGGAAATCTCTCCCTGAAGTCCGTAAAAGTACGGCTCTGAATCTGTCAGCTTTTTCTTCGCCTGTCTCATCTTGGTAGACGAGATCATATACATGGCATTCGTGATCTTCATCGTATCTTTGACGCTGTTGATTCGAGTCTGTATTTCTCTGATATTTGCCATATTAACACCTGCTGTCTTTGAATTCCTTCGCTGTTTCCACAATCTTTGCAGCCAGTTCATCGGACAGAGCCTTTGTCTGCTCAATCTCTTCACTGATTTCCGGATGAACTGTTGCAAAATAATTCAGCATATCCATCTGGAATTTCTTAACCTCTTTTACCGGAATTCCCAGAAGCACTTTATTTCGTGCTGCGCAGAGGGTGATGACCATCTCATGCATGGACATTGGATGTCCGAGTGGCTGTTTCAGAAGTTCCATCAGACCAGATCCATATTCCAGCTGTTCCTTTGTTGCTGCATCCAGATCGGAACTGAACTGTGTGAATACTTCCATCTCACGATACTGTGCAAGATCGATACGGATACTTCCGGCTGCCTTCTTCATTGCCTTTGTCTGTGCTGCACCACCAACACGGGATACAGAAAGTCCTGCGTTAACAGCCGGACGGAATCCGGAATTGAACATTTCGGTTTCCAGATAAATCTGTCCATCGGTAATGGAAATAACATTGGTCGGAATGTAAGCAGATACGTCACCTGCCTGCGTTTCGATAATCGGTAATGCCGTTAAGGATCCTCCGCCGTATTCATCACTCATTCTCGCTGCACGCTCTAACAGTCTGGAATGCAGATAGAATACGTCACCGGGATATGCCTCACGTCCGGGTGGACGCTTAAGAAGCAAAGAGAGTGTACGGTATGCAGCCGCATGCTTGGTTAAGTCATCGTATACTACCAGCACGTCCTCTCCATTCTCCATCCATTCCTCTCCGATAGCACATCCGGAATACGGAGCAATATACTGTAACGGAGCAAGCTCACTGGCGGTTGCTGCAACGATCGTTGTATACGCCATAGCGCCTGCTTCTTCCAGAGTCTTAACAAGGGATGCAACGGTAGAAGCCTTCTGTCCGATTGCGACATAAATACACTTCACACCCTGTCCCTTCTGATTAATAATGGTATCAATGGCAATTGCCGTCTTACCGGTCTGTCTGTCACCGATGATCAACTCACGCTGTCCTCTTCCGATGGGCACCATGGAGTCAATTGCCTTAATACCTGTCTGTAACGGTGTATCTACGGATTTACGTGTGATAACACCGGATGCTACTCTTTCAATCTTACGATATTTATCTGTCTGAATCGGGCCCTTGCCATCAATCGGCTGTCCCAACGCATTCACAACACGTCCTAACATGTTGTCACCTACAGGAACCTCAACTACACGGCCGGTTGTCTTAACCTGATCGCCTTCGCTGATGTTTCTGTGGCTTCCGAGAAGTACTGCACCTACATTATCCTCTTCCAGGTTTAAGACCATGCCGTAAACCTCTCCGGGGAATTCCAGAAGCTCACCCTGCATTGCGTTATTCAGACCATGCACACGGGCAATACCGTCGGCTACCTGAATAACGGTACCAACGTCTGACACTTCAAGCTCTGAAGCGTATCGTTTAATCTGCTCTTTGATTACGGAGCTGATTTCTTCCGGTTTCAAATTCATTGGTCATACGCACCTTTCTTTATTATTCGCAGCCATTTCATACCTTCACAGCTGCGATGATTCAAGTCACTTAACAGAAACTGTATCCTCACAGTTCCTACAGCTGTACCCTGAGTAACTGACGCTGCAGCTCGTACAGCTTTGCTTTTACACTGCTGTCCACAACACGGTCTCCGATGCGGATCACCATGCCACCGATCAGGTCATCTTCCACCTGATAATGCATCTCCATCTTCTTAAAATGAGTGGTTGCAAGCAGTCGTTCTTCAATTTCCTTCTTCTGGGCCTCGTCAATACCACACGCTGTGGATACATACGCAACTCCGATGCCTCTTTCCTTCTTCACTTCATCAATGAAATAATCGAGAATGGCATCGATTTCCGGATATCGGTCCTTCGCCACAACAATGTGCAGGAATCCGAGTAATTCCTTGGAAATATGTCCCTTGAATACCTCTTCTACGACCTTAAGCTTTTCTTCCTTAAGGATCTTGGGATGGTTCATGAGTTTTCCGAAATCCGGATTGGCATCAAGAATTTCTTTTAAGGATTCAATCTCCTGTAAGAATTCCTC